>SDBU01000545.1_pt1 | contig 52367 bp, 104 predicted proteins | sample 2277071 | NCBI WGS metagenome assembly SDBU01 (sample SAMN10397929, study PRJNA504765) | marine sediment metagenome | isolation source: marine sediment core GS08_GC12, 126 cmbsf | place: Arctic Ocean: Gakkel Ridge, Loki's castle | collected 2008
ATTAAAAGAAAAACTTGATCGATTAGACAGTAGTGTAGCTTGCTGGAATTGTGGCATATCATTATTAGACGAGATTAGATAACCATAGATGATGATAAAGATAAGGGGGACAATACAATGACTTGCTCTAATTGCGAAAAACTAGAAAAAGCATTAACGAGAGCAATTCAATTATGGTTGTTCTTTACTTTTATGGGATTTCTTACTGGAATTTTAGTTATGTGGATTCTTACATACTAACAGAGGAGCTAAACAAGATGATCTGGTCTACATTCTTATTTTGGTTTGTTCGTGTCCTTGCAGTATTGGCAGTAATTGTCATATATGCTTTTATTGCTTTATTGTTACTATACTAACCGGAGGAGATAAAGATGACCAAAAACAAATGTTCTATCTGCAAGAACACCACTGGCTTATCTATAATATCAAATCTTTACCTGAAAGGATTCGAGGATATCCTTTGCGACTCATGTCGCAACAGTATTCGTAACCACTTACAAGAATTACGCAAGGTCGCGCTAGAGGTAGAGTTATCATTACAATTAAGATTTAAGGCGGAACTAGAATTCTTAGGGAGATAACATGACTAAACAAAAAGCAGTACAAGAATCCGCAGAGCATTGGGAAAGAATGATTGTCTGGGTTGATAGTAAGAATGACAAGGATTCTCCACCTTTTGACGAAGAAATGAAAAAGGCCATCGGTGAAGACTGGTATGATAATTATTGCTCCTTGTGTAAGAAGTTCCGGGGCTGTCAGAAATGCCCGTTACAAGAATCTTATGGTGTCTGTACCAATGACGACAACGAAAACGCCTGGAAGTCAGTTTATAGTTCTGCAACCTGGCAAGAATGGCTCGTAAATGCTAAGAAACTATTAGAGCAAATAAAATCACTATTAAAGTGAGGTAAGACAAAATGACCGAACAAGAAGCAGTACAAGAATCTATAGAGCATTGGGAAAGAATGATCCTCTGGGTTGATGGCTTGAATAATAAGAACGATAGACCCAATGATGACAAGATGACAGATGCCATTGATGAATCCTGGTATGGAGAATATTGCTTATTATGTAAGGAATTCAAAGGCTGTCAAGCTTGCCCATTAAAAATATCTTTTGGTGTTTGTACCAATGATGACAGCAAAAATGCCTGGAAGTTAGTTCGTCATTCTAAAACCTGGAAAGGATGGCTTAAGAACGCCAATAAAATGTTAAAGCAGATAAAGTCCTTGGAAAAATTAAAGGTGATGATATGAAAAAGACTGACACTCTTAGATTAGTTAGGGAAATACTTGACAAATATAATTTAGCCATTTCTATTTATGACCCAGGGACTGAGAAATATATTACTGACCCTGCAGGCTTAGATAAAGCCCTCACCGAGATTAAAGAGTTGGTAAATGAAGAATTTAGGAAGGAATTTAGTCACGTTCTTATGCTACGGATTGAAAGAATCATTGACAAGGTGATGAAATGAACAAGAAAGCACCACTACTAATAGGCACAAAAACTAAGTTCGGAAAGGTCGCTGCAGTCCTAATAACTGGCGGCGAACGCTATTATATGTGCATAAAGAAAGGTGTAGTTAGTCTAATGCCAGAGATTGCAATAGAGGAGGTGAAAGCAAATGGACAAAGTTGAGAAATCTATCAGCATAATGAAAGGAATGCTTGAAAACGAGAACAAAAGAGTAGCTGCAAAAGTAATACCTAAATCAGAGATGTCTCCTGAACTGAGAGATTATCTTGAAACCCTTATTGCTGCCGCAGAAAACTCAGTTAAATTAGAATCGGAACTTAAAGCGATTGAGGGCAGTAGCCTATTGGTGGAAGAAACCAATAGATACGACAGGTCAGATAAGACCACAATAAGTAGATACAACGAGGGCTTTGACGATGGTGTAGAGCATGCTCGTAGGGAACAATTACTTCGTCACAAAAAGAATTGGCCGGGGGTGGAGGAATTGGCTAATGTAATTTGCCCTAGTATACAGCATCGTGGTTTTTGTCTTGATCATAGGTGGAACTGTGAATATAAGGCTCAATCAATCCTTGACTATTTTGAGAGAAAAAAGAAATGAAAAAAGAAGAATGGATAGACTTTAAAGAAAAACATCCTGAACCTTTTGTGTTAATAGAGGCAGAGGTTAAGCACTGTAATAGTAAGTTAGGATTAAAGAATGAAATTATTACAGGTATGCTTAAAGATGATGGCTTTTATTTTGAGGATGATAGTGAACTATCGTTTAATTGGGATATTGTTAAATGGAGAAGGGAGGTGAAAGAATGAAATGTACCAAGCGTAAGGTTCAGTTATCAATCGAGACAACGAGTATTGGCATTATAGTACTCGGCACTACCAAATTAACCGAGGAAGAAATTCTAATTACTACTAAGATGCTGGATGCCGAGCTGAAGCATCGCAAGAAGGTACTACACAAGAACCTGGAAGATATGCTAAGGGGGAAATAAGTTATGATTGGAGCGTGGATAGCCTTTGCAATATCAAGTATTGGATTTATGTTTTACCAGTTTTATTTCCATTTGAATTTAAGCATTCCAAAATTCTTCTTGAATGTTATCTGGATAGGGTTAGTAATTGCTGGATATATGATTTCTGCCGCAATAATAATAACAGAGGGAGTAAAATAAACCGAAACGGAGGTGACGGGAATGAAAAAAGATGACTTAAAAAATTGTGCCTTAATTGCCGTGGTGATTATGGTGGCATTTCCATTTCTTGTCGCAGTAATCAGGGTATGGCTTGCACTTTGGCCTTGGGCATTTAGTAAAAATTTAGTCTAAGCGGGAGGTGATAACGAATGGAGCAGGTAATTGAAAAAACCGAGATGACCGAGAACGAGATCCTGTGTGCCGTAATCGCTGAGTTGAATAACGAATTTAAGGTTGCTAAGAATCCGACATTTGCAAGAACACTGCAAAGTGTGGTAGCCAAGATCGAAACCCTGAAGGTGTAGTAGCATCAAGCAATTATTTATCAATGGCCTGAATTAGCCTAAACGACGAAGGGAGGTAGTTATGAGACGCTAGCTTAAAGGAATTAGGAATTAGTAATATTAATTTAAGTAAGTGATAGATGTAAGCTAGGAGGTTGTGCCATGTAATAATGAAGTTAACGATAAACTGGGAGGATATATGTGAAGTATCACAAAGTTCTTCTGATGAGGTTCTAGTAGCCGAAACACCGCCGAAAGGCGGTGTCAAGAACATAACAATAGGAGGTGAAGCAATGCCTAAGAAAAAAGCCCCTGGCAAGTTTTTCCCGATTTTAGTACCGAAGCAGGTAATCAAAGAAATGATAAAGGAGATAATCAATGAAACACAAAAAGAAGAAGGAACGCTTGGAACGCAAACGAAAAGATTTTAGTGATATCCGAGATCAAAGAGGTTTGAGACGACCGGGGAGCTTAAAGAAGCCATGAAGAAAAGAAAAGAAAAAATGAAGAAAGAACTATCTAAATTCTTTGAACGAATTTGTCCTCGCTGTAAAAACTATCCTTGTTTATTGGTCAGAGAAATTCATAAGGTATTAGCAAAACGCTGTAAGAATTATGAAAGAAATTAAAGACTACAAGCCAAAGAAAATATTAAAGCCTAAGTGGGTAGCAGATGATTATATCTGGCTGCCTAAAGAACAAGACCCTGCACGGCTTCTCTTGTTAGGTATCAAACGGATCTGGGGACTGCAACACCGGCCAGGCGAAATTCCTGAAGAAAAAACTATAGCCTCCAAGCCCAACAAAGCAGCCGTCAGGGAACGCAATCTTATATCTATGCTGGAAAAAAACCCTGAATTAATACAGATGTTAGAAGGAATAATAAATGGAGGAAAAAATGGTAAGAGTAATTAAGCAGGACATCACTGAAGAGAATGAGGATCAAATTAATAATGAGATTGTGGACTTTGTTACGATACTTTGCGAAAAGAGATCAAGAGCAAATGAGTGCATGATAAAGAAAGCCAATGAGCTTGGATTTTCAGAAGAACAGATAAAGTACGTAATAACCATTGCTCAGGCTACTATCTGCACATTGATTAAGCATGGCCATCTTGCAATGGCTATGGGAGGAAAAAATGGATAGAGTGATTAGTCGTGAGATTACAGCAGAAAATAGGGAAGAAGTCACCGCGGCTAAAACAACCATTGTTCTTCTTCTCCAAGCAGGGGAACTGGCAGTTGTAAAACGAGGCGATAGTAATGTCTAAGCAATACATCTGCATAACATCTGATGGTGTAGCAACGATTAAGAAAAGGATGTCATTGAAACAGATGCAAGAATTTGTTGGAGGATATATTGAGTATTATGGCAAGATTGTCTGCAATGAGTCTGGAAGAGTATTTAACTTGCTACCCAATAAGGTGTGTCCTTTTATTAGGGGTAACTTAATTATTGAGGTAGATATAAAGTGAGAAAAATACTAAGAATAGAAGAACCGCCAAAAAAAGACAGACATTACTATACCTTATGGGTAGTGTATTTTGATTTTGGCAATGGGAAAGAATTTCCTGCCTATATGGACGAGGACAGTTTTAATGTTTTAATGAAAGAAGAAGAATTAATAAAGAAAGGCTGCAACATTAAAGATCTAGAAGATTATAAACACTTAGTTCAACTTGAGGCAATTCGAAACGAAGGATAGGAGGCTATAGCAATGAGTGAAAACGAAAGCATGCATGAAGCATTGGATATTGATATTAAAAGAGCAAAGCAGATATTTGATATCTCGCTTAATCTATGTAAAGAATCAGAAACTATGGCTAATTTCATCTTGAACATAGAAAAACGAGACGATTTATCATTGAGAGAAAAACTCTGGCTGTGCACCAAAGCACAGCGCTCCTATGAGGCGCAGAAAGCAATAGAAGCTATGAGTAAAAAGACAGGCAATTTAGCAGAGTTTGAAAATATAATTAAATCTTTAAGAAAAATGGATTTAGATTAGGGAGGGGGTAGTAAATGACAAAGGCTAAGAAGATATCTGCAAGACTAGGCAGCAGTCATAAAAGAGCGGAAGAATTAAGTGATATTACAATTGATCTTTGTAAAGCATATAAAGGTGCCTCTGATGTGATATTAGCTATAGAAAGAAGAAATGATCTTTCGTTGCAAGAAAAACTTTGGGTATGTCTTAAGCTTGAAGGTGTACGTAGAATAATGGAAACGAAGATAGAATTAAGAACGTAGGGAGGTGATACAAATGCGAAAGAAGAGGAAAAGACAACAGTGCGCAGTGCCATTATTTTTGCGGCTAAAGATTGCAGTAGTCTTAGTCATAATCTTAGCCAAGCTAATGGGTTACAACATCAAGTTAGTAAAGATAAGCGAACAACCGTTTATCCAGAAACAAGCCATAAGTCTAGCTATTGATGGAGTTAAGCATAGAATAGCTAAGATAATTGGGGGATAATATAAACAATGAGATATTGGAAACATAATTTAAGGTATTTTAATGGAAAATTACAAGAAATAATTTCTGTAACCTACAGAGATGATGGAGATGATGATGGTTCTGTTGAAGAAGAATGGATAGATGTACCTTCGGTTATATCTGAGTGCGATGATTGTTATAGGGAAGAGAAATAGAATGAAAACAAGAAAACTAACTAAGTGCCATGATTGCGGAGCTAAACCAGGCGAGATGCATTGGGGAAACTGTGATGTTCAAAGATGTTCAGTCTGTGGCGGCCAAAGATTAGGCTGTGATTGCTCTGGACACGATAGAGCATTTGCTCGATGGACAGGTATCTGGCCTGGCTATGCTGAGGCACAGGTATTAGGTATTGACTTGAATACACTTTACTCTAAAGGATATCATAAGATATTCTTTATCAAACCGAAATAATCTCGCTGAGTGGCGTTCTGTGAAAACGCTGAAAAGGACCACAGTTGATACTGTTAGACAGATTTGTGAGATCTATGCTAAGTGTCCACCAAAGTCAACAAATCAGGTTCGAATCCTGTCTCAGCGAGATTTAATTGGAGGTAATTATGGAAGCAATTGACTATGTAAAAAAACATGCAGTAAGAGGTTCTTGTATTTGTGGTCACTGCATAGATGCGCCCAAGAAACTTGAAGAACATCAGCCATGTGGACATACAATTAATTTAACCTTTTTTAAAGTAGCTAACAATAATGGGAACAAACAGGATTTCGAGGAAATATTTAGAAGAGAATTTCCTCATTGGTTTGACGGGAAAGAACATAGCTACTTGCAGTGTGGTGCTGATATTGGTGATCAAGGATTATGCTTGATGGCCTTTGGGTTAGGGCATTTGCTTGGTGTATGGGAATGTCTTTGCCCAGAAAGAATGATGTCATTTCTATCTAATGATATAAAGAGTAAAATGGCAGGAAGTGGCATGATTACTATACAAAGAAAGGACTAATATGAATAAGACTAAACGAGCATGGCTCACGGTGGTATTTTTGCTTTTCATGTGCAAATCTGCATATGGCCAAGAGATATGGAAGGTGTTGCTAGCAGAGGCGGCGGATCAAGGTTATTTGGGCTTAAAGGCCGTTGCCTGCGTTATGCGTAACCGAGGTGGTTCATTACAGGGCTTCAGCGGTGCGAAACGCAAGAACTTAGATGCCTTCTGCCAACGACAAGGTGCGTATTGGATAAGCATTGCTAAACAGGTGGAACGTGAGGTGTTTAGTGAAAATTGTCCTGATATTACTAAAGGCAGTACACATTTTGAAAGTATTGATTTTCCAAAACCGAAATGGGCCTATTCAATGAAAGAATCTGTAACCATAGGAAAACATATATTTTACAAAGAATAACTTGATTTTAGCCCTCCAATATGATGTACTCAACTGGACAACGCACCAATAACAAAAGGAGGGCAAAAATGAAGGTTCGTAATAAAGAAACAGGACAGTTTAGAAAGGCTACACGGGAAACAGCAAATTTAAGATGTACCGTATGTAAGAAAGAATTCACAAGACCCCTTGCAGATTACAAAAGAAACTTAGCCCGGAATCAGAAAATCTTTTTCTGCTCCAATAAATGTTATTACTGTTATAAAGATGTTACGCGAAATGTTAATATTAAACAATTTAAAGATGCTTGGTATAAAAACTATTCACATCCAAAGTTAGAAAAAATGTTTGGCATAAGCATATCGAGTATATATAAACTTTTGCAACAACTTAATATACCATCGCATCGAAACAAAAGAGGATGGAATTATAAAGGAGGATATGTAGATTTTCGAGGGTACAGATTTATTATGGTTAAAGGCCGAGGCCAAATGGCAGAGCATAGATATGTTATGGAACAGCATTTAAGAAGAGTACTAAAAAATTATGAACAAGTACATCATTTAAATGGTATTAAAGATGATAATAGAATGGAAAACTTACAACTTTTAGAAAGAGGAACTCATCAAAAACGAAAGTATGCCCGAATTAGATTCAAAAAATATGAAGAAAAAATAAGATATCTTGAATCAAGAGTTAAAGAATTAGAGAAAAAGCTAGAAGAAAATGAGGTAAAAGAATGACGTAAAGATTCCGTCTTTAAATACATATCGTAAACGAGATTTTCATTTTGGATATTATGACTGTCGAGATAAAGGTCATGCTATTCTTTATGAGGATCATAGAAGATCTAAAAGAGTAGACAAGGCTCATTGGAACGAATGTGCTATGGAACATGCTTTATGGATACTAAAATGGCATTTAGTGGCGTTGGAGAAACGAATATGAAAAAAGAAAACTGGAAGAAAAAGAAAAAGTCTGAAATAGAGGAAAAATTTCTTTGGGTGGCAAATGCTGTTCTCAGTGATGTGAATTTATCCTTAATAGCAGACATGATACCATTTCAGAAACGAAAGGATTTTGTTATTGATTGGCACAGTAAAGATCATTTAGATCAATGAAAAGATACATACTTGGAGATCCACATGGAGCACATAAAGCTATGCTGCAATGCTTTGAGCGGTCTGGGTTTAACTACAAAAAAGACGAGCTGATTGTATTAGGAGACGTCTGTGATGGCTGGCCAGAGGTTAAAGAATGCATTGACGAGCTATTAAAGGTCAAAAATCTTATCTATATCCTTGGCAACCATGATAAATGGACACTCGAGTGGATGACAGCACTAAAGAAGCCTGAATGGGTTGAACAGGGCGGCTGGAATACAGTAAGGTCGTATATCCCAGAAAAACATCTAAATCTTCTTAGCTATGCACGTTCTTGGCATACTGACGAAAAAACTAATTCACTGTTTGTTCATGGAGGAATAGATCCTACTAAGTCAATGGAAAAGCAGACTTTAGATACCTGTTTGTGGGATAGAGATCTTTTAAGTAATGCTAGATTTAAACATAATCAGAAACCTGATTACAAATATGCCGGCTTTGACCATATCTTTGTTGGACATACTACGACTTTGCATTTTAAAAGCCTAACACCAGTACATTTCTGCAACGTCTGGGGGTTGGACACTGGTGCAGGTTGGGGAGGCAAATTAACCATAATGGATAGAGACACCAAAGAATATTGGCAGTCCGATTTTTCTGCGGATCTATATCCAGACGTGAAAGGTAGGTGATAAGAGATGAAAGATAAAGAATTACGAGAATATTTAGGTGTAGTAGAGATATTAAATAAACGTACAGCAAGAGAGAGCGGTGGTCAACTTTACTATATCAGAAACAGAATAACTAAGCTCGAAAAAGAACTAACCGTCCTGCGTACAAATTTTAATAGCTTGATTCAAAAAAAGAAGACTAGGAGGTGATAAGAAATGTGCATTAAAGACACAATGGTAGTTAAAAGGGCAGAAACAGAGCTAGCCAATATGCCAAGTGATACATTGGTTAAGCTCGGCTACGACCCTGCATTGCTCAACGATAGTCGTTACAAGAGCGACTGCTTTGACAATTATTACCACAGGAATAAGCGTCGACTCGAGTATGAAATTGACCAATTGTTTAAGCAGTTAGTATCGTAATTTACCGAGGATAGCTAGTGTTCGGTGAGACGCTTTCAGCCCTGTGAGGCGGCTCCTCGGTTGTCATCATCTCATATATAAAACCATAAGAGAACTGTTCGATAAAAACTCTAGAACAAAATGTTCGTAACTCGTTGTTAACATTGAGGTTACTATGCAAAGACTTCAAGGCGTAAAACAAAAGCAACTAAGATGCTCAATATGCCGGACTGTTGCGGTTATTTTTCGCAAGGCTGGTAGAGGTAGGAGGCGAGGGCATACTAAGCATATGTGGTGTTTTCGTTGTGAGGAAGTAACGGCACATAAAGAAATGAATTAAAAGGAGGGATAATAACATGAAGAAAATACTAGGAGTTGCTATGATGGTTCTCCTTTTTGGAGGACTGTTTGCTTTTATTGGTCTTACAGGTGGTTGGTTTTGGGCTCTTGTGGTATTTGGTGCAGTTATTTTTATTATGGGATGGCTTGCTTTAGCAGCATACTTAATGAGTCGTTAATTACTTAATTGGAGGTGTTACAAAATGAAAGAATATCACAAGATACCAACGGTGTTTAAAAGGGATCCAGCAGCCAAGTTTAAAACACTATTGATGGATGAGTATTCCATGCCGGAACTTAAATTTTTAAACAATAACTTATGGATATTTACAGAAAAAGTTAATGGTACAAATATAAGAATTATGTGGAATGGTAAGGATATTGTTTTTGGAGGTAAATCTGACAATAGCCAAATACCACAATTTTTAATACAAAGGTTACAAGAAAGATTTATGACTACCGCTGCGATAGAAGGTTTCAAGAAAAAATTTGGCGAAGAAGCCAATGTCTGTTTGTATAGTGAAGGCTATGGGGCTAAAATCCAAAAGGGTGGAGGCAACTATAGACAAGACCAGGACTTTGTTTTGTTTGATGTAAAGATAGATGATTGGTGGCTTAATAGAGAAAATGTAGAAGATATTGCTAATCACTTTGCTCTTGATATTGTTCCGATAATAGAACTAGGCTCTTTAACTAGAATGGTAGAACTAGCTAGAGATGGATTTAAGTCCCAGTGGGGAGATTTTCAGGCTGAAGGAATAGTCGCAAGACCAAGAATAGAACTTAAAACTAGAAGTGGTCATAGAATAATCACTAAGATTAAGCATAAAGATTTTATTTAGAACTGATAGTTTTTAAATAGTTCTTTGACAATTAAATAAGCCGAGGCCGGATTAAACAACAACTGGAGGTAAGAAAGATGAACAAACTTCGAGGTTTAATCTTGGCAGCTATGGTGGTTTTGCTTATGACTGCGCCTGGTTATGCTCTAATGGACTATACTGAGGATAATTCAACCAACCAAGGACAAGGACAAGGGCAACAACAAGGTCAGGTTGGTATCAACGATCAAGACCAGGGGCAACAGCAAGGGCAGATTGGCATTAATGACCAGGATCAAGGGCAACAACAGGGTCAGATTGGCATTAACGATCAAGACCAGGGGCAACAGCAAGGTATTGCTGATAGCGGCAATGCTACCCAGGGTCAAATTGGTATTAATGAGCAGGATCAAGGTCAAGGTCAAGGACAAGGACAGGATCAAGGTCAGGCAATGGGGCAAGGGCAAATTGGTGTAGTAAAAACTAAGACTGATGTTACTATCGTTGAAGATAACGATGTTACTCTTCTTCCACCAGCTATTGCTAGTGCTCGTCAGTCTGGACAACAAGGAATAGCAATTTCGACTCCTTATGGTGGTGCAAGTATCACGTTAAGCGAAGAATCGAAGAAGCTATATGATGCTATTCAGATTTTGATAGTGTTATATAAGAATCAAGTGCTTACCGAGGATCAATTCCGGCAGGAAGCCTGGAGTTTATACACTCAGTTGCGTTCCAGTGTCGGACCAGACTTACTCCTTGGGTTTATTCCAATCACTGATAATTGGCTCCTTAGTTTTGCTTCGTGGAAGTTCAGGGGTAGTCCAGCATCGATGAGTAAATTACAGCCAAAACCACTCACCATAGATGAAGACATGACAGCAGGTAACGCAGGTTATACAACACTCAACTCAGAAGTAATCGAATAATCTAATCTTGGCCTCGGCTTATCTTTATTCGCAATCATTCATAAAAGGAGGAAATATGGGAAAAGACTATAGAAAAGTTATAGACAAGTTTAAAGAAGAAGTTGCAGAGTTTCAAAAAACAGATGAAACACAGAAACAAATTTTACATCTTGAGCTTGAAGGTGTAGATGCAATAACCTTTAGATTGATAGTCGGAGGATGTAATATCGGAGAAGAAGTAAATATAATAAAACGAATAATCCATATAGGATTAGCGAGTCAGCTAAAAGTACTTATTGATTCTTTAGAAAAAAAGGAGGGAAGGTGAAAGATTACCACGACAGAGAGCCTGATGTTGACACCCAGAACCTAAGAGCCTGGGTGAGAAAGAAAGATGAAATAAAACCAGAGAATATCGATGAAAGGTTTACCATGGCTGTTGATAGTGAGAAAGGAGAAGAATTTTTAGAATCTCGGGTTTATACACCAAAGTATAAAAATGCTCATGTAGATTTTAAAATACTATCTAAGATTGACAGAGAAGGAAAAGTTACCGCAATAATAAAGGTAATATTTGAGCGGACAAACAAAGTTCGAGCAGGTAAAAGAGTATTCAATTCTATCTTTGATTATCAGCAAGAACTAGAAAGAATCGAAGATCAGTTTAAAGAACTTTTCTTTGTTAAACATCCCAGGATCGCGCATTACAAAGAATTTAAAAATGTACAGGCAGAAATAACCAAAAAAAGGGAGGGATAAAATGAACAAAGACAGGGTAATTGGTTTAGAGGAAGAGATTCAGGTTTTAGGTGAAGCGGTAAAGAATAAACATCACGCTTTATTAATTAGCGATACTGGCTGTGGGAAAACTCACTTAGTCAGGGCATTAGCTAACAAACAAGGTAAAACTGTCAAGCGGGTACCTTTAAATGGTGAGGTTGGTATCAATGAGCTATTAGGTAAGTGGCTGATTCGCGATGGAAGTACCTATTGGCAGGATGGCATCTTAGTAGAATGTATGAAGAACGGAGATTGGATATTATTAGACGAGATCAATGCGGCACTGCCAGAGGTATTATTCTGCCTCAATTCAGTAATGGATGATTCAAAATCAATCATTCTTTCTGAAAAGAATAACGAGATGGTAATTACCAATGATGACTTCAGGCTTTTCGCTACAATGAATCCGACTGCTGAATATGCCGGTACCAAAGAATTAAACAAGGCATTGTTGTCTCGGTTCGCCATAGTTATTTGGATGAAGAACTATATACCTTCGTTAGAAAAGGATATCTTGATGTACCATACCGAGATCGATGAATTCTCGGCTCGGGTAATGGTTGACGTTGCTAATAGCATAAGAAAGTTAAAAGATGACCGCAAGATATTTTACACCTGCTCAGTTAGGGATCTTATTAGTTGGGCTAACTTGTTTAAACAGTCAAGTTTAGGACTAGAGACGACATTCAGATATGCAGTGTTAAATAAGTCCGACGAAGAAGAGCGAGAGCACATTTTCATGACCGCTAAGAAGGCATCTGATATCAATGTTGATTGGAGTTGGACTCAAGGTGTTATAGCGGCTAAGCTTACGACTGAATTAAGAGAACAAATTGACGCTCTTGAGAAGAAAAAAAGTAGTCTGCGTAGTTCTGTAAGTAGACTAAAGAAAGAACTTCAGGATTTAAGCTGCGAAGTGGAGAAATAATATGGTATGGCAATGGTTTGGCAGAAAAAAGGATATTGCGGAACAGGTAAAGGGGCTTGATCCGAAGAAAGAATATATTTTGATGGAGAAGCCCAAAGAACCGCCAGATCCTTTTAAGGCAGGCGAGCCACCTCCAAAGATTTTTTGGGCTGGTGAGTCACCTGAAGGAAAGAAAAAGAAATCTGATGGCGAAAATAAAAAATTAAAGCAGTTATCAAAGGATGCGGATGATCGCTGGTTTGAAAGGAAAATTCAAAGCATATTGAAAGATAATGCTATGAAGAGACTAATTCCTGGAAAGAAGTTCGGAGAATTAGACCATAAACGACTCCATAAAGTACTCACCTCTGATAAATTGTTTATGCGGCCAGATAGTATTAATGGTAAGCAATATAATATAGTGCTACTGGTAGATCGATCTGGATCAATGGATGGATATAGAATAGACATAGCTGCCAGGTCTGTCTGCAAGCTAGGGATTATATTAGAAAAGTACGCTAAGGTTGCTATTCTAGGATTTAATGACAGGATAGTAATTTACAAGAAATTTAATTCCAGCGTAGAAGACTATTCAAAATTAGAGCGAAAAATAACAAGAAATATTGCTGGTAAAGGAAATCATGATCACGCTGGAATAAGAGAATCCTGTAAAATGCTCAAAAAACAACCTGGCAGAAGAATAATAGTAGTTCTTTCTGATGGTTCACCTTCGTGTAGTGATAGTAAATGCAGGACTCGAAGTGACTGTGGTAATGGTAGATTTCAATCAGACAAACTTATCGAGGAGATACGCAATGCTAAAGGTGGCAAAACAGACATCATTGGTATTGGTATTCAAAGCACTGCAGTTGAGAATTATTATCAGCGAAATTTTGTTGTTAGAGAACTAAAAGACATTTATGATGGTATGATACGAGAGTTAAGTAAGCTAATACGGAGAGGAGTTTAATTATGGTCTGGCAATGGCTTGGAAGAAAGAAAGACCTGAATGAACAGATAAAAGGACTTGATCCTGACAAAGAGTATGTCTTGATGGAGAAACCTCCGCCACAAAAAGAACAGCAGCATCAACAGCAGCAGCAGCAACAGCAACAGCAGCAGCAGCAACAACAGATGCAAAAACAGCAACAGAAAGAACAGCAACAACAGCTACAGAAACAGCTACAGAAACAGCTACAGAAACAGCTACAGAAACAACTAGACGAAAAGAAACTTAATAACTTAAGCGATGAGGCGGATGACCGCTGGTTTGAAAAGAAAATTCAAAGTATCCTGCGGGATAATGCCCTAAAAAGACTTATTCACGGCAAGCGATCAGGAGAGCTAGATCATAAGCGATTAGCAAAGATTGTGACGTCAGATAGATTGTTCCTGCGACCTGAGAGTATTAAGGATAAGGAGTATAGCTTTGTGTTTTTGGTTGATAGGTCTGGGTCAATGGAGAATTGTGAAAGAGATAAAAGAGCGGGGGAATGTTTGGTAAAATTGTTAAAAGTGCTGGATAAGTTTTCGGGAACTGCTATTGTTGGTTATTCCAATCCCGAGGACATAAGCGTAATAAAGAGTTTTAGAGAAAAATTAAACAAAGATGATAACTATTACATTGAAAAAGTATTAAGCACAGGAAAATACACCTATGAAGCTGAAGGAATGGCTAAAGCAATAGATTTAATGAAAAAAAGAAAAGGTAAAAGAATTATCATAACAATAACTGACGGAAACCCGGAAGAATCTAGATCAAAGAGAATACCTTTAGAAAAAGCAAAAAAAATGCTTTTGGAAGCAAAGAGTATGAAGATAGTTACCATTGGAGTAGGCATCCAGAATAGTCATGTTGAAAGATACTATCCAATAAGCGTAGTTGTTAGAGATTTAAAAGACCTGTATGATGGAACTATTAAAGCGTTGTGCCATGTAATCAGGAGAGGGATATAGGAGGTGATAAAGCATGAAAATAAGCAGAATTGATATACCCGAAGGATCGCCGCGAGTCTGCGACTATTGTAATGATGTTATGGTAGATGGCAAAGGTGATGTAGTTAAGAAATGCCATCTTACTGAATATGGCTTGATGTGTGAAAGATGTGTTGGAAAAGTTGGATCGATTAAGACTTATGCCGCTGGTGATAGCGTATCGAAAGAGACTTGGTACAAGAACGCAAGTATAACTATTACGGGAGGTTAAGATGACAAAGAAAAAAATTATCCAAACGGCAATTAAACATCTTAAGACCGTGCAAAAAGAACAACGAAACAATCCTGACAGAGAAGTGGTTCATCAAGAATCTGATGAAATAATTTGTGAAGCATTAGTAGTGTTAGGCTGTTTAGATATCGTACTTGAATATAGGAAAATTAAAAAGTGGTACGCATGATAGGAGGTTAGGATGAGTACAAGATGTCAAATCGGGATATACGAAAGTAACAATCAGCCGATAGACAAGCCAGAAGTCTTGCTATACCGCCACTCAGACAGTTATCCAGGCAAAGAGGATGAATCCGAATATGGAGTATTACCTGACATAGTACCATTTCTTCGCTGGTGGGCAAAAGGCAGAGGAATATGGGATAGTGAATATCTTGGTGCGAGGTTGCTTCAGCATTTGTGTAATTTGTACGATAACCGGAGTAATAAATATGAAGAAGAAATAATTTTCACTGGCATTTATGGATACGGCATCTGTAAAGATTTTCATGGCGACATTGAGTATCTTTATCGCATTTACCCCAATGTTCTAGAGGTGTATGAGTGCGGTTTTGATAAAGAACCTAAAGACTTTAAGTTAATTGAAACAATAGAGTTAAAGGAGGTGAAGTAAATTGACAAAACAAGAAAAACAACTTGCTAATTTGCAGAAACAAATTACCACATTATCAAAGCGCATAGCAAAGCTGAATGAACGACACAATAGCGAACATCTTGTAAATAGACTTGATTCACAGTCAAAAAGAATATGCAGATTATCAAGAATGTATCATAATTTTCAGAATAACCAGAGATATTATATTCAAAAGCGTCTACCTGGAGTGCTGAAAAACCAGAAGGTTAGAGAAAAAACTAATCGGCTTTACAATAATAGTATAAAAGTTCTAGCCAGGAAACTTAATAATCAGATAATGTTTCCTTTCCTCAGTACATCAAAATCCGGCAGGAAAAGGTTCATTGGATTCTTTTCGAGGCAAGAAATGAACAAGCTGCGCTGGTTCATGGATAAGAATATATCTGCATTTGGTGATTTTAGAAAGAGAGCACCGAATAAAAAACCGAGGAGTAAGAAAAAGGGATGAAAAGACCAATTTGTGTAAAATGTAACTTAGAATTTAGATCAGAAGAATCGGGTGTAGCAGTAGTTGAGCTATATCTAAAAGATCAAAAGGTTTATAAGTTATGGGCGGCTGATTTATATAAATGCCCCAAGTGTGGCACAAAGATAGTTAGCGGCTTTTCGAATAAACCAATGCTAACTTCCCATAATTGCACAGAAGAAGAATTACGAGGCAAAATAAAACTGTGGGAAAAAATAGGAAAAACAGTAGTCTACAATAAGGAGATATGCAATGAAAAAGTTTGAAGCACTGTTTAAGTTCAGGAATGATACCGCAAGTACTGTCAGATATGAAGAGGTGCCGGAAGAAGGGCAAGCACCAAAGATAAAGGCCCTGTATATCCAGAAATGGGTCTGCGGCGAGGAATTCCCGCAGAAACTTAAAGTAATAGTAGAGGAGGTGAATTAAATTGACTAGAAGAATTATAAAATCTAAGGATAGAAAACTACCAATGCAGCTTATGCTGACCAGTGACGAAGTGACATGGCTTGATAGCCAAGCTAGAAGGCAAATAAAAGGGTCTAGATCGACTATTATTAGAGGGCTGATAAGCGAAGCAAGGAATAAATAAAAATGGATATTATACAAGCTATTGCAAAAGCTAAACAACGCAAAAGAAAAACAAAGTATTATGATTACAGAAAAGCAGCTAAATTACTGATAAAAAACAATGTTAAAAAGGCTGCATTAGGAATGAAGGAAGATTGGGATTGGACTGCTGATGAAATTACCATTGCTAAGTTAAAAAAGTTCAGGAATAAAAGAACAAAAATTTGCGGCATCAATGGCTCTATTTGGGCTACTCCATCTATTGAAATAGATGGTGCGATGCTGCCATGCTGGACACATTAAGGAGGTATGTGATGCCGAAATACAGAGTACTCTGGAAAAAAGAAGAGAGAGGTATAAGCTATGTCGATGCCGAGAACGAAGAAGACGCTTTAAACAAAGCTGAAGGTGGTAAAGATGAAAACTTTGAAAACTTAAGCGAGACATATGCTTCTGCCAAATGGGTGATTGATAAAATAGAAGATTCGGAGGATTAAGATGGAAGAGAAAAAGGTTTTAAAGACTTACGAAGAGGTAGCACAAGAGGTTCAATTAGACGAGGCAACCCAGAAGCGTTATATAAAGTATATGCGGACTCGCTGGGCAGATAAAGGCAAAGAAGAAATTCAATGTATAACTGGTTACGCTATGGAGTGGGCGTATCGCTTCAAGGTGGGGATGGAGTTTATTTACTCGGATGCATGGGGCAAAAGACTAATAAGAGATTTGGCTAAAAAAGAGCTAGAGAAAATGAACAAAGAGATCGAAGACATACCTGGAATGTCGTCTTACAAGGTATGAGGAGATAAAAGATGAAAAAGAAAACAAGTGAATTTGGTAAAGGGTTTATCTATAACCTTATTTTATTCGCCAAGCATTACGATTATGCACAGGATCGGCTGGATAAATATAAGGAACTACATAAAAAACACCCCAAGTTATTTTCTGAGGAACGAGCATTATCTATGTGGATAAACGGAGCTTCGGATCATTTATTTGAATTAGAGATACCGAAGCGATTTCAGAAGATCAAAGAAATTAAGGAGCTTCAAGATTTAGCTTTATCCTATGGACATGGTGCTTTGATGATGACTGGAATGCCAAAAGATGTTTATACTAAAATAGGCAACCTGTTATCAATTATTGCTTTGGCAATTGATAAGAAACTTGGTGTTAAAACTATTAAAGCAAGTTTTGAATAGGAGGAAATAAAATGGGCTTAGATATGTATTTGGTTAAAAAAATGTACGTAGGAAACAAGGAGCGAGAGAAATTGAAGATAAGTGGCATTAGTGGGATAAATCCTGCAAAAGTGAACGAGATAACAGAGGAAGGAATGTATTGGCGCAAGGCCAATGCTATTCATAAGTGGTTTGTGGATAATGTTCAAGATGGAAAAGATGACTGCAAAGAATATTATGTAGATGAAGAACAGCTAAAAAAACTTTCGGCTTTAGTGGATAAAGTCTTAGCAGATCACTCTCTCGCTAAAGAGTTGTTACCAGCACAAGAAGGATATTTCTTTGGCGGCACAGAGTATGATGAATATTATTTTAAAGATTTAGAAGATACAAAGAAAGGTTTGGAAGAAATATTAAGCGACAATAACAAAGGAAATTTTGAGTATTATTATCACTCGAGCTGGTAGGAGGCGAAATGAAGAGTTGGAGTATAAAGAATATATGGCTTGATGGCAAGGTAAAAGCAAAAACAAAGAAAGATGCCTTCAAAATTATAGAGGCAATGCTTTTATCTGGTGAATTTGAGTTTGAGGTAGAGGAGGAGCAATAGTGTTTTTGGTTATAAAACTAGTACCGGGTATGTATTATTATGTATAGTTATATAATTATATAATAGTAACGCTATAACCTATTATACTATAAAGGGATAGAACTATTTTAAAATAATTTGACAAATTATTTGACAAGCGATGGATATGGGTGTAAAATGATACTAATGGTGCATAATAGTTTTAAATGGTAAAACACTAACCTACCCAATTGAGGTTTTATGATTAAGAAACCTGCTAAAAGATATTCTAAAAAAACACCATCCATTTCAGTCAAAATTCCTGCGGATCTATATTTTAGGGTAAGAGATAAAGCCACTGAAGAGGGCAGGCTTATAATTGCTTTAATTCGGAAGGCATTAGAAAAATATTTAGAAGAATAATAATATGCGTTGCGAAATAAAAGACAATAAGGTTTTAGTTTATGCTACCTTTCAGGAACGCGAAATAGTAAAAGCTATTGGCGGGTATAAATGGAGTAATCCTTTATCTTGTTGGGAGTTTCCTCTGACATCTTTAATCTCAATAATAGAAAAACTTCGCATTGACTATGGGCAAGACATTAAAGATGCTTATGCTACAGCAAAATTTGAACAAAAAGAACTAGAGAAGAAATATGGTTTGGCTGAAGAGATTAAGAAAGGCAAGGTTGATGAGGAGAAATATGCTGGACTCTTTCAGCACCAGAAACAAGCACTGCAGTTAGCAAGACTCTTCCCTGGCTATCTATTTGCTATGGAGATGGGAACCGCTAAGACACGTTGTGCTGTCCACCTCATTGAAGAAAGAAAAGTACCTACATTAGTGTTGGCACCTTTAGCTACCCTAGAGAGTGTCTGGACTGAAGAAATCGAGAAATGGTCTAGTTTATCTCATGTTAATCTTTGGCATAATCTTGATGCATTTAATAAAGACTATAATATATATATCTCAAATTACGAACATTTTAAACTACTGGCCGAGAAAGAAAAGATTGAAAATAAAATTAAGTTCATCATAATTGACGAATCCTCAAAAATGAAAAATCCAAGATCCGCCATAACTAAAATTGTCCTATCTTACAAGGATAAAATACCTTACAGACTTTTGTTATCAGGGCAACCTGCTCCGAATACACTCTTGGAATACTGGGCGCAGATGGAATTTGTTAACCCAAACTTATTTGACTAAGGAAAAAATTGAACTATTACGCTTGGAGAAATAAATACTTCTATAGCACTGGCTATCATGGTTATCTCTATCGACCTTACGGCGGTGCCAAAGAAGCTATAATGAAGCAAATCAGCAAACAAGCATTCTTTGTTAAAAAAAGTGAATGTCTCGACTTGCCTGAATCTACAACAGAAATTAGGTATATCGAGATGGATGACCTTCAAAAACAAAAGTATAATGCAATGCTCAAAGAAAACATTTTTGAATTTCAAGACCATATTACTTTAGCATCAAATGAGCTTTCTAAAATTCTTAAATTAAGAGAACTTACTTCTGGATTTGTTTATTCTACCGAGCATGTTGCAGTGCATATATCTGACACAAAGCTTAATGAACTTAAAAATATATTAGAAGAAATCAATCCAGAAAATCAGGTTATTGTCTGGTGCAATTTTAAAGAAGAAATTAAAATGATCCAAACAATGCTTAAAGATGGCTGTGCGGTTCTGCATGGCGGTTTGAACCAAAAAGAAAAAGACTTAAATATTAAAGTTTTTAAAGAAGGCAAGATTCCAATTTTACTTTCACATCCAGCTTCTGGCGGATTTGGTTTAAACTTAGCAAATGCGAGTTACTGTATCTGGTTTAGTTTAAGTTATTCTAACGAGTTGTGGTCCCAAGCAAATGAAAGAATAAGGAGGCCTGACCAAACGCAAAAGTGTACCTACGTGTATCTTTTAGCGAGAATGGATGGCAAGAAAACTGTTGATGAGATAATTTACAAGGTGCTTACAAAGAAGCGTAGCTTGAGCGACGAGTGCTTGGCGATGCTGAAAGGAGGATAGTTGAAAAAGAAAAAGAAAATTACAATCACAATATTTTTACTTATATGGCTTATTATATTTGGCGTTTTATCTATTTGGGCTATAGATTTAAAGCGTGGTCGTTATGGAAATAGCCACAAGGAAATTACTTCTATTTTGAACAAACTAAATGAAACTAGAGAGTTATCAACAATAGATCTTGAAAATCTTCATGGTGTTACAACAACTTACACAATTTTATCAAAGTTCTCCGACTGGAAACGAATTAAATTAATTGTAGGTAAATCCTTTTCTTGGGGATGTCCTTGGCGTATTTTAACAAAGGAAAATAGAGAAATTGTGTTAGGAAAGGAATTTATAGAATATGAATTAATCTGGTTAGGTAATTTGGAATTAAGTAATTTAGAAAAAGAAAATCTTGAAAACATTAAGAAAAATAAATATATTTTTGCTAAAAAAGACTGGATAATTCAAAGCAAAGCTAATATGATTTTACTTTCTTTAATTATTGCCCTTTTTATGAGTATAACAAGTATGGCAGGAATTCTTTTAGCTTTCGTTATTATTGCTTGGCTGTGGTACTTCATTTTAAAAAGGATTAATGAATTATCACGAGCTATTAGGGATTAAATAAATAAAAAGGAGGTGAACACATGAAGAAGTCAATTTTAGTAGTAGCCATATTGTTCTTGTTTGTCGGCACTGCATTTGCTGGTTGGGTAAATGGTTATTATCGTGCAAATGGTACTTGGGTTTCAGGGCACTATCGTTCAGAGCCTAACAATACCAAGTCGGATAACTATGGTCCGAGTAAAAGTACGTTTGATGTATATAACCCTGAAAGCCGTGATGCTGATGGTGATGGCATCGCAAATATGTATGATAATGATGACGATAATGATGGTATTCATGATGACTATGATTCAAGTCAATATTGATGCCATACATAAAAGAAATCAATATGAGGTGATTTGATTTGAAATGAATTGAATTGGGGTGAAATGAGTTGACCTGATTTGGATAGTCCCGACGCTCCTAAGCGTCGGCGCAATTATAAAATAAGGAGGATAAATGAAGATAACAAGAGAACTAAAAAGAGCGCCTGATCTTAAAGAAAAGATAACCATAGTGTTGAATAAAAAAGACTTGTCAGAATTAGTTGCAAATAGAAAAATAAAAGGACTTTTAGATCCAGAACAATATAATTTTATACATATAACTATAACGGTGGAGAATAGCGACATAGATAGCAAGGAGGCAAAGTGAACAAAACAATAATAGCCTTGCTACTTATTATGTCTATCCCTATTGTATGCCTAGCTAATAGCTTGGATAATGCTAAAGTTCACATGAAAGAACTTAATAATTTAGGCATTAAATATGACCCACCTTATTCAAACAAGACATTTAGTAAGCCAACTGACCATGCTTTATTTTTACTAGAAAGAATAAAAGCTGAAGCATTAATTAGCATTGCTGAGTCGTTAAAAGAACTGAATGAACAATTAAAGGAGGCAAAATGAAACCAGTATATGTTACTGGATACGACTTTGACGAAGGTATTGCTTTAGGAAGAGCAAAGATAATAAGTGCTGTTACTATTAATCGTTACACAATAGTAGCAAGATATGGCGTAAACAAAACAACCTTAAGGAAAATATTGAAAGCTTTTTTAAAGGATCAAAATGATTAAGATCGAAATTGGCGACAATTTAAAGAGTTGCTTTATGGCATTACTTGACGCTTCAAAACCGTTTCTAACCAATGAAGATAAGACATATAACTTCGTCAATAAACTTTGTGCCGTTTTAATGCAGATAGTTGATGTCGGAATCGAGAAAGGCGATAAAGAATAACAAGACAGGTGGGTGGCATAATGCCTAATTATTGCCCAACCCAAGGCTAATAGGGAGTAAGCTCCCTATTTATAGGGAAAAATAATTGCAGGAAGTACAACTGCGCCACCTGTTCATTTTCATTTTAGGAGGATATGATGAAACTCTGGATAGCTTTCATAGCTGGATGTATAGGATGGGGTGCTTTTTATGGAGTAGTTAGTAATTACTATTTAATTAAAACGAGTCGTCTGTTACCTTTTTGGTGGGCGCTCTCAGGATTGCCCTTTGGTATGCCATATATGTTCTTTTTACAAAAAGTAATGAGATGAACCAAGTATTCAATTGAAAGCATTCTAAATGCTAGAAAAAACATTAGCCGCAAAATTTAAACAAAGAATAGAACGCAAAATACCTAATTGCTTTTATTATAAAATTCCTGATACCAAAGGCTTAGGTGGCATGCGGCCTTTCGACTCATTCGTTTTAATCGATGGTGTATTTTTTGCTTTAGAATTTAAGGTTGCTGGAAGAAAACCTACCGAATACCAAAGATATATGCTCAATAAAGCAAGAAAAGCCGGTGGATCAGCCTTAGTTATTACAGATAAAGACGACATCAACATTATAATTGATGCACTTGAGTCCTATGCTAAGTATAAAAAAAACCTTAGTCGTAAAAGGTTTCGGTGGTGGGTTAATAAGGAGGATAAGAAATGAAAAGTGAAAAAGAATTGTTTCAAGATGTAATTGATGCTCGTAATGAGTGTGATAGGATTGAAGGGCAATTGAAGGAAGCGAAAGCTCGAAAAGAGGAGGTAGAAGGATTGTTGATCGAAAGAATGGATGCGAAAGACTTAAAGAGCTTCAGGGTCGAAGGGCTCGGAAATATCATTAGAAAACAAATGCTGTACCCCTCGGTAGAGAAAAGCGATCAGGAGGCATTAATTGCTTATGTCGATGAAGAATTGGGGAAAAATTATGCAGTGAAGAGAACGATCCACTCAGCTACCCTGCGAAGCATCATCACTGAAGAACTAAGCGAAGGCCGAAGCGTACCAGAATTTATTCGACTCTATTTTAAGCCTGGCCTTACGATAACGAAATAATCCTTGACAACCATTCTTTTTTATGATAGACTTTAAAATGACTAGCGAAGAGACGATTTTTTATTGTCCATATATGGCAGTTAGTAGGATAAAAAGATACCTAATCGTGTCTTTGCTAGTCGCATTATCCGAAAACTGCCTTTTTTTCTTTAAACAATGCCTTACAAATCGAAAAAACAGGAAAAATATCATCAACGACAATGGTATCTAAAAAATAGAAAAAGACTTCTTGAGAAACGAAAAAAATATCATTTCGAAAATAAAATTCGAGAAATAAAATATTGTAGAATTTATTATAAAAAGAATAAAGAAAAAATTAATGCTAAAAATAGAAAATATCGAGCAAAAAATAAGGAAAAAATAAATAAACATAATAGAGAATGGTGGCATGAAAACAAAATTTTACTTCTTCAAAAAAGTAAGCAATACCGTTTAACTCATCTCAAAAATTTTAAAGAATATGGTAAAAAATATTATCAAGAAAATAAAAAGCGTTTAAAGAAAAAAGCTACCCAATATTATATCAAAAATAAAATCCGTATTAGTAAATGGTCGGATAATTATTATGAACTCAACAAAGAATATATAAAAAAACGTGCTAAAAAATGGTATACTAAAAATAAAGATAAAATAAAATTTTATCATCGTAAACAAACTGCATTAAGAAAAAAAAGATGTGGCATTTTAACAGTAAAAACAATTCAGCAAGTTTATACGGATAATATCAAAAAATATGGAGTATTAACTTGTTATCTTTGCTTTAAACCTATTGCAGAGAAAAAAGATAATTTAGAACATAAAACACCACTATCAAGAGGAGGGACTAATGAGTATAAAAATTTAGCTGTTGCACATCAAAGATGTAATAGTAGAAAAAGAACTTTAACTGAAATGGAATATAGAAAAAAATGGGGGTTGCCAAAATGGAAAAAAGGGGGAAGGAAAAATGAAAGGCAAATTAATTACAACATCAATGCTAGCTATTGCGATGACGCTCATAGCTTCAACTAATGGAATGGCTTGGTATGCCTTGGATAATAATATCCGTGGAGAAGAAGGCGATATTCTGGTTAACACTGGGGTAGTATATGATCCACAAGGTCATCCAGACTATCAGAATGGTAGCATAGGGGAGTGGGTAAACCCTTCGGATATACCTGAATTGAAAGGCGACACTGGTGCTACCGGAGCCACTGGTTCTACTGGAGCTACTGGTTCTACTGGAGCTACTGGAGTCGTTGGAGTTACTGGTGACACTGGTGGCATTGGAGCCACTGGTGATACTGGGGCACAGGGTATTCAAGGTATCGTTGGGGAAGTTGGAGCACAAGGTATTCAGGGTATCATTGGTGACACTGGTGATATTGGTGACACTGGTGATACTGGAGAACAAGGTATTCAAGGTATTCCAGGGAAAGACGCTAAAGAAAGAAAACATCCTGTAGGTGTTGGTGTAGATGTTCTTCTTTGGCAGAGTCCAGATGAAAATATGGGCTTTGAAACACAGTATAAATATGACATTCGGAACGATGAGCATAGTGCCTATGGTGTAGTAAAAGTTAATCTATGGGGGCTTATTAAAGATCGTCGATAATAGTCATTAATTAAAGGAGGAAGAAATGGAAGAGGAAAAAAAGGAAGTAAATGAAGAAACGAATAAAGAATTGACACCAAAAGAACCGACACCGGTATCCAGGGTTTCTGGTAAGGAAGGAGCACCTTTGGGAATGGAAGAAGTAGATATGCAGACCGATATCCAGATGCCTCGCATAGCTATCCTCCAAGGGTTATCAGAGATGGTTGTCGATGGCAAAGGACAGATAGGTGAATTAGCGGATTCTTTATCAAAAGAGGTATTTGGTAAAGAAATGGAGATTATCCCTTTGTTTTTGTTCAAATCTCGCCTGATGTTTTTAGCAGGGCAAGGTGCTGTATTAATGTCAAGAAATGGTCTTACGATTACCCAAGCCTCAGCCGAATACGAACAGTACCTTGGTAAAAACTGTGACGAACTACCCGAGTCGCAGTGGCAAGGTGCCGAACCACCCAAGCTTTCAATGGTGTATAACTTTCCATGCCTAAAGGTTGATAGGTTGAATGAGTTCCCGATATCGCTATCACTAATGAGAACATCAACTAAGACTGCTAAAACATTAATTTCATTAGCGATGATGAGTGGCGAGGATATTTTCGCCAGAAAATATCGGTTATCAACCGAGAACACAAAGAATGACAAGGGTACATTCGCTATCGCAAAAATTGAACTAGCTGGGAAATGCACCGACGAAGAATACACGATTGCGAAAGGCTGGTACAAGAAAATGCGGGGCAGAGGTATTGATATTAATATGGAAGAGGAAGGAATGAATGGCGCCTAAGTTGATAATTAACAATTGACAAAGGAGATTTTCTATGCTAAAATTAAACATAATTAAAACCTAAAAAATCCTGGGCATTAAAACTTAATTTTATAGAAGACTTTCTTTATAGCCTTCTATCGATTGCTAATTAAGTGCTTTTATTAAAAGATAAAAGTGCCCAGGGGTAATTGGTGGGAGGCTGTTTTATTATGATTAAAAGAAAAAATTATTTTCAAAGCCAAAAAAATAAAGAAAAACTACGCACATGTAAAAAAGAATACTATCAAAAAAATAAAGAAAACCTAATAGCGTACAGAAAAAAATATTACCAGGAAAATAAGGCAAAAGAAAAAACCTATTATAAAAAATATTACCAAAGAAAAAAAGATGCCCTAAGACAATATAAAATGCTATATCGTCAAAGTCCTTCTGGGAAAAAGGTTATGACAAAATATAAACAAAAACACAAAAGACAAATTACTCTTCAACGACAACAGTATAGGCAAAGTTTTCAAGGAAAAAAAGTTACCAAAAAATATTACCAAAGATTCGAAGTAAAAATGCGACACAGAATTCGTCAACGAAATCGTAAATTGTTATTATCTGATTTAACTATTGAAATTGTTCAAAAAGTCTATGAACATAATATTAAAATATTTGGAACATTAACTTGTATATATTGTTTTAAAAAACTTAAATTTGGCGAAGATAGCTTGGAGCATATTAAACCTACTTCGAAAGGAGGTAAAAATATTTTTTCAAATTTAGCGGTTGCTTGTTTTCGTTGTAATAATTCGAAAAGAGATTATTCATTAAAAAAATGGTTTAGTTAACTTGGCTGTGAGTCAGAGGCTATTTTGAAAAAAACTTAAATCGCATAGGGTTTAGGTTGGGCAGATTAGTAGCCTCTGGCCGGCCTCAAAAAGAGGACGTGATATGAAGAGAAGATGGCTCAGGTACGACAAAGAGGAAAATCAGTATTTAAAGACTGCTATACAGGACCACGGTAATGGCAAAACTGATACCGCTGTTACAAATTATGTCCATGACGATTTCTGTCTTAGGTTTGGCCGGAAAGTTAGCAAACATGCTTTAGCTTCTAAAGTGTGGCGGTTAAGGCATCCAGAGTATCGAGTAAAACCTCGATTAGTACCACTGAAAAAAGAAGCTGACAATGGTGTTATCATTCAAATCCGTGGCAAAACCTTTCATAGCATAAAAGAGGTTGCGGTTTTGCATGATGCTTTGGGGAGTTTTCTTAACAGTCTGTAATTAATGATAACGGGAGAAAAGAGGGTGGCGGAAGATAGATCTAGTAAATCTAAGACGCTGTCAAGGGCGAAGTATCTTGTGCCTATCACAGATAGATACTGGCAGGGATTCCCAGATAGGAAGGAACAGACAATCCTGCGCAGGACAATCCTGCCCCTCTTTCTCCCAGTTAGGAGGAATTAATTAATGAAAATATTTGATAAAGATTCAAAGATAAATTTTGTTGACGAAAATAATGTATTTGTTGGCTATGATATGGGTCAAGATTGCTGTGAATTAGCAGACTGGTTTATTAGCGAAAAAGCAGGAAAAAATATAATTAATGAGAAAGAAGTTAAAAACACACCTGATATTTTAGAATATTCCTTTGATGCTCAATACTTTCAAGAAGTTGATTCACCAGATGTCGATGAAGGAAGAATGGTAAGATTCAAATTAGTTGCTAAGGATAAACCAGATTTATATCTTCATATATTTAATGCTCATAATGGATATTATGGACATGGCTTTGAAGCAACAATTAATGATCAAAAATGGCAAGAAGGCTGTTTATAAAATTAAGGAATGTGATAAAAATGGCTAAATTTATATGGAAAGGGAAAGAATTAAAAACTGCGGGTGAAACAGTTAGGGCAGCATCTAAGCTTAAAAATAAAGCCGAAGGGAAGAAATTTATGGAGGCTTATCGAAAGATTAGTGAACACGCTGACGAGAATATTGGCTATATGTCTGGCTACTTTGATTCAAAATCCGCAAAAAGAATACAACGAATATGCCAGGTGAAACATCCTATTTTTGGAAACACCATACCAACCGCTAAGGAAGCTTTTGAAATGGGTAGAAAAATGGGTAGAAAAATGGGTAGAAAAATGGGTAGAAAAATGGGGAGGAACATAGAACTTGGTGTTAATTAATGGGAGAAGAGGGTGGCTTATGATAGAATCTTATAGTCCGTCAGGAAGGATTGTTATAAGGTTCTCAATGACTGGGTTGCTGACGAGCAAATGTCCGGAGTATCGTAAGTGTTCCTGCCCCTCTTTCTCCCAGTTTAGGAGGACATGATGAAACTTAATTCTAAACAGATGTTTTTAGTAGGGCGGCTTGCTGGAATAATTTTAGGTATTTCTGTAAGAGGGGACATTCCACCAGAGGTAAAAGAAGTCTGTAAAAAGGCTCACGATAAATACAATGCACTATTTAATGACCACCCACCAGGAGGACTAGATGAAGAAGACTATTTATCTGGTATGGTGTAGGAGTATGTACGGTAATGATTGGAGGATTTGGAAAACTAGAAAAGACGCTAGATTAGCCCAAAAGGATTGGGAACATAGAAGAGGTTTATTACGTACGATTTGTTATATTGAATCCTACATTGGCTTCACTCCACCTAAAAACAAGATAGTAAAAGTAACCTTTAAATGGTGAGGATATGAAAATGACTGACACTCCTAGATTGGTTAGGAAGATCATTGAGAATTTATCTTATGATATTCGAGATATAGTTCTTGAGACAGAGTTTAAAACAAGCCAGACAGATGAGTTTTTTAAGGCTATTGATCAAGCCCTCGTCGAGATTAAAGAGTTGCTGAAGGTGGAAGTAAAATTGCTTGAAAACAAAGGATATAGTGTCGAAGTTATGCAAATAACTCAGGAAACAGTTCTTTATGACGTCTACAAAGCCATAGAAAGGGTGATGAAATGACCTGCCCAAACTGTAAAACTCCAATGAAAAACAGGGAGGGGTTTGATATTCTGGGTGTTGTTCTTGCTGTTATCTTTTTATCACTTATCTTTTTTCCTATTATGGCTTTAATATTAAAACTTAGTTGGGATATTTTAATGCATTAAGTAGTGGAGGTTACTATGGGGAAGGTGGAGAGACTTGATGTTGCTGAATGGGCTAGGAAGAATGAGGAGCTTGCACATAGGTCATTTGAAAAATTTAAAAGCGAGGTAGCTAATGGGGAAGGTAGAGAGACCGAGGAAGATTTACTTTAAATCACCTGATAGTCCACAAGATAAAGTTAGGTGGGAAAGACTAGGTTATAATCGTGCTTGTGATGAAATGGAAGCCTGGCTACCGGATGAGGGGGAATTAAACTCTATTATTTGGGAAGCTAGTCACTACTGGAATAATACTCACGGGGAAAATCAACACGGAAAACAATCAAAAAAACTAAGAAAACTAATCTACGGCAAAGAATACAGCCCAAGGTTTCGGCAATATATTACGATTGGACTGACAGTTGTTGCAGACCAAAAGAGACAGGCGTATCAGCATTTAAAAATGGCGTATAATAGGATAGAAAATTGGGTTAGATAAATGAAAACATCAACAGCTAGAGGCACTCATCATGTTATAATTACTAGACGAAAAGGCATTATCTATGCAACTGGCCCGGATGTCGGCAGTTATAAAAGATGTCGGGAAGATTCTATTGAATACAAGAATGTTGGGTTTAAAATTATCATAAAAAACAGAGGCAATAAATATGGCAAAACGTATTGGTTTGAAGCCCGGAAGGACTTGACAAAGGGCAAAAGAAAGTATAATATTGGAGTGGAGAAAAAGTGATATGAATAAAAAACCCAACCTTAAAAGAGGACATTTTTTGTCATCTAATATATACCCTCATCTAGAAAAAGCAGTGTCCTACCCGAAAGGGTTGGTTGGGTTGTGAGTATCTGGGTGGGGGTTTTTATATTTAAGGTATAATATTATGAAACAATGTTCTAAATGTAAAAAAGTTAAATCTTTTCTAGAATTTAATAAAGATCGAAATAATAAAGATGGGTTGGGGAATTGGTGTCGTCTTTGTTGTAAAAAACAATTTAAAAAATATTACCAAAAAAATAAAATACGTCTTGCAAATAACTACAAAAAATGGCGAGAAAACAACAAAGAGCATGCAAAAAAATTAGATGATGATTGGTATAAAAGGAATAAACTTTATAAACAAAATTACTCTCGTAATAAACAAAGAAAAAAATGGACAGATTGGAAAAAAACAGCACCTTGGAAAAGTACATTTTACTATATAAAAGGGCGTTGTGAACAAACTTATAATCCTAGATATTATAGATATGGACAAAGAGGAATTAAATGTTTAATTACAGAGGAGGAATTAAAAACATTGTGGTTTCGTGATAAAGCTTATTTGCTTGATTGGCCATCAATTGATAGAAAAAATAATGATGGAAACTATGAATTTAATAACTGTAGATATATTGAAAAACGGCTTAATCGTCCACCAAGAAAGGCTATGAAAAAATGAGTATAGAATTATTTGAAAAATTATTCTCAGGCAACAAGGAAGCTTATGGACAAAACAACTTTTGTATGAAAGCAAAATTAACTCGGCAGAATTATCGTATGCACCTAGAGGGAAAGCAACGACTCGGAATTTACCCAATTTACAATAGTAATTTAGTTAAGTTTGCCGCTGTAGATTATGATATAGAGGATTTTTCTGTAGCCTTAAATATAAAGAATAAATGCGTACATTATAAATTATCAAATGTATACATTGAGCGAAGTAAAAGTAAAGGGTATCACATTTTCTTGTTTTTCGAAGAACCAGTTGAGGCATATAAGCCAAGACTTATTTTAAAACATATTTTGAAAGAATTAGATATTAGAGCAGAGATTTTTCCAAAAAGTTCTGAAACTAATGCGCAAACACCTCTGGGTAACTTCTTGTTTATCCCGCTATTTGGCGGCTCAGTAGCCGATAAGCGCACAATATTCATCGATGACGCTGAGAGAGCCTACGTTAAAAATGTTGATGAATTAACCAAGATCAAGCTAAATTCAATTGCTGTTTTAGATGAAATTATTGAGATGAATGATCTCCGCGAGGAGGATGTCGTAAGGCAAGAGGCTGAAATTATTGTTTCTAGTAAGGTTTTACCCTGCATTGATAACATCAAGAACACACCATTAAAAGAACATGATGGAAGAAATGAATGTGGCTTTAGGTTGGCTATCTATTACAAACAAAAAGGATTAGCCAAAGATGATGTATTTCTGATTTTAAACAACTGGGATCTAAAAAATATTAATTCACTTGGCAAGAGAGAACTAAAAACAATATTAGATAGTGTATTTAAGGGTGGCTATCGTTCATATGGCTGCGATTCTGCGATAATACAAGCATTCTGTGATAAAGCCAATTGTCCAATTATCCTAGCTAAAGATAGAAAGGCAAGAATTGATGCTGGGCTTATTACATTAACTTATCGTGATGAAGGGGCTATGATATTCAAGAAATTAAACTATGAATATCGGCTAACCAACATTGAAGCTAACAAGAAGCAACAGCTTAAAGCAACAGTAACATTATCTAAAGACACTAAAGTAGTATATAAAGATTCTATAAACTTTGAAAAAGCCTTGCCGCGAAAAAGATTTGCTACTGCGGTAAAAGATGAATCAGTTAATGTTGACTTAATTAAAATCGAAGATTTATGTAGAAAAAAGATAATAGAAGAGCATAACAAAGAAGAAGAAGAAAAGCCAAAGCAGCTCTATATTATGACCGAGGAAGAGAAGAAAGATGCACTGCACTTCCTAGAAAAAACACACAATATCTTATATGAAGTAATTAAGACTACAAATAACATGGGTATCGTTGGTGAAGAAACATTAAGGCTAGTTATTTACCTTTGTTTTACCTCCAGAATATCTAAGACACCACTTAGTCTATCGGTTAAGGGTGAATCGTCATCAGGGAAATCGTTTTTATGTGAAAGGGTTATGCGGCTTATACCCGAAGAAGGATATTTCTTTATGACTGAGGCTACCAAGCAAGCATTTTTCCATCTACCCGAAGATGCTCTTGAGCATAGAATTGTATTCATTGCTGAGCTTATAGGTGCACAATCAGCAGATTATTCTATAAGAACCGCCCAGTCAGAAGGTAATTTGGTGTTACTGATGCCAGTTAAGGATCCTAATACTGGCGATATGATGACTAAAGAGAAAAAGGTTAGAGGCCCAGTTGGTTTTTTACTTACAACTACTAAAGCATCATTGTTTTCTGAAAATGAGACGAGGAATTTCTCGATATTTACCGATGATTCGCCAGCGTTGACTTCTAAAATAACCGATATTATAGCACAAAAGGCTATGGGTGAAGAATTTAATGTAAGCCAGGAGCGATTGAACCTATTCAGAAACATCCAGCGTCTTTTAAATTCGGAATTCAAGGTGATTATGCCATTTGCTAAAGAAGTTTTCAAGGCTTTCCCCAATAATCCGGTCAGAATTAGGCGCGATGGTGAAAGATTTAGGATTTTGATTGAAATTATAGCTATATTGCACCAATTCCAAAGAAAACAGTACCAAGAGAACGGCCGGTTAATTCTAGAAGCAACAATAGCTGACTATTATTTAGCTAAACTCATTGTTGGTAATACTTTACTGCATACCATTTATGAAATCGGTCCAGCGTCACAGACAGTCTGGGACACAGCTCAATCTTTATATAAGAAGGCTGCCGAAGAAAGCCCGGAAGAATCATTCGAATTTGGCTATAAAGAAATTATAGATGCTATAAACTGGAAATACGATAAGGTTAAAAAATGGACAATAACACTACTAAAAGCCGGATATCTAGAATATGCCGAGGGTTCTTCCGGTGGTCGTGGCAAAACAGCTAAATACAAACTAAGTGATTCAAAGAAATCTATTGCCCAATTAGAGGTATCATTTTTGCCATCTGTAGAGGAATTATTTAAACTTTTCCCTTGCGATGAAAGTTTGTTTTACAATCCGATATCCGGAGCTAAAGTTGATCCAAGGACGCTAGACGCACCATTTTCAATTAAATTTACCTAATACGATAAACCGTTATACCGTTACAAAACCGTTATATAGGCAAAAATGATTGTCAAAAATCATAACTTCAATGAAATCAATAGGTTAGCTTTTTTATACCAATACTGTGAAACTGAGTTCTAAAATGCATAAGAAGAAGAAAAATAGCAAATTTGGTATAAAACGACATTTTATCTAACCTGTTAAAAAATAATCGGTTATAAAAAGAGCACCCTTTTTATACCAAGGAAAAAAAACGAAGTCTACAGGAGAACAGGGCAATGGCAAAGAAAATTTGCAGGGGTTGTGAAACAGAATTCGAGACAAAAACAGCAAAAAAGACCTGTGGTAATTCTATGTGTCAATCTTTATTAGAACAAGGTAGAAGATTAAGGCATTGGGAAAAATACAATACATTCCCTGGATATACTCCGCCGAGCAGAATCGCTAAATGTAAGTTCTGTGGAGATGAATTTTATAGAAAAAGACTTAATAAACTAATATGTAACAAGCCAGAATGTAAAAAATTACGACTCAGAGAATATGAATCTAAGAGAAAAAGTAGTACCCGAAAAGAATATTGCCGAAAATATTATCGTGAATATTACCACAGGGAGATTAAAAATAAATAGCCTTAATTTTATACCTTCTTTGACAATTTTATTGTCCTCGTGTATTTTAGAACTCAGTTTCACAGTATTGGTATAAAATTGTAAAGTATTGAATTCATTGAACTTAACCTTTTAAGAAACCGTTATGGCCCAAAATAACGGTATAACGGTTTAGAGAACATTTAGAGACTATGGAAAATTTACCTAAAACCATACAATTCAAACAGTTATATAAAAACTTCCTCACTTCTACAATTTACATGTCCAAAAAGAAGAAGGATTACAAGCCCGACAGCGAACGATGGCTAAAACTAAAAAAACAATATGAAAGCCAGGTCGTTGAGCCAATGGATAGCCTGTGGGAAACGATGCTGCCACATGAAAAGGCACTATTCTTGCCCAAAAGGACTATCTTTAGGAAAAATGATGCGGGATATAGCGACGTGGTACCCTTCTAGGTGAAATATGTGGCAAATTAGCCACACAGGACGTCACTGTGGCACTTTAGTATATGATCGGGTAGGGGAGGATAAAGCGTTTTAGCATAGTCCTAATATAACCAACCTTAACCTATTGCAATGACACAAGTTACAAAGGATAAAAAATGAAAACAGAACAAGAAATAAAAGAACAAATTAAAGAAGTTACAAAGAGTTACAAACATGTTTTAGATTGCAAGTTAGCCGTGATTGATATTAATGCTCCAAGGGCGTTAATGCAACTAGAAGCAATTGCTAAATTAAATACTTTGTATTGGGTTATGGGTAAAAAAAGACCTAAGTTTAAATATGACATTAAATAAGAGGCAAAGATGAATAAAAAAAAGAGATGTCCGTGGTGCTGCCTTTTAGCACCAATTGATGAATGGGTAAAAGGATTGTGTAAAGATTGTATGGCAGAATATAAAGAATTAGCTATGATAGTGAACAAAGCTATGAAAAAGGAGAAAAGGTGCAAGAAATAACCCGCTACGAACTAGACAAAACCCGCAAGAGCCTAGTAGTATTCTTTGACGGCGGCGAATATTACCAGATACATCCTGATAATATGCTGAAGATGGAGAAATGGATACTGAAGGTGTTGCAGGAACGATGGGAACTGAGGGACAAGGCAACTAACTGGAAGAGGGATTTAATTGATAAAATTGAGGCAGTGAGGAAGAAAAATGACTAACCAAAAACCTACATTAAATTTTATGACTACTCCAGGTGTAATTACTCGTTGGAAAAGAGCACAGTCACTTAACTGCTCTTACGTAAGAGGTGAGGGCAGGGGTGAATTTTTTCATTGGCTAGCAATAGAAAAGGATCCCTGTGAGCAGTGCGACAATACCACTTGCCATAGCTCTGGCAAAGAATTTAATGATTCAATTCAATTAATTATATTACGCGCATGGGATTTCAGAGAATTTAAAAATGAACAACATATCTAAAACAATAGAGTGGGCAGATAAGTCATGGAACGCAATCAGTGGCTGCAGCGCAAACTGCAGCTACTGCTATGCCCGTAAAATCTATCATCGTTTCAAGATGTCATTCAAACCACAGTTCCACAAGGATAGATTATCAGAACCGCTGAAATTAAAAAAACCATCAAGGATCTTTGTCTCAAGTGCCGGTGAGTTCTGGGACCCAAAGGTTAAGCCCATCTGGCGTGATGAGGTTTATAATGTCATCAAGGCTTGCCCCGAGCATACATTCTTGATATTAACCAAACAATCGCAGAACCTTTTTCAGGACTTTGATAAAGTGCCAGAAAATGTATGGTTGGGAGTAACCATAACCCACAAACAAGATAGCCATCGAATTTTAGATCTATTGGCAATGGAAAACCAGAAATTCATCTCTATCGAACCAATGCTGGATACTGAATATTCAGAGCATATCTATCTGGTAGACTGGCTGATTGTGGGCGCCTTTACAGGTCCGGGAAGCAATAGGTTTAAGCCAAGGCTTGAAACAATTAAAGAAATTGTAAAACGAGCTAAGTCATTAAAAATACCGGTGTTTATGAAGTCTAATCTAAAAAATGTGTGGAAGAAAAAACTGATACAGGAGGTGCCGAGATGAAAAAAACATTTAGATGTAATTGCGGATGTGCTAAGATTGAAGTAGATTTTTATAGTAACCATAAAGAACCAATATTAAATAGTATTTCTATATGTATATTTGAATATCTATCCGACAAGACTGGAAAACCACTTAAAAATCCAAAGCTTTTAGCTGATATAGTGCTAATGGATGACGATGTATCAAAATTTGGCGAATTTGTTAAAGAAGGAATTGCTAGTATGAACAATAAACTTCACAAAATAAGCACTAAAGAAAAGCAGATATTTCTCAACAAACACCCTAAATTAGTCGAAGATGCATTTGCTCGTGATAATAGATTATCACAAGCGATGTTAATTAATCTAGCAAGGCGAGAATTAGGGTATTCTGAAAAAACCATTAAGGCCGATATTCTAACAGCATTAAGGAAGGCATATGGATCTAGAAAAACTAAAAAAGCATCCTAATTGTTATTACCACACAGATTTGGGGGTATTATTAAAGGCTGACTGTAACGATATAAAATTTGATGATAAAAGTGTTGACCTAACTATCAGCGATCCGCCTTATGGTATACAATGGCATTCAGGGCATTATAAAAATGGCAACCCTTTTGAGCCAATCAAAGGCGATGATAGGTATCCAATTGAAATAATACCAAAATTAAAACAGCTAACCAAAAAGGCAATATTCCTATTTTGTCGTTGGGATAATTTGTATGATGTTGAAAAGCCAATGTCGTTTATCGTTTGGGTGAAAAACCTTTGGACTGCTGGTGGAGATATAAAACATTCGTTTGGCAGGCAATGGGAAGGCATTTTGTTTTATCCAATGGAAAAACATCTATTTAATTACCGGCCACCGGACATTATTCAATGTGCCAAGGTATTCTCTGGGCATTTAGTCCACCCGACACAGAAGCCATTAAAACTAATTAAATGGATATTGCAGCACAACAGCATCGAAGGCGATTTAGTTTTTGACCCTTACTTCGGATCCGGTACGACTGGCTTAGCCTGCGAACAGATGAAAAGACGCTGGATCGGAATAGAAGACAAAGAATCTTATTGTATAGTAGCTAAAAAAAGAATTGAGGCAGAATTTAATCAAGGGAAGTTTAGCTTTTAGGTGAAAAATGAAAAAGCACAGCTGTAATGGCAAGTACGGATGTAAACATCACTGCATACCAGAACATATATATCATTACTGTGAAAAGTATAATGAAGTATTAGAGTTTAAGAAGGATAAAAGGTTTGCATACAATACAAGAATAGTTCCCATAGCGAAATGTAAAAGATTTATAGAATATAAGGAGGAAAAATGAGCGAAGATACTAGATGGATGGGGGTTGCTTGGATAGGTGTTGGTATAGTGATTGGAATAATGGCTATAAGTTTTGCTTCTTGTGAGATAATGGTTAATAAACATACTGTACAAGCTGAAGTAGAAGCTTTGAAATTAGGGTATGTAAAAACGCAGGGTTCTGGTGAATATAAGAAAATAGAGGGAGGAAATAATGAGTAAAACTCAGCCTTACAGCACAAGTTCTTCGGGGTATGTGCCATATAGTCTAGAAGAAATTAATACCGTCATAAAAATATTCTGTGAAAAATATCCATTAGAACCAACCGAACCTTATCAAACCACTTTAAACCTTAAATTGCTGTATATAATAAAAGACTTATTGTTTAGAATTGAAAAGCTGGAAGCTGATAATATACATCACGTAAGGTATGGTGGCAAATGAAAACGATTTGGAGATACATTAAAACAAAGCTAGGTAACGATTTCTCGACATTTGAATGTACAATAACAGCTCCCAGAGATGTTATCCAAGAAATAGACGACACGGTATCCGAAATATTAGATAACGCTCAGAAAGAGGCAGAGGAAGGGGGTGCAATATGATAGAATGGATGAAATTAACATCAATGGCGTATTCTTTGGTTAAAATGATTTGCGCTGATCATGTTAAACACACCGCGGAGAAAGTAGCAAATATAATTTCAATAATACTTATCAATAAAAAAAATGATTCCGAAAAAACAAAGCATCGTTTAATTTCAGGAACGCTGTACTTCGGAGAATGTGTGTCTAAGGCGCTGCAGAAAAAATGGAACATCTATTAAAGGAGGAAAAAATGGATGACAAATTTACTTATCAATTAACTGAATGGGAGGAGAAAGAAGAATTACTCTTTGTAGAGGATCAACTTAAAGAACATGACGCCAAAGAGGATGTTGACTATACCTGGCTGCGAAACGGCGATCTTTGGGCGATATTTATTGAGAAACCAGTGAGAGTTTATACAAAATAAAGGAGGAAAATTATAGTGATCGGAATAAACCAAAAAGAACAGAATGATCGATTAAAGGAATTAGCTTGGTTTTTTGGAATATTGGCAGGCGATGGATGGGTATCAGTCAATAAAGGAATAGGTCTTACAAATAAAAGTTTACCCTTAGTAGAAAGATGGGCTAGCTCATGTAAGTTATGTTTTGGAAATTTATTTAGAATAAATCCAAGAATAAATAAGATTAAAAATAAATATTACACTTGTACAATAAGTAATAAATATTTAGCTATATTTGTTGGAGGCTGGAAAGAAAAAACATGGGATAACGATTTTAAAAAGAATGTGTGGATTACAAGCAAAAAAGAATATATTTCTTCATTTTTAAATGCTTTTTTTGACGCAGAAGGAACTATTTCATTAAAAAATAGACAGCTTTTTTTATATTCTGAGCAAGAAAATATAAAATTATTAATCGATTGTTTATTTAAAAAAATAGACATTGAATCTAAGATATATAAAGGAGGCGTGTCTATAAACAAAATATATTATCAAAGAAGATTAGCTATCAATTGGAAAAGTATGATAAAGAAAAAAGAAATAGAATTTAAAAAATTTAGATATTATAAAAGTAATAATGAAGATGACTATATTAGAGTTAAAAATCTTAACAAAAAGGGTCTTGGGGGGAGAAAAATAGAGAAACTATTTCCTTACATACCACGAGGAACAATAAATTCCTGGCTTTACGAAAATAAATGTCCTTACTCAATAAAAGTAAAAGAGTCTCGTGAAGACGTTTTTTAAGGGTCAACATTAATAATTGAGTCTTCTTCCGCAGTTAGCAATTTTTCAAGATAACCCTCAAACAACAAAGCCATACCTTCGTTGAGGATGAAATCATCTTTGTCCTTGCGGTCTATCTTGTCTCCGGGCTGTAGGTGGATTACCTGGTGGGAGGCATTTTGGAGGATAAAGACTTTTTGTGCAGCAAAGAGGCAGCCCGAGAGAGAAAAACAAAGTAAAAAAAGGGCTACTATTGTAGCCCTTTGTATATATCCTTTAATAGCTTTTCCCTCTCGGCATTTAATTGGTTCCATGAACCATCATCGCCTCTGTTTTTAGCATCAAGCATTTTCTGCCTGATAGCCATTATTTTTTTCCCTCGGCGCTTCTTTACCTGTCCTTTGGAAAAAAACCTTTTAATAATAAATGTAGCTAATGTGACAAGGGCTAATATTAACCCAACGATGCTGCCCATATTATACAGACAGTCCTAACAGTACCCGCTTAACCTTATCAAATCCTGATTCGGTTTTATCCGCAATGCTTTTTACCTTTGCTACCAATTCATCATCAACCTTACCTGGCATTATCACCGCCAATAACCTAATCACAACCATTGTTAATTCCCTGGCAATAGGTATTATGGTTTGAACTACTCCCAAAATACTTGCAAAATTTTTAGGGATCAATTTCTTAAGTAAATTTGCTAACATTGTTCACCTCCGGTTATTTTAGTCCCTGATTATCATTCGAATAATCAAGAACATCCTTTTCCAAATCCATCCGTAATGCAATTAATTTATCCAACAAATCTCCTTGATGCATAAAATTTGTAGCCAGTTTTTTTAAAAACTGCCTCTTCATTTTATGCTCCGCCCTTAGTGCCCTTTTTGTTTTGTTTAGCTCGCTGTTCCTTAGCATCTTGAATCAAAAACTCCAGGGTTACTTTTTCAGCCCAGATTTGTTCAAGTTCTTCCTGCTTTTCTAGAAGGCCACGAAGAAGTTCTCTATATTTCTGATATTCCAAAAGCGTTGAAAACACTTCTAGGAATGTCGCCCAATTCTGTTTAGTTACTTTAGCAACGCCATTCTTCATATTTGCCTCCACTATAAGTATACCACATAAAACACAAGAAAAAAAGGGAAGGTGTTAAACCTTCCCTTTTTTGTTTGTTAGTTATTGTATCGCATTGACTTAGAACAAGTAGGATACTTTAGCTGTCACTGCCAATTCATCCAGAAAGCGAGCATCCACTCCGAGCTTCAGGTTTTCAATAGGTTCACTTGCAACGCCTACCCTGATGCCAAAATTATCAACTGCATTAATATCCTCGGTAAATGTAGCTAGAGCTAAATTAGCCTCTACCTCGCCCACTAAATCTGAATACACAAGCGCCAGATATACATCAATTGGTATACCAACTAATTCGGTTAGATCCTTTTTGGCCTTGGCTCCAAATTCGTACTCGTGTGTTGCAATAATAGTTTCTATCGGATTAGATATAGTTAAGCCATTAAAACTAATTTTATCTAAGTCGGTACGGCTGAATCTATATCCGCCAATTAATGCTACATCGACAATTTGTGCATTCTTGTATACCGTAGCTTCCACATCCAGCCCGGCATTAAAACCCAAACCACTATTTAATTCAACATCACCAGCGCCCATCGGTAATTCAATTACCCCTTGGCAATAATTAAAACCCGCCTTCGGTGATATCTTCAACCAATCTACTATCTGGGCTTCCAGCACTACATCAAAATACTGTGCCGAATAAGCAACATCTAATTCCTGCCCTGTTGCGGCATTGAACATATCCAGCGTATCTGACGTAAGTGTTTTATCTAGGGTGATATCTACCTCAGTGCCAACCTGCAAATCGATCGCATAAGCATATCCGGTTAACATCAACCCTATTACTGCCAAACTAACTACTATCCTTTTAAACATTTAAACCTCCGGTTTTTAAAACATAAATTTTAATTTATATCCAATTATCCTAAAAAAACTTCCCACCTCCTTTTTTTATTTGGATAATATATATACACACACCTCTCCAAGCATTAGACTATACTAAAAATGCTACTGTGTCAAGGAAAAAGATGCGTGTTCTAAGTCTTGTAGATATAACACAATGCGTAATAAGGCGGCAAACTACTATCACTATTAATCGCGTGGGTATGCTGCCCTGTAACACATCGGGTATTGCCGGATAGTGCCGAATTACCACAACCAGGTGCTGGATCCGCTGTTACCGCATCATGATCATGTGTTGTAGCGCCGCCGGTGGCAGCTACCGCATATGTTGAACCAGCACCGACAATGAATTTATCCCGGAGATCCGGCGATCCATTAGATCCATTACAAAGAACCCAACCACTAGGTATGCTAGCAATACTACCTGACCATAGGGCAATTACACCAGATGGCACAGATGTAAAGCTACTACTTCCAGTGCCACCATTAGCAATTGGTAAAATTCCCCCCACTGCTGATGTCAATGCTATTAATTTTCCATCAGTAGAACTGGTATGTCCATGTCCAGTAGCGGAAAATAATGTTTTAGCTTCTTTTATCGCAGCGCCGTCGGCTACTTTTATATCAGTTATTTGCAAGGCTGCAGTAGTTTGTGCCTCTAATGCTTCCCAATTAGACCGCAACACACCAGGTAGGTTTATTAACAACGAATCATCTAAAGGATCAGTTTTTGACCAAGCACACATTTTTCCTCCTTGGTTAATTTTCTATCAAAAAGTATTTTGGATAATGTCTTTAATAATTTATGTAATTTCAAATGACAATCTTTACATAATGTAATACCATTCCATGCTTTTAATCGTAATTGGGGATATTTAGCAAAAGAATAAATATGATGCGGATGAAGAAAAACTAATTCTCCTTTTCCGCTACGTTTATTACATAATTGACAAGTCCAATCATCCCTTTTAAATACTTTTTCTCGCCATTCTTTATATAAAAAACTATTTTTGATTCGTTTATTAATTGGCGTAATCCCACCTTTCCATTGAGGATGATTTTTACCAGAAAATCTTATACTCATTTTTTGTCGATACTCTAAGGTGAAAATACGCTTTCTTTTCTTTTCCCTTTCGCTAAAACGTTGTCGCATTTCAGGTCTGTTGTAATAGTTCTTTTGCCAAATTTTTTTACAATTATTTGAGCAGAAATTTCTTTTTCCGATTCTTGATGGTTTTCGTCTAAATTTTGTCCTACATATATCGCAATTAATTATAATACTAGTTTTATTAGGTGAAATTCTTCCTTTTTTAAAATGGGTTTTTCCAGTATTGGTTTGAATATGTGTTCCTTTTAACCAGGGGATATGTCCTTTCTTAAATCCTGAATTTAGATGGTACGGTTTTGTAAAAGTTCTTTCATGAGGTAATATAATTTTTAACGGATCCCCAAATTTTCTAAATCTTTGATAATGCATTGTACAATAATTTTTAGCACAATAATCTTTGTAGCAATTATCAATCAAACAACCTTTTTTATGAATCGACACTATTTTTGTCCTTTTTTAAATTATTATATTTTTCAATAACTTCTTTCATATTATGAATCTGCACCCCTAATTCCCGCAATAAAATCATAAAACAGTTATCATGTAAATTAATACACTTGGTATAATTTTCTTCGTGTTCTGGACAACTAAACATCATAGGCGGTGTTTTGCCCATATAATCCTGTGGTATTAAGTTAGGCCGCAATTTAACATACATCCTCGCATCAATTTCTTTCTTACATTTATCACAATTCATTTTCTCTCTCCTCAATAAATTTCTTATATTCTCCCAAATTAATTGTGTTGTTACTTATTGACACTATTGACTTTATGCTAATTGAACGATGGCTGAACAATAATTTCCCATCTTCGAATACCTGATAAGTAGCGATATAATCAGCACTATCAAAGCGAATTATTATTTCTTTTAGCTTTATTGTTTTCATCAAGTATGTACTTTTGTATGATATTTTACAGAAATATCAAGTATCTTAACATCTGTTAATGTTGTATCATGGACTACTTCAAAAAGTAACCAATGATCGCTATCAACCATTTCGTACATAGTATCAACTACATTGTGGTTACCGGTATCATTATAAGTATCATCACCAATATTAGCAGTATGATTAAGGGCATTTGTTATGGTGTCGTCTTGGTCGTTTCTTTGTAATCGAACACTATCAATATAATCAGCAGAGTTACTGGTTGCAACGTCACCATCCTCTATTTTATAAAACACTGTTATTTCATCAATGCATGTAGTTTTCCCTGCAATTTTGCTCGGTATATCAAATGGAAAATATAGATTTCCATTAGCTTCTTTACAGTAGGCATGTCTATCTCTGCAATAAGCTTCATTTGTTGCGTCGCCTGTTAAATAAGTTTGTACTACTGTTAATGGGGATATGTGACGAGTTACTTGATCATATAAATGATCCACTTCGTGAGGAAACCAGGCAAATGCACCATCACCCTCAACAAGAGTGGCTCCAACGACATAAATTGTTTTTGTGTTGCCACTATTAAATAGCACGGTCTGTACATTTGTGGCTGTAATACTTGTGGCACCGTTAACTGATAAAAATTGCCAAGTACCATCTCCTGTATGATAAGATGAATAGGCTATATATCCAGTAATATTGTCATACAATGCAAGACGAGCTATACTTGCATCAGAGGCATAAACCCAACAAGAAAAAGTAACCGTTTTTCCCTGCATTTTTTTATACCACCACAAATCAGTATAATAGCTATTTTGAAGAGCATTACCATTAGCATCTGAAATTAGTTTAGTTGATTGCTCAAAACCTGATTTTACTATTGTTGTTTCTTTAGCTACACTACCTCCTCCTGATAATGTCCAGCCATCCGGAACAACCGATGTTCCGCTATACCAATAGGCAAAATTACCATTTAAAATATGATTTTTAAGTGCTAAAGACATTAGTATCCCTTCACTTTGTAATCAAAAGTGCATAATACTGAGGTTTGTGCAATATCGTATAACTTTACCGTGAACCCAGTAGTAGTAGGGTTTACCGAGAATTTGTAATAAACCGCGGTGCCGCTTGTCGGTATTACTGTTACCTTTGGCACCGCATGAAATGTTTTAGCAAATGTTATAGCCTTGCCAGTCGAGGCATTAGTTACCGAGCTTGAACCATATTCATCAATGTCCGGTACATCACCGCCAGTAGTTAAATTATGGATTACAACACCAACCGTTGTAGAATCACGAGTTACAGTCATTCTTGTCTGATAATATCGACATTTGTATTCGCCCTGGGTCCAAGTTACCCAAGAAGTCCAGGTAATATTATCCTCAGATGTTCTTATCTCAAATGTTATCCAACCAGGATCTACTGAAAAGCCAACAAAACGTAGTGTTGCATCATCATCAAACGCTCTGGCAGCATCAGAGTCAAACGCCAATGACTGGTCAATTGCTGAAACAACATTAATATATATCTTGGCCCAAACAATTAACCCTAAGTCTTTTATGGCGATTGTATAGGTACCAGATGTCTTTCCTGATGAAATAATTAATGTATCACCGCTGATTTCAGTATCAGACTTAGTTCCTGTCCAGATTGGATGCTCATCAGACTCCAAGATGACATTCTCAAATGGTATTTCATCCAAGGCTAATGTCGCCTCGGTTGCTGTTTCGGATAGATTTCCTGAATTATCAATTGCCTTAATCCAATAAGAATGTGTACCCTGAACAATATCATGCGATAGCCATTCAGTTCCTATTACTTTAGTGGCTAAGATAGTGCCTGAATTCCAGTCAGTACCACGCCTAATTTGATAATATTGGACATCAACATCAGTTACCACTGTCCAGAGAAATTTCAGAGCATTGCGGTAACGCACACAAATAAGACTAGTTATATTTGACGGAGGGTCATCTTTACCAATAATAGTAATAGCATCTGATGTCGTGCCGGATGATTGTATACCTCTAGTTGTGACCAATTTAACCTTTATATAATAGGTACTCCCGGTAGTAACAGATGGAGTGCGGAAATTAGTATCAACTGTAGTCCCAACATCTTTATAATCCTCGTCGTCTTTCTTCAGTTGAATGTGATAATGACTAAAGAAATATCTTTCCGCTGGTTCATTCCAACTCACATCAATGTAAGAATTTCTTACACCGTCATTGGTTGTATATCCAAATTCTTCTACTGCCAAATTAGTTACATTATCGTTAGCTAAGAATGGGCTAGGTGGTGAGCCATAGTCATAAACAGTAATGCCTGAACCAGCATTATCTGAAAAAAGTGTTGGATTATAGGCAACCGCTGATAGTTTTATCTCGTCATTTTCTTCCTCTTCACAAGATGCTACCATAAATTGTTTAGCAGTCCAATCTGGTACATCATGAGTTACTGTAATTATATCTCCTGGTTCGCAAGCCAATGCTTCTAAACTAGTTATAAACGAGCAGTATATCGGATTTATCTTGCTGTCATATAATGCTTGCCAGGCTAATCTTGATGCTCGATGATAGCTATCTACACCATAAACTCCGACTATCTGTTCATTCATACCATTTTCTTCTTGATCAATTTGGTCATCAACCCAGGCAATCGGCTTTATGTCCGACTGATTAACATCAACAAATTGCACACCAAGCCTGTTATATTGTGCTGCCTTTGGGATATAGCCGTAACTAAATGAATCCTCCTTGATGTTACTCATTGTAAATGCCTGGGTTACAGCTTTTGATTTTCTGACACCCAGGGTAATTTTGCCACCGCTAACAATAATATACCCACCAAAAACAGCCATCATTGCCTTTATATTATCTCTGGATGAATTATAGACATCAATGACATAATTCAGGGTAAAACGATCCTGAGTTTCACCGGATCCAGTTCCGTCATCGACTTCTTCATCACAATACTCATAAACCGAACCAAACGAATCGCTATTCAAGTCGTCAGTTGTATAGCCACATCCACCAACTTGTTTATCCCTAAGTAAATAATCTCTAATGCAAGCAGCAGGATTATTTGAATATGTTTTAGCAGTAGTCCAGGCTGAGCCATCCCAGGTTAATATCTTAAGCCCACGGACAAGGCTTGTAACTGTCGGTAAATTACTTAGGTATTCTGAGGCTGTGAATGTACAGGCTACATAAGCGGTATGGCGTAAACCAACAACTTTACCAAGGGCAATTGCATCGACTGTTTGGGTTGATGTGCCGGTATGGGTAGTAGCAGTACAATCTGGGATTCCAGCGTAATTATAAGTAGCGGTAATATTTGAAGTATTAGTCCAACCATATGGTGTACCCATAAGGGGGATAAATGTTATTACGCCTGATTTACTATCAACGGTGTAATATTTACTAGGTATTGTAATGCTACCATTATCAACATCTGTTAATACCAAAGTATTTACAATAATTGATGGATAGGTTGTTTGAAATTGCCACCTTGACGTAATAAGGGTTAATGTATCGTCAGTTGCTGTGCCGCCACCACCAAAGACCTTACCATCAGCTAAATTAATATCTATCGCCTGGATTTCACCTTCACCTAAACCAAATAATTGATAGATTATCTTCTGTTCTTCGGTGTCGGATGAGTAAATTAAATTTCCTGCAACCCAGTTTTTGCCATAAATTAATGGTAGGGGTATTTCATTAGATCGTGTATTACGCAATGCACCAAAGCGGTACTTTGGTGAATCAGCACTAGAATCCAACGCTAGTTTTTTTTGGGTAAGTATTGATGCTACAGTTAATGCTCCAAGGACAAATATAGCAACAGCTGCGCTAAAACTAGCTGCAGTCGCTACTCCGAATAATGTTGCTATTCCGACCACTATCGCCACTCCTATAGGCGGTTCGGAATAAGGAATAATTTTTAATTTTTTTTTAGAAGGTCTCAATGCACCAATAAAACGACTTCTAATATTCAGGTTTAGCTTGGACACTATCGAACCCATCTTGGAGGCATGCAAGAATTCTCTATCCCCCAGATAAACTCCGGAATGGATTTCGTTTTGCCACTTAAAAAACATTACATCATTTTCTTGCAGTTCTTTGATATCGGTAAATTCAATATATGGCTTAACATCTTTTTCGGTAGTTTTTTTTCTATCTGGCTGTTCTTCTGGTCCTATAACCTTGTAGTCCTGATCGTGGAGATATCGCAGGGTTAAATTAAGACAGTCAATACCATTCTTATCTTTCCCGCCTTTCTTATATGGCCAGCCAATATATTTATCAGATTTAAATTCTTTTGGCATAATTAACCTACCTGCTCCGGTATTTCCTGTGGTATTGTATGGAACCCGCCGAAATTTACTGTATTGTGAAATTTAGCTTCACAGATATTTTTAATTTTATCGCATCCCTGCCAGACAGTGAATCGATCCCCGACTTCCGGGGTGGCTGATAAGCTGTAATCCAATGTCAAATTAGTACTGGATTGATCCGATGCAGTAACCCTGCGTTTATCACCATTAGCATCGCCAGATACCATTTCAATCATCCCATCCTTCCAATAATCATCATCTTCATTCAACGATGTAGCGACAATAGTTGACGATGTAGTACCGCTAGTTGCTGGCATATTTGCCCTCATTGTCATGCCTCTAGCGAATTTGCAATATGCATCGCCGAACATCCAGGAACATAAAAGACTGTATATCCTGCCTGTCTTTTTACTTAGATCCAATCTGGATACAACCTGAACGGATAGTGTATGCTGGTCAATAGTTGGTTTATCCATTATCCCATCGAAAATAACTATTGCGTCAGAATAAGCAGATCTGGCATCCATAAATATTTTACGGATGATAACCCGCTTTTTTCTGAAATCAGTATTAGCAACATAAGCACTAAACGTCCGATCAACATTATCAATGCCGATATTAACATAATCTACTGCTAGATCAATATTATGCTTCACCGATGATCGACTTACACCCAATGGTGTATAATCCTGGGCGGTATATGGCGATAATGGTAGGAAGAATGATACCGTATCAGAATAGGCACAGTAATGATAACAAGTAGAGTCACAGGCATTCTGCTGTCCAAGAAACACATCGAAAAGCTCGACTGGACGACTTTGGTCTAGTCCTTTTTGCGTTGTGCTATCTGTAGATATTGTTCGTACCATTATTTCTCCTAAGTAGAAGTGCTGCTAGAGCTACTCGAACTACTGCTTGATGAACTGCTTGAAAAACAATTAGATAATGATTCAGTCCCAGTGGCATTATTATAAAGTGCAGTAACTTCGGCTGGAGTTAGCACTTTATTATATATACTAACTTCATCTATTGATCCACAAAATACCTTTGTTGATAAATCTTCATTAACTCCTATTACTTGTCCACCATCTGCACTATTCATAGTAAAAGAATGAGTATTCTCTGCATTCGCATTTACATACCACCGAAGCGTAGAAGTATCCCATGTTTGAACTAAATGATACCAATTACTTGTTACTGCTGTTATGCCTGAACTTCTAAAACCTCCTCCCAGATAAGATGATATGACATCGCTTTTCCTAATTGTTATCCAGCTTCTACCAGTTCCCGTACCATTTCTTTGTGCAAATATGGTATATATATGATTTTGAATGGATGGTAAGTTGTCTAATTTTATCCATAATGAAAGACTCCAACTAGCTGCTGCTGGATCAAGGATGAATGGCAAATCAACATACTCATCCTGATGGTCAAATGACAAAGCACCTGTTCCAATTAGCCCTGCAACATGATGATTATCGGTATTAGGATCTCCCCCAGCATCATTAAATGTCCCATTATTACTTCCTTTGCTATCCACCACTATAGTATTAGCAGCATCATCATTCATATGCCATTGACCTAAACAGAAAGCATCAATATTCCAAGGCGAACCTGCACTACAACTAAGCGATGATGAACTGCTAGAGCTAGAGCTAAAGCTACTAGACGATGAACTACTAGAGCTAAAGCTACTAGACGATGAACTACTAGAGCTTGAACTTAAGCTACTCGATGATGAGCTACTTGATAACGAACTACTAGACAATGACGAGGAAGAACTGGATGAACTAGAAGAACTAGAATTCCCTCGTCTCGGCCGATAAGTAGTCCAGCGTACCTCTTCCAATGTTATGCCAACGGACAACAATTGATGATGTATTAATTGTCGAGATAAATTATCTTCAGCGAACCTAACCCTAAAATAAAACCGATAGCTTGCACTAACATCTTCACCTGATGCCGGGGCTACATCAAATGTTGCGTATGATTTTTCGGTAGTTAAATTATTGGATAATGTCCCAGCCCTGACAATTGAACCAACATATAAAGTAAATGTACCAGATGTTATATTAACCGGAAACTCATGCAGGAGAAATTCAGTAGTAGTATGGTCGCCAGAAGCTAACCATTCTTCGGTTATCTCGTATTCCGTCATCAGTTCGATCCAGAACGGATCATATGAACCCTTTCTGGCAATATAGAAGTTCCAGATAGTATTCATCGAGCTTTCAGATAGCCATTCACATCTTAAATTGTATTTTCTTAATCCATAAGACCACTTTGAATATTTAGTTTCTGAACCATCTTCCATTTTAATAGTATTGGTCAGAAACCGAATATCCTGGGTTAAATTAAATTCTGGAGTTAATGTTAATATTTCAACTGACATAATTAGTACCCATAAGCATAGAGTTCATATAAATATGCAAAACAAAATGTAAGACCGGATGAACCGGTTAGCCTTACCTTAGTTACATTGGTATAGCTTAGCCCAGTTAAATCAATTGTTTCTTTAACTCCGGCAGCGGTTCCAGATGATGCCTCTTTCCAAGCACCATCATAATATTCTATTTTATATGTCCAATTACTAGCACCGGACACAGATATTACTGCTGTAATCCTGGTAATAGTTTTAGCCGAAGCAAATTCTGATTGTATCCAGGCAGTTAATTGTTGTGATTGAAAACCGGTTGTTCCATAATAGGTAGTTTCATTTTCATCAAAACCATTTGCTGCAGTACCTTCTTCGCCGCCACCAGAAAAATCTGCTGTTAGTGTACTGGTACCATCAGCAGCCCAGTTAATTTGAGTAGCGCTGGAGCTTGACGATGAACTAGATGATGAAAGACTGGATGATGAACTACTGGATGATGAACTGGATAACGATGAGCTACTTGATGATGAGCTAGATAGCGAAGAACTAGATGAGTTAGAACTTGAAGAACTTGATAATGAACTACTGGATAGTGAACTGCTTGATGAATTACTTGAATTGGACGAAGAACTGCTAGATGATGAACTAGATAATGATGAGCTTGATGAGCTAGATGATACATTACCTATTCTGATCCAATCAACATAAGCAATTCTATCAGCAACCGAATATCCATTTAGTTGAAAACTTACCTCGCCAGAGTTTGAACTAGCCAATGTCCAGGTATCACTTGCCTGTAAAGTATTACTAAGATAAACATCAATTGTTCCTGAACTGCTGCCAGCCGAAACATCAAACCACCAATTCTGCCAAGCCCCCGTAGTTACTAAATTAGTTCCAATTTCAGTAAATGCCGCACCATCCCAAACGTATAACCCGTCAGAACGAAATAATAATACTAGTCTTGCCTGTCCATTGTCATAAACAAATCGTAAGGCATTGTTATCACTAGCACTTACAGCATCCAGGTAAGTTCTAAAATTGATATTGTACTTAAGCCCTAAATTGATCGTACGGTATCGTTTAGCATAATTACCAGCAGTAGCTGTATTGGTATCAAATTTCATGCAACTAGCACCATCGTATGTAACCTGTGTCGAAGCACCATTTATCGCATCGTCATCGCTCCAATCGGTAATGGCCGCCATATCTTCATCTAACAATTCACCCGACATTGATGAGCTGCTTGATGACGATAGACTAGATGAGCTGCTTGATAATGAAGAACTGGATAAAGAAGAACTGGATGAACTAGATGAACTGCTGGACGAAGAAGAGCTTGACGAAGAACTTGAAAATGAACTGCTGGATAGTGAATTACTTGATGACGACACACTAGAAAGACTAAAAGAGCTACTAGATGAAGAAAAAGACGAAGATGAAGAACTGCTTAGTGATGACGAGCTACTACTAGAAGATGAAAAACTAGAGCTACTAGAACTCGAACTAGAACTGCTAAGACTACTAGAGGAACTACTTGATGATGACGACGAGCTACTTTGAGAAGATGACGAACTACTTAAACTAGATGATGAACTGCTGGAGCTAGATAATGAATTTGAAGAACTTGATGACGAAAATGAATCAGCCGAGCTAGACGAGCTAGATGAACTTAATGATGACGAATTGCCTTGTATTGGATTATAGCTAGTCCAACGAACCTCCTCTAGTTCTAAACCAGCCGATTGTAATTGATAATGCACTAATTCACGGGTTAAGTTATCTTCGGCGAAGCGAACCTGAAAATAGAATTGATACGATACCTTAGCTAATGTGCCACTAGTCGGCGCAACAGCAAATATAGCATAGGCTTTCTCGGTAGTAATGTTATTAGAAAGCGTTCCTGCAACAACGGTAGAATTCTGATAAAGTGTATAAGTGCCTGATGTTACATTTACCGGAAACTCATGTAAGAGAAACTGGGTTGTGGAGCTATCGGAATAGCCTACTAATTCAGTTGTAATCTCATATTCAGTTGGTATTATAATCCAGAATGAATCATATGAACCCTTGCGTGCGGAATAAAAATCCCAGATAGTCTGCATTGCAGCTTCGGTGATCCATTCAGTCCTTAATCTATACCGCCTTAAACCATATGTCCATTTATTACGCCTGTTTTCGTAACCAGTCGGTATACCGGTGATTAAAGTTCGGAAAGAAATATCCTCGGAAAGTGTAAATTCTGGAGAAATTGTGAGTATGCTTTGGCTCATATTTGTTTAATTAAATCCCTTAATGGATAAGCACCCGCTATTTCACCGATTATAGTTGCGGTGAAAATATCAGAATTCTGGGCTAATTTCTGCCTGAATGATTGTGCGTCGATAGTTTGGATTACTAGGTAATTAGTAACATTGCCGCCACCGACTTTATCTTTTCCAGTAGTACCAAAATTTAATCTGGATAAATTTTCCATACCTCTTGTGGAAAGAACTCCTTCACCTTCATGAGCTAAAATTGGTACTACCCCACCAGACGAATATTCTCTGATGCGGTTTTTTTCAACCATACCACCTGTTTTCATTGTCATCGTATTAGTCATTCCGGGAATTAATTCAACTGGACCGCCACCGCCACCACTACCACTACCACCGGGTGCTGCCAGATTCAAAAACTGTCTTATTATCGCAGTTTTAGCCCATTCAATTAATAAATCAGTAACTAATTTAGATACAATCTTTAATATACCTTTTGAAAAGTCTTGCCAATATTCTTCAGCTGTTTTCAATTCGCCGGCCATTGTATCGAAAAATATAGTGGACATACTTTTCTGCATTGATGAAGCAATCTCATTCATTATTTCTATCTGAATCAAGCCAGAATTTTTAAGAATTTTTTCCATCTCTTTGACGCGCCACTCTTCGACAGCAATTTTATTTTCAGTGACTTCTAGATAATGTAAATAGTCTTCTCGAAGTTTTTTAAGCTTGAATTCAGTTAATCGTTCTTCTATTTTTTCCCATTCGTCAGCCCATTCTGCTTTTTTTTCTGCCTGACGAGATTTTTCCTCCAGTTCTAATCTTTTTTGAAAGGCTTCTGCTTCTTCTTTAACTCTTTGTTTAATCGCTTTAGCTGTTTCTTTCTCTTCATCAGCCACAACTTTTGCT
>SDBU01000546.1_pt1 | contig 52274 bp, 49 predicted proteins | sample 2277071 | NCBI WGS metagenome assembly SDBU01 (sample SAMN10397929, study PRJNA504765) | marine sediment metagenome | isolation source: marine sediment core GS08_GC12, 126 cmbsf | place: Arctic Ocean: Gakkel Ridge, Loki's castle | collected 2008
TGGCTGCGTCGTATGATGATTGGTAGTGCATGAGTCATGTGAATCAGTCGGTCTGGTCACATTACTTTGTATTACTTCATCGACTTTTCACACAGAGCCTACTATAGCGAAGAAAATAAAAGAGCGTCCCGTAGATGCTTTTTCGTTTATCAGGGAGGTGGAGTAGTTTGGCACACACAGGGCTCAGGGAAATCACTGACCATGCTTTGGCTAGCTGTCAAACTCAGACGGGAGAGAAGGTTCGAGAATCCCACTATAGTCATCGTAACAGACCGTATCGATCTCGACAAGCAGATCACCAACACATTTCGTGACTGTAGTTTTCCAAATCCAAAGAGAGTTAAGAGCATCGCTGAGCTAAAGGATCTCCTCTCAAGAGGGCGCGGTCAGACCATTCTCACTACAGTCCAGAAGTTTCAATCAGAGGATGATGAGAACTATTTCCTTCTTCTATCCGAAGAAGAAAACATCTTTGTGATGGTAGACGAGGCTCACAGAACCCAGTACAAGAGTCTTGCTACAAACATGAGAACTGCCCTTCCAAATGCCACTTATCTTGGATTCACAGGTACACCAATCGACAAGAATGACCGCAGCACAAAACGAACCTTCGGTGACTACATAGACACCTATACCATCAAGGAATCAGTCCAGGACGAGATGACGGTCCCAATCTACTATGAGGGGAGACTCCCAGAGCTCAGGGTCGAGGGTGAAGACCTCGATGAGTTATTTGAGCGAGTCTTCAAGGACTACTCTGAGAAAGAGAAGGCCAAGATAAAGAGGAAATACGTGACCGAGGAGGCCATTACCAGTGCTCCAAAACGGATTGAGAAAATCTGTCTGGACATTCTGAAACACTATGAGGAGCATATAGCACCAGACGGTTTCAAGGCACAGGTTGTCACAATTAACAGACGTTCAGCTGTGGTGTACAAGGAAACTCTTGACCGCTTGAATGGTCCAGAATCAGCAGTCATAATCTCATCGGCTCATAATGATCCAGAGGAACTTAGGAAACATCACACGACAAAAGCAGAACAGGCACGACTCATAGAGCGTTTTCTAAAACCTGTAGAAGAAGACTCCCTCTCAATCCTCATAGTCTGTGATATGCTGCTCACTGGATTTGATGCACCCGTTGAGCAAGTAATGTATCTGGATAAGTCGCTGAAAGAGCACAATCTGCTACAAGCTATAGCTAGGGTCAATCGTGTCTATGAGGGAAAGAAGAACGGTCTGATTGTAGACTATTATGGCGTTTCACAGCATCTCGAAGAAGCCCTTGAGATATTCGAGGAGAAAGATATCGAGAATGCAATGCGACCACTCTTACACACAGAACTACCCCGACTCGAACAAAGACATCGTGTGGTGATGCGTTTCTTTGATAAGGTTGACAAGAGTGACCTTGAGGCGTGTCTTTCTGTGATTGAACCCCTCGATAAACGAGCTGAGTTTGATCAGGGATTCCGCAAGTTCAGTGAGAGCATGAATATGATTATGCCAAATCCAGCAGCGAATCCGTATCGTAAAGATATGAAGTGGCTGGGAAAGCTTCGCGATGCAGCTCGTGTACGATTTCGAGATGAGGAACTCAACCTTGCAGGCTGTGGTGCTAAGGTCCGAAAGCTGATTGAGGAGCATATCCTAGCAGATGGTGTGGAGCAACTACTCACTCCAATGTCAATCATTGATGAGCAATTCAATGACCATGTTGCGAGTCTTCGTTCTGATGTCGCAAGAGCAAGTGAGATGGAACACGCAATCCGACACCATATCACGGTCAAACTCAAGGAGAACCCTGCCTTCTACGAGTCCTTAAGGGAAAAGCTAGAGGCAATTATTGAACAGAGAAGACTGGAGCGTATTGTGGTGGCAGAAGTGATTAAACGACTTGCAGGCATCATCTCCGAGATAGACACTGTTGAACAGAGAGCGTCCTCCATTGGTCTGAACGAAATCCAGTTTGCCTTCCATGAGTCGATACGAAAGGACTTCGAAGGACTAGACGAGTCTGAACGAAAGCAACTGAGCATTGAGATAGTCGATGAGATTGACCAACTAGCAGTAATCGACTGGACTCAGAAAGATGACATTCAGCGGAGGATGCGAAGAAAGGTCAAACGAAAGCTCCGAGATATCGACTGTCCTGTTGAGAAGATTGAGCCCCTCACATTGAACCTACTTGACTTGGCCAGAGTGAGAATGAAGAGATGAGGTGACAGAAATTCCAAGCGTGGTCTATGGCACTTCGAGGATTGAGTATTCAGTCAATAGAAGCCGCCAGAGAACTACCGCGGAGGTCGCTGTTGACCCAAAGGAAGTAGTTGTTGTCACATGTCCGCTTGAAACCTCAGACGACCAAGTAGAGAAGGTTGTCCTCAAGAAGGCGTCATGGATTCTAAGTAAGATGAAAAGGCTGGGAGAGATTGCAGTTGAACCTCCAGAGAGAGAGTATGTGAGTGGGGAGACCTACTACTACCTTGGAAGGGGCTACAGACTGAAGGTCATTGAAGATGAGGCGGTATATCCCTTCGATGTGAAGCTAAAAGGCGGGAGGTTCCAAGTTCGAATTCCACCTATTTCAGATGAACACCCACTTGAGATCATGGTTTCAAGTGCACTCGCTTCATGGTTCGTTAGGAAGTCCGAGTATAGGCTGAAACAACGAGTTGAGCAATATTCTCCAAAGGTTGGAGTAGAACCTAAAGGCATCATAGTGAAGAATCAGATGAAGAGATGGGGAAGCTGTACGAAAGACCAGGTTCTAAACTTGAATTTTCGAATCGTCATGGCACCTATGTCAATCATTGACTATGTTGTTGTACATGAGCTGACACATCTGATTGTTGATGACCATTCCACAGAGTTCTGGGACAAGATGAGAGCAGTCCTTCCTGACTATGAAAGGAGAAAGGAATGGCTCCGAGTTAATGGACCACGTCTATTGATTTGATAGGCGGGGAAGGTCGATGGGATGGCCGGTGTTGGCGGTTGCGACGACGTTGACGACCTCGATCTTCAGTAAATCTCATCACTCAGTCGTTCCCCTGAAACTTGAATCTCAGCCCTTGAAGAAGATTCTTGAGCACTCTTGACTTCAGGCTGGTTACTGATTAAAATGGGCAAGTCTACATCCAAGTGATTCCATTTAGACCAAGCTAGGGATTAACCAAATCATTGTTCACTAAGAACTCCCAAAACCCTGCAAGTGTTTCACCCAATTGACCAGTCTTTCTAAGCGCTTCAAGTGCATCCAAGTCTTTTGGTTTTTTCTTGAGAATCTTACGAAACTCAGTAGCAGTAGATTTCCATTCTTCGGAAATTGTCATCCGACTGAGCAGATAATTTGCTGCATGGATTAAGGTAACATGTCCTTCAGCCTCTTTCAGTATCTCTTCAGCTTTCTTTCTAGTGAAGGCCGATGGTAATGACCAATTACCCTCATGGTCAGGTCCCACGTAGAATCCTCTTTCCTTCAGTAAGTCCAGCTTCGTTTCAGAGATGATTCGTTTCTCGCGAAGGCGCTCTACACTCTTTTCAACAACATCCTTACGAAATGTAGTGACCCGATTTTCAGGTCTACTTTGCTTCTTAAGTTGGTCCTCAAGCAGACTGATAATATATGCAACAAAAGCCTCAACTAACCAACTAGATAGAATCTTGTATCTGTGGTATTTGAAACACTCCACGAGCTCTTTGATTACATCCTCATCATCGATGGAATATAATCCTGAGCAAACGAAACCTAGTAGAAGACCCTTCTGTGCCTCCTCTTTGCTGAGGACTGAGAGACTTACAGTCAAACCAAAACTATCTACTGCTGCAGCCAATTTCGCACATGTGAGCAATCGAGTTGAGTTCTCATGCACTTCTCTAGCTAGTTCCCAATTGACTCTCTGAACCAGTTCTTGTTTCATCAGCCATTAAACTCCAATTTGATTACTGTCATATTCATGATATGATTTCATGCTTATTTAGAAAGACCTCTAACCATCTCTTGAAGAAGTGAACAATAGAATCTATCATATTAGAGAAGAACATCAAGTTGCCCTGTAACATCTCTCCTTCTCTGAATTGAATGAGCACATCTCTAACTCTGTAATCACCAGTTTCCTCAGCAAAAGTAGCATTGTGAACAGAGAGATTCCGTAATTTTAGCAATATAATCCATTGTTTATGAGTGTCATCATCAATCATGGAGCTTTTCTTTGAGTGATTGATAATCTCTCTGAGATATACGCGTTTTCTCTTAGCTAGCGGCTTTAGGGGTCCGTTTTGTGCTCTCTGAATCAACATCTTCAAGGAGTATTCAATACTCGAAACAGTGGAGATGAACGCCCACTTCGAAATCTGAGTGACTCGATCCCAACGCTGGTCTTGAAGCCGTTTAATATCCCCTGGAGTTTTACCTGTTAATGATTCAGTACTCCATTGTTTCTTGTAGCATTCTAATGACTCAACAGTGAGTACCAGTGTGTTCCAGATTGACCTGAATGTATTTTCATAAACAGGTAAGGTTTCATCAAATAGATCCCAGTTAGCCTTGCAATAATTTCTAGTTTCAGCCAATGAGGAAAGTACTTCGAGCATGTTCTACCGATATGCCAAACCCTCATTATTTTTACTGAAGATTTTCAAGTGAAATGCTTCTTCTTTATTTAGGCCAAAAAGGATCTTGTTTTTCACGAAGAAAAAGAATAAGCCGTCTTGACCAACAGGAGTTAACTATATTTAAGTAAGTGCAATGAAATACAAACCAGTACTTACTAACTAGAGTACTTGTTTCGTTTCAATGATTTTTCCAGTTTGTCCTTAATGAATTTCTCAAGGATTAATTCATGTTTCTCGGAATCCATAGCTGCACTCTCTAACTCTGGAAGAAGGTCGTTCATTACACTTTTCTTGCTGTCTACCTCTAGCCATACAAGAAGTGATAAACGGAGATATTCTATGATTCTATGTATTGTTTCATCTAAACCCGAGCTATCAATCGTTTCCCCATGAACAAAATTACTCCTAAACTTGTAGCCGTCTAATACATCTCTATAGACTAAGGTTTGATCATAACCAAGCAGTCCCATCAGCATTCCAGTTCTAATTGCTAATCTCAGTCTTAATTCTGTGTCGCCTGATAGGTAAAGTGATTCAAGTCCAATTATTGAGAAAAGGAGTTTCTCTTCAATAGGTCTTTGAACACATTCGTTGAACATTCGAAGTGCAAGTTGGATTTTTCTAGTCGTTTTCCAATCATTTGTGAGATTAGGAAATACTTCAGATTCTAATTCAGAGAAGTTTAGACCATTTGTGGATGTGAAGGTTGTAGTAGGAAGTCTGTTTATACCATGATCAGGCATAAGTAAAAAGGGTCTTCCGGGACAGAAAGTGGTGTTTGAGAATTTTGAATACTCTGTAACCCACTCACTCTCTGCGAACCATGCTGTTGAAACCCAATCTCCACCTTTGAACACTCTCAATTTTGAAAGTATCAATTCAATTCTTTGGACTATTTGTGGCAAACCTTTCAGACCTACAGGAATTTCATTAGGTTCTACTATGATTACAGATGATGCATTAAAGATTAAATCCCTTTGAATCAGTACGGGTGGTTGAAAGTCCGGAGCACCACGATATATTGGAAGATCAGTAATGTCTATGGGTCGGATTATCAAGTTACCCGCACATATTGAGCCATCTGCTTTAAGTCCCTGAAGAAATACTTTGCATCTCCACTTTACTGCTGCGCCATCTAACTCAGCCAACACAATGTCAATGAATTCCTCACATCGATTTGGATTAGCTGCAATTTTTGCATAGAGTCTGTAAAGTATAACAGGCCCAGAACTTTGTTTCCCATTATCTAGAGAAGCGACAAAATTTGAATAAGATTCAGTTGCTCTAACTTGATCATTGAAATTACGATATGCATCACTTTTCAGTGTACGCTCTATTTCATTATTGTAAGACTGTAAATATCTAACTAAGTAGAACATCTCATTGGTGTGTCTGTGATTAGGAGAATAAACTGTGATCTGCTTCTCTTCCCAATCATCATCTAAGATTTCATTGTCAAGGAAATTTCTTATCTCATCTACCAGATTACTGAGAACTTTACGTTTCATGAAAATTTAATCCTCCTATAGAAACATTTTCTAATTGCAAATGAAGCTATTAAACGTCTCACTCATAATTCCTATCCTACGAGAAAGGTATAATGGGAACTATATACTGCAATCCAAATATCGTGGAGGAAAACGTAATTGACATTGGAAGATATTGATAATAATCTCAATCTTGAATTTTCTCTTTTTTGGCGCGATAAAGGGTATCGAGTATCTTGGCTATCCTTATCTGCAGCATTTGGAATAAGAAATTTCTTGGATAACGATTTGATACGAGATCAATTTTGGGGAAACTGGGAAACCCTCCCTCCAAGAATTCGTTCTTTTTTTCAAAGGTGTCTAAAGAGTAAGCCTTTCAATACACGTCTACTTATGCGATTTCTTGCCATGGAGATTATCAATCATTTGGAAGATGAGGAATTTGGAGAGAAATATCCATTGATTCTGGAGGTTGGTCGTATCCTTCCACAGGAGAAACCATCACTAGACGATAACAAAGAGCTAGAAGCCATTGCTGGACAGATTGCATATCTATGGGGTGCATTCGCGCATCGTGAGGATTGGGAAGGAATTGCTCAATTATACGGTCTAAATGAACACCTTGATAGTAATCTTCCGAGACATCAATATTATGGAGATTGGTACGAGCTTTCTGATGACATTTTTGTCTTTCTTATGAGATGCCTGGAGAATGATTTGGACAACACGAAAAGGATGATACATTATCTAGCAAATGAACTAATTTCTTCACATGAAAGTCATCCTTTATTTGAATTGTATCGTAATGTTTTCGGTTTACTATTTGATTACACAAATGAAACAATTCCAATTATATCACCCACACAATCCTATGAAGAGATTGTATCGAGTTGGCTCTCAAAAACTGATAGGCACCCTCCCAACCATAAAGATCCAGATGAAACTAAAATCATTGAGAGTGATTCTGTGGAAGTTGATGATGGCGAAACAATGAGTAGCCAGCAGGACGTTCAAGAGTTATTAGCTGAATCTTCGTTAGTATCAACAGAAGAAACTAATGAAACATTATTAGAACTTAATGAGCATTTTCAAAAAGTTTCAAAGCTCAAAGGTCAAGCTCGGGGTTATGCTTTTGAAAAATTCATTCATACTCTTTTTGATCAAGAGGAACTTGTTCATAAATCACCATATAGACCAACGGGCGAGCAAATTGATGGAACTGTAATGGTCGGAAAAGTATTCCTCATTGAAACAAAATGGGAAGATAACCCAATTCCTGCAAGTGAGGTTTATGCCTTCCAAGGGAAGGTACGAAGGAAGTTTGAAGGAACTTCTGGTATTTTTTAGTCAATGTCTGGCTATTCAGAAAAAGCAATTCCATTAATTGAAAGAGAGCAAAATGTTCTTCTTTTCGATGAATCAGATATGTACGGTATTCTAAAAGGTGAGATTAGTTTTACTTCTTTATGCAGAGAGAAGCATTTGCGAGCAACAAGTCATGGTGAACTGTATTTCCCTTGGTCGAAGATGAGAGATTACAAGTACTGATGGTCAAGAATTAATGTGGTTCAGAGAGGAATTCTTTCATTTCTTCTAGAACAGGATGTATCTTTTTAGGTATCGTTGTACATTGATTAGTGTAAAATTGCGCGATGACCGTTCGCTCCTGCGGCAATCACGATTTTTAATAGCAAACTAATGAGAAGTAGAATCATTTGTTTTTATTGCTGTAGCGTGAGGGTGGGAGATAGATGAAAGGTTCGAAGAAGAATCACGATTATATTCAATTAGCTAGATGTGGAGGAATTTACAATTGATGGTTATTTACGAGAGTGTATGAGAAAATACATTGACCACATATCAAAAGGACATGACAGAAAACATTTCTTAAAAGAGATTGATGACCAGATTCTATCTATTTGAAGATCGTCATGGGTCGAGAGATATTCGGTCCTGAGTATCTGCCGTACAAGCATCAGAAGCAGACCTAGTAGGGAAATCTCAACGTATCGCTACCGACTAGGCACCTGTAGTGGATTGGCCAATCACTCGTGGTATAGTTGAACTATACATCTAGAGAAGCAAATGTAATTCTAAGGCATCCCACAGGAGAGGCTCCTCCTTTGTCGGACTTCTTTCCTATGATACTGGATTAAGAACCATGTTCTATTGCTTGCGTCACTCTGTCCACGTCTTGAAAGTGCCAGTCGCCTCGAAAGCTTTGGCGATCCTTTTTGTGAAATCCTTGTCTTGAGGTGCATGGCAAAGGAAAATGGGAATCTCCACTTTCATAGTCTTCACTTCATTCCTCGATGCTTACGTTTGATACAAGGGTTGAATCATCTTTCTGAACCCGGATGATCTTCTGGGCCACGCTCTTGAAGTCATCATCATGAGTAACAATCAACATCTGCTTTGCAGGGCTGGCATAGGTTAATGTCTGAACCAGTTCGGCTCTTCTCGTGTCATCCAAGTAGGCAGTGGGCTCATCTAGAATCAACAGGTCACTACCCACCAATGCCTGTGCAAACCCCATCCTGACGGCAAGAGCTGCTAGAACTTGCTCACCACCTGATAGCGCTCGCATGGGTTCAAGTTCTCCAAATCGGGAGATCAACAGGTCGTGGTTATCTGTTATCACAACCCGGTCAAACTCGTTCGTTACCATCAAGGACTTGAAGACCTCTGTGGCATGTGATGATGCCCTTCTGACATCTCTCACTCGAAGAGGTATCTGAACTTCTCTGTAGAACTCTCGAACTGTCGCTAGGACTTCAAGCGCCTGAGTTGTTCTTTTACGGTCTTCACGCTTTTGTTCTATTGCTTCAGCTGATGTCTTTGATTCATCAAAGGCCTCTTGCGCGTCTGGAATCCTGTGACCTTTGAGTTGGCGAATCTCTGTATCAATCTCTACAACGTAATCTCTCAGTTCATTGTGTCTAACGGTGAGTTCCTTGTATCGTTTCTGGTCGAACTGCTTCTTTGCTTGATCTAGCTTCTGGTTCTTCTGCTTGAGCTCGGTTTCCCAGCCGTCTATCTGTTCCTCCAGACTGGCCATCTTTCCTGTCAATTCTTTGAGGATATTGAGGCGTTCCTTTCTATCTTCCATTGAGTCAATCTGCTCTTTCAGAGCTGGGATCTTCCTATCCAATGTCAGTGCTTGCAGTTTCTGTATCTCTTTTCGGACAATTCCTAGGGCTCCATCCGTCTCCTGTCTCTTCTTGATGTCCTTGAGAAAAGCCCCTACCTCTCCCTTTAGACCCTTAAGTGTATCACACCAACTATCAAGGCCTTCCTCTTCCTCTTCTAGACCAGAAGTATCGTATTTGGCTAGTTCATCTTTTTTGACAGCCAGATTGCTCTGAACCTTCTCAAGTTTAAGCTTCGTTCCCCTAATGTCTCTCGTACATTCAGCCTCTGTAGCAAGATAGATGTTCAGTTTCTCCATAAGGCTGAGAGTTTTGTCCAAATCCTTCTCTTCCGTCCTTAGAGATTCGAGGCTCTCCTTTGCTTGCTTGAATTTCTTCTTCGAGTCAGTGAGTAGGTCTGTCGCTTGTGTCAATTCCGCTCCAATTTCGGATTTCAGCTCAACAGCATGTTCCTCATCGACTATCTGCTTGCATTTCGGACATTTCTTTCCCACAAGTGATGCGAGACCGGACAGCTCCTTTTTCAGCCGGTCAACATCAGTTTCGGCTCTGCTAACAGCTTTCGTTAGTCTTCTCTCTTCGGCCTCCGCTTCCTTATGTCGCAGGGTGACTTTCTCAAGTTGTTTCTGAATCTTCACCTTGCTGCGTTTAGCAATTGACCTCCAGTCATCTCTCCCTACAAACTCCGCTGCCTTTTCGTTCTTTGAAATCCTGGCTTGGAGTTTTGTGATGGCTTCTTGGTGGCCTTCAGCCTTCATAGATAGAGTGTCAATACTGCCTTGGACCCCTTCGACTTTCTTGCTTTCAGTTCGAACGGCGTTCAATCTTGTGCCTTGGGTCTTGAGTCCTTGCGTAACCTTCTCGGGCCAGTCCTCATAGTCAACCGTCTTCAAGTCGGGAAATCTGGATAGTGCCTCTGATTCTGTGCGACTAATCTCTTTGTCTAGGTCAACGATTTCGTTCTGAAGTTCTTCTTCCCTCTCCAGATAATTGGTTAATTTGCCCATTTTATCTAGTAATGTTTGATGGTCCCCTCTCTTGGACTTTATGTCCCTTTTGATCTTGAGTTGCTCCTTCTCCAATCGCGTCAATAATGTCGCAAGTCTTGCAGGGGGTACAATCTCTAGTTTGAGGCACAACCCATCAAACTTCGTCCTTTGACCTTTTTCTTTCTCTCTGGTTTTCCTTAGGTTAGATTCCAGAGGTTTGATCTGAGTGTCGAGTGTACTTATTTGGTCATTCAATGTGTCAAGGGCACTCCACCGGACTTTGACATCCCTTAATTCTCTCTTAGACCTAGAGAGTTGTTCCCTTTTCTCCTTGAGTTCTTCCTTCAGTCTCTTGAGTTCGGCTTTTCGCTCTGGTAGTTTGTCTGCTATTGGCTCGTGAGCCTTCATTATCTCCTTTGATTCTCGTAACTTGTTTTCTAGAGTCTTTATCAATAATCTACACTGACTCCAAGCTTGTTCATAGTCATGGATACCAAGCAGTTTGTCGAAGAGGACTTTCCTGTCGCTTGATGACATATCGACGATCTGAGCTATCTCACCTTGTCGAACAAGAATGACATCTCGAAAGACCTCTTTCCTAGTCTGCAGGGTTTCCGAAACCGCCTGTGTTACTCCTGTCTGAGTGTCTGCAAGTGAGTCCGGTAGCCCTACCTCAGAAAGCTGCGCATCTTGCTTTCCTGACCTGCGTAGAGTCCTCTCTATGAGATATTGACGTCCTTCATGCTCGAACTCCATAGCGAACTCGGCTGCCCGCTCTCCATGTCTTATCAGACCGTCTACCTTTCCCTGTGGGTATTCGTGGAATAGGGAATACAAGATAGACTGGAGGATGGTGCTCTTCCCTGCACCATTATGACCTATGATGACATTCTTGCCGGGTATGAATGTAAGGTCTAGACTCTCAAAGCACTTGACGTTCTCAATACGAAGTCCCTTCAGAATCATCTTTTCGACCCCCTCCTTTTCTTCTTGACAGACTTGGCCTCAACAAAGTCGTAGAGGAGCTTGATGGCTGCAGCTTCTCCCTCGTCGTCATATGATTCTGTCAAGATTTCTTTCAAGTCGGTAGCCAGCTTGACCCATCTCCCAGCTTGACTCTTGGGAACATCAAGACGCTGATTGAAGACCTCTTTCATGACTACTTCATCTGAGACATCTTCCTTGACAATTAGTCCGGCATACTCCATCTGGGGTACAATGTCGATGTGTAGTGCATTTGTGAACTGTTGGACAATAGACCTGACATCCGCACTCTGCTGAGTATCGACCAGGGTACCGCTCACATCAACTCTGACAACAGCATCCTCAATCTCCATTTCGTGAAGTGTCTTTGTCACGACATCGGTCACATCTTCAGCGGTCACTGTACCAAGTTCTAGGTTCTTACGCAACTTCGGTCTAACGCCGAATTGAAGACGTTCAATCTGTGGCTTCCATTTAGTGCGCACCTTTTCAAACGAAACTAGTGCAACTGATCGCTTCTTCTCTTTCCATTCAGCTACTGACATGTGTTCAGTGGACCCTGAGCAGCACATGTTCTTGGCCCCATTCACCCACCATCGGTGATAATGACCAATACCAACGTAGTCGAAACCATGGAGGCCGATGGAATACTCACTGAGTGCCGCCGCCGGAACCATGTTGTCTAGGAATTCATGTATCATCAAGATGTTGGGCATGGATTTGTCTTCGAGTGCCTCCCTGTTTTCATCTACTAGGGCAGTGAGATTAGAACCTGCTTCCCCACCGTGATACCCGAGCCCCCAGATGCGAACCATTCTATTATGGTCTAGTTGAACCTCTCTATACTCATCCTCAAGATAAGTCACCAATCCTAGATCATTGAGAACATGTAATTCATTGCCACCCCATCTTTCGCTCCAGATATACGATGCATCGTGATTCCCTCTAATTGCAAACACCGGGATGTTCTCTTCTTAGAACCGTTCAAAGATCCGAAATGACTGCCTCTGCGAGACAGGATACGGACGAGACCTGTGGAATATATCTCCCGGAATAGTCACAATGTCCGGACTATGTTCTATGAGGACTTCGGCAGCAGTCATAGCGGCCTCGTAGAAGTCTTTCAGACGCTCGAATTTTCCGTATTGTCTGTAACCGAAGTGTAGGTCAGACATCTGACCAATCTTGATTGTTTCATTCACTATTCTTCCCCCCTAGAAAGCATCGTCACCATCATGCCTTCGAGACCGTTTCCTTTTCTTTGGCTCTTTCCAGTTCCACTCCTTCACGATATCCACATCCTCGCCTCCCAGCTTGCCCTGATACTTATCGACCTTGACTAAGGCGGGCATATTCACAGCTGGCCCGAAAATTACAGCCTCCCCCACATTGAGACTCGGGAGTTCTCCCAGCATCTCCTCACTCATTGCTTCTGCCGAATTCTGGATGTTAGTCTGGTCCCTTGGATTGACAACCCGCAGGACGATCATGCTGTTGCATTGGGAAAGGACAGTAGAGTCAATTCTACCTGGTCTCTGTGAAACCACGCATAGACCTACGCCAAACTTGCGTCCCTCTGACGCTATGCGTTGGATAATCCTCTTCGAGGCTGGTTTAGAGTCATGGGGAATGAAGTTGTGAGACTCCTCAATAACGATAAGCACTGGACAAGGTATCGCATCGACTTTCCTTTCATTCCTGCGCCAGGCAATTCCTCCTTTGTAGACCTTCTGGGCAACTCTTCTGACAACTGCCTGCTGCACATCACTGTCCAGACCGGTTAGGGACAGAACTGTGACCTTCCCGGCGTTCACTATGCCGTGGGTTTCATCTCCCGCTAGAGGAACCTCGCTCGTCTTGTCAAAGATTGCAAACTCAGTGGCACCCTCCATCCGGTCCAAGAGTCCGTAGTATTGAGGACTCATCTCCGTCTTCTTCTTTTTCTTCTTGCCTTTCTTCGTCTCCTCTTCTTCTTCCTCTTCACTGTCAGCTTGTCTCAATGCTTCTTGCAGGTCATCATAGTCCCATTCCTCCCCGAGAAGTCTGTGCGCCTTTCTGAAGAGACTCATCTGTTTTGTAGCATTGCTGGGCACCCCTATGATAGAGAGATAATCACTCGCCGTAAAGCTGCTATACTTGAACTTGAGGGGAAGGATACCTCGTTTTGAATCTCCTTTGACTGAGAAGGCTACAAGTTTGTCCCCGAGTTCATTGCGCATAGAAACATACTCGCTGTGTGGGTCAATGATGACCACAGCACCACCCATCTCAAGGATTCTTGATACGATAATCGCCACTGTGTTACCCTTACCCCCTCCAGTTATGGACAAAATGGCAAGGTGTCTTCGAACCAGTTCGTTCACATTCAGCTTGACCTCAACTTTCGGATTCGTGAGTAAGCCCCCGAGCCTGACATGGCCGACTCCGAATGCCCTTGTGAGCAATTCAACAGATGCTCTGTGAACCTTGGCTGCGGGTGGTGGAGAGAACCTTGGGGTCTCAATCTCGCCCTTTTTGTTGATGTAACCAAGGATTCGGGCCTTTGCAGTGAGCACTTCTCCATCTCTGAGGTCGCTGATCTTAAAGAGAGAGCTGAATTCCTGTGGACTAGTCATTATCGAATCAGGTATATTGAGATTCACCAGACCGATGGCAGAAACTGTTGCTAGGACTGGTTCCGTCAGTTCCTCTGACTCATAATCGATGACAAGGTGCTCACCTATCCGGAGTGGATTTGAACGTGCAATCACTGGGTCTATGCACACTGTAACTTCAATGGGTGTTGTCATTCCGAGTAAGTTCCCGATGACTTTGTCCTTCTCTTCCGTCTTTGCCATTCCAATCACCTAACCGAATCTACTTCTCCTTTGGGTGCCAAATACATGTGTTGCCGCAAGCATGTTCTGCTTGGCTATTCTTGTCATTATCAATCTGCTCAGGGAATCCATTAGTTCCTCAGTGACTGTCGCCTTCTTGTGTACAACATGTGAGGGCAACAGGTAGCCATTACCATCATGCACTGATGTGATGAATTGTTTTAGCATCTCTGCACCATCTTTCTGGCAATCGAGATAGTCCAATCTGAAGACTCTAGCGCGAGGTTTCAGAACCCCAAATGAAGTGAAGAAATCACCCCTGCCATCTACCAAGATTGACATTGCTTCTAGAAACTGTTTGACTCGTTCCACAACAAGGTAGTGTGTCTTTAGGGACTTAGTGAACCCGACATTGTCGCCAACGAGCATCGCTATTGTTGAACTATCATTGAACTTTGGGGGCAGTCCTAGCTCACGCACATATGTTCTGGACTTTGGATTCTTAGCTGCTCCTGCCAGCATGACACCCTGATTCTGGCACTCCCGTATCAGCAGGTCGAATCTTCTCTTGAACTTGACAAACGCTTGGAAGTACTCGTACTCGGGACTCTCGTCGGCCCTGTCCATCATGAAATGACGCAGGACTCCGTATGGGACTCCCATTGTGGCATAGCTTGCTAGACTGTTGTCCACGACGACATACTCAGCCCCCCTGTGCACTAGCTCTAATGCGGTCTCAACCTCAAGGATATCCCTCTGGATTCCTACGTATCTATCGACATTCCGAGCAAGCGTAGTGAATCCAGCTCTCATGTCCGTCTGCCAGACAATTGGCTCCTCTGGTACAAAGAGTCCCGCCGCAGCCTTTACGATATATACGCTTCCCCCTACAAGGTCGATGAATCCTGACCCTCCGTCAACCCAGACGGATGTCGGAATCTTGTCAAGGGGTTCAAACTCCTCCAGTCCAAGTGTGTGACCTTGAAGACTCTGTTGATGAACTGCAACTTCAGCTACAGCCTTGTCTACAAATGACCTGAGTCTTGAGAGCCAGTGTTCTTCTGGTTCCAATCCCATCTCCTTGCCCCCTCCATATGTTTCCTGCAACTTATTACTTACTCCTCATGTAACGTCACAACCAATATGGAATGCTCCCTTCTAGATTCTTCGGTTTGACTCTATTGAGGGCCAAGCCAGCTATCTGATCACCGCTATCGATATCAGACTGCGTTGCGGCAAAGTCGGTGATGATTCTATAGTCAGCCCACACCCAATGGCCACCATGACGCTTTATCAGCCGATACGCAAGTTTCCCGCCAACTAGATATGATTTCCCACTACCCACCTCAACGTTGTATGCCGTTAGTTCTGGTAGGCTGTCTTTCTGTATTGGATAGACTTCTGCCAAAACCTGAGAGATATTTTCACTCATAATCCGCCCTCCCAGCGTGTTTATGACAAATACGTATAGGTGTTTTAATCTATTGGCAGCTTCACTCGGACAACCCGAGCTACTGGTAACCAGTGAATGTCTACTTTCTTTCCTTGGTTCTCTCGTTGTCACTTGACCTCGAATGTGTAATCTTCCATAATGAAGTTATCATCCTCCCTCTAGGACAAGGTGAATACCCACAGGGGGCTTCTCTTTGAGGGGGCAACATTCGAAACGAAATAGTCGGGACGACAGGATTAGAACCCGTCCTATTCGTGTGTTATGCTCTGAATTGCGCTAGTAAGCTGCTGTATCTCATCAACAAGCTGCTTGAAATCAATTGAACGAATAAGATGTTGCATTCGCTCTTCGGAATTTGTATGTGCACATGCATTACGGAGATCTTCAATATGATGGAACGCTGATTTCAGCTTTTTCTTACCCCTTCCATTGAGTTTCTGCGTCTTCCTAAGAATGACTCCCTTGTCACCGAGTGATGTGCATGCCAATAGATCACCAAGGCTTTTGTCGGTGGGCTCAGCCTGATAACGTTTCTTGTATATTTCCACAATCTTATCTCTACGAGTCAATGTCATGCATTCCCAAGACTCTTTTGGATTTTGTAGTGCTAGTTGGAGTATTTCTTGTTCAAGTTCAAGGGTAAGTGCAAGAAGACAGAGACGAAAAGGTAGTTTAAACAGGTCGGGTTTATCAATGGTGCCACTGATTCGGTTATTCTTAAGTACGAAGTACCAAAACTGTTCTGTATCTGGAATAATATCGAGAAAATCCAATACCTTCATGTCAGCTGCAATAATCTTACCAGGTTCGATTGATTCCAGTGTACCTTCATCTCCGATGACATTGTATTCAGTCTGCATGTTCTCCAGAAAAGTGCAACCAACGACTTTTCCTTCCTTGATTACGAGACTGACTCGCCCCATTGGATCATATGGTGGTTCAATGCACGCTACCATCATTCGTTCATGTGCGTTACTAATCAGCTCGCCAAAGAAGATATCTGGTCCAAGAGGGGTTTGAAGATCCTGAACTGTTATCAGCCTGGCAAGCTCAACAAAAACGGTGAGTTTCATGTCTGGAAAAATTAGACCTGACGGATAAAATGTTATGCATGAAGTGCTTTGTTGTTGATGAAGATGCTAGGAAAACGCAGGCCAGAGAAGAACGTGTTGTTCATTGCTATCCTCTATGGCCATTTGATGAATTTGGATGTATGAAAATGTGAATCCTTCGATATGAATTTCCATTCAACTTATTCTTTAGAGTTTGTAATGTTCTTTTTGATGCAGCTCGATCTAGGATTACTAAAAACACTTCACATCGACTGTTCTCTTTCTTGAGTTCTGTTAATCTTTTAGCGTCATCAATTATCCTATCATGATTACCCCTCACGCGGATTTTGAATTCAATCGCTGCTTGAAATCCTTTGGCTGGAAATAGAAGAAAGCGCCAGTTCGAGTTGTTCTAAACGGCGGGGTTGGAATTCCAACAATCTTATTAATGCCTGAGTCTTATCAGAGTCAACATGCTCTTCCGGAGTCAAACAGAAATTTCTCCTCAGCTTTTTTTGTTCGACTCCACTTTCTCTTATTCAAAAAAAATCATAAGACCAAACGTTGTAGAGATTCTAGTACATAACTTAGGGAGTAGATTGAGAACCCTCTAAACTACTGTGATAAAGATTTGGAGATCAAAAGGTCCTCATGGTCGCTTGTTTGCTTGTGTCATTTTGAAAAGTGACAAAACACAAAAGACGGGAGCGGAATCGTGAATGATTCTGCTCCAACATTTCTCCTTACTTTCTCTGTCTCATCTTTTTCTTGAGGATTTCCATTTCTTCGTCGGGTCTGTCTGGGAATGGGTTTTCTTCGAACATGATTGAAGTATCGAGTCCAAGTTTATTGGCTAGTAGTATCACCATATCTTCTAGTGCTTTAATTCTGAACTCTTCTTTCTTACGTTTCTCTTGCCTGTCAAATACAGCTTCAACTAGTTTCTCTTGAGTAAGTGGAAAACTACAGTTTTCACATACGACTTCACTCTGAGAGTGTGGTGTCTTGCAGTTTGGACATTCGCTTGATGCGAGCATTGGAAGTATTGGTTCAACATCTTTTCCAAACATGACTCGCACTTGGTCTTTGACATCTTGATTACTGAGGTGAACATATATTGATTCCATGTTCGAGTTGTCTGTCCAGCCCACTAACTTGTTAAGCGCCTGACCGCGCCAACCAAGTTTTACTAGCTCAGTTATTCTTGTGTGCCTGAACATATGCCCAATTTTTTTGGGTGTTCTTCCAAGATCAGCTCTCTTGATAATTGCGTTTATCAAGTTGTATAAGGTAGGTCTTTTGATAGGCTTAGGAATGTTTGCAAAAGTCCACAGTGGTCCCTTCCCTTCTTGTCTTGAAGGGTGTGTGTTAATCCACTTTCTCAATGCTGGGACTGAGTGATTGAGATACACTTCTCTGACTCCTGTCTTTCCTGTGACAATAACCGTAGCAATTCCATCTTTGTCAAAGTGTAGATTCTCAAGTCTCATACTGATTAGTTCGCCAGCTCTGACTGCACTCTCATAAAGGACTTCGAGAAGAGCTCTATTTCTGATAGTCGTGCAGGCGTCAAATATTTTCGCTAGTTCTTCCTCAGTGTATATGTCCGCAACTGTTACGGACTTTGTCAATTTGCGAAGAGCTAATTTGCCAGTTCCATTAGTCTTTTGTTTCTTCCACTTATCAAGTATCTTTCTCGTTGCTCCACTCCATGACTTGAACATTCGAATAGTCACTAGTTCTTGTTGTGCCGTGTGAGGTGATATATCTTGTATTCGAGAGTTGAACCATTCGATTGTCAATTTCGTTGGTGGTGGAAAAAGTCTTAGTCGTGCCTCGTAGGTGTGCCTTGTCTTTTCAACTACATGAGCGCATCGTTTTTCCAGGAACTCTTTATCCTCCATGATAGAGATTCTCCGTTATCAATAACCTCGCCCCAGCATTTTGAGAGTCTGAGGAAAGAAAAAGCTTCCTAGACTAATCTTTAACAAACAGCATACTTGAAGGGAACTTTCCCTCGACACCTGTATTATGTTGAGCCACCCTTTCCTTTTTCATTCATCTTAAGGTAGAGGCTGACGGGGTGGGTGAAAAGGGCACTGTCCAATTCCTGAAATTGTTGAGCACATCAATGTTAGGATTTCTGAACTTCGTTCATGGCACCCGTCCGGTATCCAAAGGCATCAATAGCAACATACTTGAATCCGACAGTCTTAGCTAGTTTATGCAAATCATCGAGTTTACTTGTATCAAATAGCCTCTCTCTCTCTCTTCTCGACCTACCTCAATTCGTACCAAATCACCATGGAATCTTGCACGAACACACTGAATACCAAAGAGGTCTTTGACTTCTTTCTCCACCCTATCGATTTTCCTTACACGATCTTCCGTAATCTCGGTGCCGTAGGGGAATCTGCTAGAGAGACACGCCATAGAGGGTCTATCCGCAACTGAGAGTCCTACCTCTCTTGCATATGCTCGAATCTCTTCTTTTGTAACACCCGCATCTCGGAAGGGTGACAGAACTCCAGATTCCTCAAGAGCTTTGGCTCCGGGTCGATGTCCTTCCATTTCGCTGGCATTGGTGCCGTCTACAACTAGATCCATGCCATGTTCTTCTGCAGTCTTCAACCAGACTGAAGCCAACTCTTTCTTACAATGGTAGCAACGGTCTACAGGATTCTTGACCAAGTCTGCATTTGAGAGTTCATCAACTTGAATAATTTCTAACTCAATACCTAGCTCCTCTGCCACATCTTCAGCAGACTGTAGCTCGGTTCGAGGAAATGTGATACTATCGATAGTCAGCAACTTGGATTTAGCAGCACACTCCTTCGCAATGTGGGCAAGTACTGTACTGTCAACCCCTCCGCTAAATGCAACTAGAACATGTTTTCCACTGAACAGGGTTCTGATTCTGTCAAATTTCGTGTTACTAGCGCTCATCTTTTTAGTCACATTCGAATCATATCATGCAGTCTTAAGCATTGAGAATGTGTCAAATAAAATAGGTCATTAGGCTTATCTGAATATCCCCTTAACTACACACTTAAACACAGAGAATTGCCTTGAGCTCACACTGTTGGAAGTTGTTCTCAGTTCCAGGTTTGAGTTGAGAGATTTTCAGAAAAACAGATTTTGAGTTATAATAAGTGAAGGAATAGAAATGCTGAATGAATATAGTGGAGTGTTGCTCAGATGCGATGAGCTACAGTATCATTCACCACCAAGCAGGCAGCAATTGACTCTCCAGTTGGTTAAGAATCTGAAAGCCGCAATGAGAGAACATGCTGTGTCATTCAACGAAATCCAACCTGTATGCCAATTTATCTACATCAGCACTGCCAATACCTTAGAGGTTACTAAAATCACCTCTGGCGTCTTTGGTGTTTCATCAGTATCTCCAGTTATTGTTTCTTCTATAATTGACGCTGAATCTCTTCCATCTGATTATACCTACTACAAAGAGGTATGTGACAATGAGGTGTTTCTGTCAACAGAGAAACTTGATGGTGTAGGTGGTTTACCAACCGGATCTCAAGGAAAAGTAGTCTGCACAATATCTGGAGGACTTGACTCTCCTATTGCTGCCTACAAGATGATGAAGAGGGGATGTATCCCAGTCTTTGTACATTTCGATAATGTGCCGTATGGAGATGATTCAACTCGAAACTTGGCAATTAGACAGGCAAAAAGACTAACTGAATATGTCCCCGGTCATGAAATCAAGATGTATATTGTACCCCATGGTGAAGATCTTACTGAAGTGCTTAGACATGCACCGCGAAAGATGACATGTATCTTTTGTAGAAGGAATATGTACAGACTAGCTCAGGAAGTAGCCTTTCTAGAAAATGCAGATGCGATTGTAACTGGTGAAATCATCGGAGAACAGGCTTCTCAGACAACTCGGAATCTTCTTGCAGAGGAAACTGCAGTAAGTGAGATTCCTATCTTGCGTCCCTGCATTGGAGATGATAAGGATGAGATTGTGAAGATGGCTATGAAGATTCGGACATACGAGTTTGCCCACGAGGCTGTTTCGTGCTGCTCCCTGCCTCCAAAGTATCCTACTATCTATTCCGAGCTGGATATCATTAAACCCACTGAGGATCAAATGGACATGGGTTGGATAGCTGCAGAAATATCTGAAGCTGAGGTTATTATCCTGAAGGATAGTGATACAAATGACTGACCTTTTCATCATCAAACTATGTTCTGATGGCGTAGCCTTTGAAGTTAAATCCAAGAATAGGGTTAAACTTGATTTGGCATCTATCAGTGAGGAATTGGCAACCCAGATGAAAATGAAGATTCGAGTCAGTCTCCCTGTGATTCTGATTCTTGAGGGTGATGATGGTCGTTCTATCACCATCTATCCATCAGGCCGACTGCTTCTCCGCAAGTTTCCTTCTGAAGAGAGTGCGCAGGAGGCAGCTCACTTACTCTCACCCAGACTCTATTCTCCTGTGAACAATGGTTCATCAGGCTAAGCAGCCTCTATGAACAATTTTCAATACACAACTACTGATGATGCTTTGAATGTGACATAGACTGCCTTCCCTATTTCCACCTGAATTTCTCTGAGAGACCTTCTTGTAATCTGAGCTGTTATCTCAGTACCGATGTCAACGGTAAGCAGGGTGGTTGAGTCCACATCATCAATCCTGACTACTTTGCCCCTGAGAGAGTTCCTAGCACTCGATAATATTGCTTCGTTTGAAACAATGACGTCCTGAGGTGGTATCCACACATTTACTTCTCCATCTTGTGTTCCCACCGCTTCTATTGTAACTTTATCTGTTAGTTGAATATCAAGCAAGCCTCTCCAAATAGGGTGATCATCCCGCCAAGTTGCTTGACCAATGAATGTGTTTAGCACTTGTCCATTATTGTGCAGCCTCTCAAGTTCCAAACCCAAGATAGAACTAGGACGACCAATCATCTGGATTTTCCCACTCTCGATGACTGCAGTCCTATCTGCCAATGCTTCAGCCTGAAACATATTGTGGGTAGAGTACACAATAGTCATTTCCCTTTCTTTGTTTAGCGTTTTCAGAACATTTTCAATAACTCGTGTGCTATCAACATCAAGATCTGCAGTTGGTTCATCAAGGAGTAATATCTCTGGATTAAGAACTAGAGCACGAGCAATTGCCACTCTTCTCTGCTCACCACCAGAGAGCTTGCGTGCTTGCCGATCATCAAACCCCTCAAGCCCTACCAATGTCAAAGCATCGTCTACTTGTTTTGAAATAGTATCCTCATTGACTTTTCTGATTCTCAAACCGTAGGCTACATTCTTGAAGACTGAGGTTCCGAAATGCATGGGCTGCTGAAAAACAACTGTGGTCTTCCTTCGGAGTGTTTCTCTATTCTCATCTGTAATAGCTTCTCCATGTAACATAATCCTACCTGAAGTGGGTTTTAGAAGACCTCCTAACAGTTTGAGTAAAGTAGTCTTCCCAGAACCATTAGGTCCGATAATTGAGAACACCTCTCCAGAACTTATCTCTAACGTGATACCACAAAGAGCATCTGAGTCTTCAAAACTCATATGAATATCTTGAGTGTTGATTATTCCCATAACCACCACCGCACCTTCTTCTCCATCATTCGAAGAAGAACATTGAATGTCAATATCATAGTTAGTAGAATTACAACAAGACCCAGACCAAGTGCAATCTCTCCCCTTGTTGTTTCTAATGCGATTGATGTTGTAAGCACTCTGGTAAGGCCCTCAATATTTCCTCCCAACATCAAAGCAACCCCAAGCTCAGATATGGCTCGGCTAAATGCAGCTGAAACTGCAAGAATAACCCCCCCTAAAGATTCTCTGAGAACTGATGCTAAGGCGCTACGCTCGTTAGCTCCAAGAGTGAGTGATAATTCACGGATACCGGGGTTGACATTCTCTACTGTTTCACTTGAAATGCTCATGATTATTGGAAAAACAAGAATGGCCTGTCCTATTATTATTGCAAGTGGAGAATACAAAACATGTAGAAATCCTAATGGTCCCGAATTGGAAAAGACAAGATATAGTATGAGACCTAGGGCTACTGTTGGCACAGCCATCATACTATTGACTGCACCTTTCAGCAGAAACCGCCCTCTGAACTTTCTCAGACCCAGAAGGAGACCAAGGGGTATCCCGATTATTGTGGCAATCACTGTTGCAGAGCTTGAAACGAATAGACTCAGCAAAGTTATCTCAATCAATTCAGTCAGAATTGTCATGCACAAGTCTCCAAACTCTTTACTCTTGCACTATATTGAGTGACACAATCCGGTGCGTCAAAATCAGTAACGCCATTAATTAAAGGATATAACCCAAAGTTACCCTGTCGCCAAGGAGGCGGACACTCATAGAATACGTTTCCGAAATCAAAAAATGCACTCTGATTGATCCAGTTGTAGGTTTCAATTGGGGATTTCGACTGAATAATGCTAGCTGCTGGATTGAACAGAGATTGGTCGTAGTCTTCTTGCCCGTAGTTCTCTATAAAATCTTGAGCTTCATTACCGACAATCCACTGAATGAAGTCCATTGCAAGATTAAAAATTGTGTTCGCAACACGAGTTACATTCACGGCAATAGCACTGTAGACATTGATGAGTGTTTCATCAGATTCAACCAGGCTACTGAGCTCAATCAAACCATCTTTACTGAATTTCAGGAAGGTGCTAATATCTGACAGAGTGTAGAGATTTAGCTCGTCAGCAAGTTGAAGCGTCGAGCCCATTCCTGAACCAGTCGAAATAAACCACGCTTCATTTCCTAGTTCTTCATATTTGTATCCTGTCTGGTTCCAGAGCGCGATTTCCTTTGCATTGGTACCTGATTGATCATCACGCGATGCCCATAAGCTGGTATTGTGAGCATGACCATAGTTGTAGATTTGGCTCAGAGCTTGGATTGCGCTCATATTACGTATCCCTGCAGGATCACTGCTGGGTCCTACAATTGTGAAGAAATTATACGCAAAGATTTTCCGATTCACTCCATAACCTTGCTCCATGAATAACCTTTCTTGAGCTGGTGAATGAACGAGAATTGCATCAGCATCACCATTCATGGCATAAGTTATGGCAATTCCCGTCCCTGCTGAGATGAATGCCAGCAGCACGTTTGTATGAGTCAATTCGTAATTTGACTTGAGAACGTCAAGCAATCCAGTGTCATAGAGACTAGTTGTGGTAGAAATAATGAGTGTTTCTTTGTTCTGGACTTGGAGGAGATAAGAACCAAAGCCAAGACCGCTCATAAAGAGGGTCAAAAATACGATAACAAATACTATTCTTCTCTCATTTCTCATTGAAAGCACCGATTGATTATATTGCATGCGACCAAAACTAACTCAAAGATAACTGTTATGTTCGACCGTACATAACGGTCGATATGCATGCCTAAACATAACAGTCTTATGTGGGTATGAAGTGCAGTGATTCGATATCGATGCTCGAGTCTGATTCCCCGCCAAGTAGGGAACAAGAACCAAGATGCATTTTGCAGCCGCTCGCTGATACATATGGTCGGCCTGTTAACTACTTGAGAATATCACTTACACAGAGATGTAATCATGCATGCTTTTTCTGTCACTCAGAGGGTGAGGAATCTGCCGATGCAGAGATGACTCCCTCAGAGATTGAAAGACTTGTTCAGTTGGCTGTAAACCACGGTGTTACCAAGGTGAAGTTGACTGGTGGGGAGCCGCTTTTACGGGATGATATCCTGGAAATAATCAACAGGATCTCCCCGCTAGTCCAAGATTTGTCAATCACAACAAATGGTACACGCTTGGAAAGCATGGCATTAGATTTGAAGAAAGCTGGACTGAACAGGGTTAACGTCAGCTTACACTCACTTGATTCGATGATATTTAGAGAGGTGACAGGATCCACATTTCTTCCTACCGTGATAAGGGGAATTGCAAAAGCTGTGGAAGTCGGCTTAACTCCTTTGAAAATCAATATGACTCTGCTAAAAAAACTCAATGAATTTGAGATTCACTCAATGCTAGAATTCGCCGCCGAAACTGGCGCTATTCTACAGTTGATCGAGCTCCAAGATGTACCTACTGATCCTGCGAATAATCTAGGGGCATATCGAGTAGATCTTGCTCTTCTGGAGAAGCATTTTGAACAAATTGCTACGGACATTGTGCAGAGAACTCTACACGGTCGTAAACACTACACAATCCAGTTGTCCCATGACACTGTTGTTGTTGAGATTATCAGATCGATGCACAACTCTAATTTCTGCAGATTCTGTTCTCGTCTTAGGGTCACATCCGATGGAAAGCTCAAGCCTTGTTTGTACAGAAATGATAATCTCGTACCAATTCGGTCAATCCTTTCTAATTCCAAAAACGATACTGAACTTCTCCAAGCTTATAAGACCGCAATTGGTGTTCGAGAACCATATTGGCATGAGGAGGAATAGAATTGATAGAGATTGTTGCTGGAGATTTCTCACTTGACGATGTTGTATCTAAAACAAGAAAGCCCGAGATGGGGGCAATCGTCATTTTTCTAGGCACAGTAAGGAATACTAGTCGTGGAAACATTGTTGAAAAACTGGAGTTTGAGGCAGATGACTCCTTAGCAGTCAGTAATCTCTATAAAATCCGCGACGAGGCTATTCAGAGGTTTGGTGTAACAGATGTTTCGATTATTCACCGAACAGGTAAGATCGAGGTAGGTCAAAACATTGTGATTATCGCCGTAGGTGCAGCCCACAGAGATGAGGCATTCAAAGGTTGTAGGTATGCAATTGAGCGTTTGAAAGAAACAGTACCAATCTGGAAGGAAGAGTATGTTGAGGGTGGAAGCTACTGGGTTGGCGAGATTGAGGCTCAAGAGCGGTCTGAGGTTAGAATGGTGGACATATCTGAGAAACAATCGAGTTTGAGGAAGTCCAAAGCAGAAGGAGAGATTGTCCTTCATTCCGAAACTATTGATGCGATACGCACAAACAGTACCAAGAAAGGAAATGTCCTTTCTGTTTCTAAGATTGCTGCAATCATGGCTGCCAAGAAGACTTCTGAGATAATCCCATTATGTCATCAAGTTCCCCTGTCTTCTGTAAGTGTTTCATTCGAGTTGCTTGAAGACCGAATAAGGTGCACTTGTGATGTTACTGCCATGTATTTTACAGGTGTTGAGATGGAAGCTCTTGTTGGAGTCACTACTGGGTTACTCTCCATCTGGGATATGACGAAATATCTAGAGAAGGATTCTGAAGGCCAATATCCCTTGGCCCGTCTGGAAGGAGTTCGTGTAGTAAGGAAAGAAAAGGTTGAGTTAAAATGAGAGATGAGCATAGACGAGATCAGAAGGTACAGACCTCTTTTGCAGTTCTTGTCGTAAGTGATACAAGAACGAAAGAAACGGATAAATCAGGAGTTGTGGCTCAGGAGCTGATTTCATCAGAAGGGCACGCAATAAAAGTGTACGAAATTGTGAAGAACGACAAAGCTCAGATAATCGCCGCAATGAAACGATACTTTCGCGACCCCTCAATTAGAGTGATTCTGACCAGTGGAGGTACCGGTGTCGGGAGAAAGGATCTTACTGCAGATGTAATTCAACCTCTTTTTGACAAGAAACTCGATGGCTTTGGAGAGCATTTCAGACGTCTGAGTTTGGAAGAGATCGGTCTATCTGGAATCTATAGCAGAGCGACTGCAGGACTCGTCAGAAAGACAGTTGTCTTCTGTCTCCCAGGATCAAAAAATGCAATGACCTCCGCTCTTAAAAAGGTGATACTCCCAAGTATTGGACATCTTCTCTGGGAGGTGGATAGATGAAAGGTATGGAGCCATTCAAGCTTTTAGTGTCTCAAGAGAAAGCTGAGGAAATAATTCTTGAAACTTGTTCCCCAATAGAGCGCACAGAGAGAGTCGCCATTTCTGAATCGTCAGAAAGAGTCTTGGCTGAGGAAATATTGGCTAATAGGTCAGTTCCTCCTTTTAACAGATCCGCTATGGACGGATATGCAGTGATTGCTAAGGACACCTTTGGTGCAGACGAGAAAGAAATTCTCCTTCATTTGGATGGTGTGATTCATGCTGGAGAAGTATCCGATATTGAAGTCACGCCCGGACACTGCATCCAGATAGCAACAGGTTCACCTCTTCCAAACGGTGCTGATTCTGTTGTAATGGTGGAATATACTGAACGTGATGGAGATGAAATTCTTATCACACGTCCAGTGTATCCGGGGGCCAACGTTTCACGAAAGGGTGAGGATATTGTTGAGGGTGATGTTGTTCTCTCAATTGGAAGTTTGTTGACTCCTGCAAAGGTAGGCACTCTGGCAGCTCTTGGACTAACAGAGGTTGAAGTCTACGCTCGACCAAGCATAATTGTGATACCTACCGGTAAGGAGATTGTGCCTCTCGGAGTCGACCTTAATCCTGGACAGATTTATGATGTTAATTCATTCACTCTTGAATCGATATTAAGAAGTAATGGAGCAAATGTTAGACGACACGAGATTGTGGGTGATGACTACACATCATTGAGGAAAGTTATAGAGGACTGTCTAGATTATGATATGGTTGTTCTATCAGGTGGGAGTTCTGTAGGTGAAAAGGATCTTTTAGCTGGGATTCTTAATGATGTTGGGGAGATACTTTTCCATGGTGTCCAGATAAAACCCGGAAAACCTACTTTATTTGGAATTGCCAATGGGACTCCAATCTTTGGAATGCCAGGGTATCCAACTTCTTGCCTTAGTAATGCTTACATCTTTCTCATACCTGCTACCAGAAAGATAGCACGACTTGGTTCTGCAAAGTTTCGGACTGTTACTGTAAAACTAGGGAAACGAATTGTTTCATCCTCTGGTAGACGACAATTCTTGACAGTCAGGATTGACAAAGATATAGCCTATCCAGTCTACAAGCATTCTGGAGCAATCACAAGCATGGCTAATGCGGACGGCTACATTATCCTCCCTGTCAATTTGGATGTGATCGAGGAAGGAGAACCAGTTCAGGTCACACTCTTTGAGTAATTGGGTAAAGCACCTTGTCTTTGTTGAGCCACTTTTCAGTTTTCATTTACTACTTGCTCAAATTCCTCTACCATAGTAGTGATATTCAATATAATGAAAGAGTAGATCATGAAGGAAATTAATGGGCTCTATGAATGTGAGGAATGTCATCTTTTCTTTGAAGAAGAAGAATGGGCAAAGAAATGTGAAGAGTGGTGTATAGAGCATAAAACATGCAATCTTGAAATCACGAAACATGCAACTAATAATTCAAAATTATCTCTTTCATAGATCGCTTTAATCCATTCTTCCCAGTTCACTTGAAGTGCAAGCTAGCAGGATCGGATTATCAGGGAATTTTCCCTGTACCTAAGCTTTGTTGAGCCACCCTTTCCTTTTTCAGATGTCATTCACTGAGCGAGTATCAGGTCCTATGTTCGATTCTGGTTCTCAACGACTTGGCAGAACGTAGATTCTCCTTGACCGAATCATCTTTCCAATCTTCATAATATGTTTCGTACACCTTGGGTTATGGATTGAATGATGACTTGAATCATATTTCTTAACAGATTATTAGATATCGAGCTTGGCTTGAACCGCGTCGAAGTCCACTTCAGTATTGACACACCCATCCTTACTGAGCAAGACCGCCTGTGTTGGAATACCATATTCGGAAATCTTCTCATTAGCCATTATCGCCTCATTAAAGCACGCAATTCCGAGTACTGCCCAGGGTCGGGTGATCTTGATAATCTGCATGGCAATTGAGCCGCCACCAACCATATACCATTTGAGTCCCTTTTCTTCAGCACTTCGGGTGATGTCGGCAATGACACACGCACCACACTTCTTGCAGTGATAACCCTCATCATCGATTGGTGCTTCGCATCTCTCAGGATCTCGCAGACAGTGTGGAATTAGGAGGATTCTTTTCTCGATAGGTACATGCATATACTCACTCAGGTTCAGGATGTTCACGGCTTCGATGAATACTAGATTAACCAGACTCTCTTCTTCAATCGCTAGCTCAGTTGTGACTTTCTTAGCAAGTTCAGCTGCAGAGAGTTTGGCTTCAGTTGCTGCGATGCTTTCTAAGAGTCCTATGATTCTACCACGGATGTCGACTTCAAACAGGTCCACGCATATATCACTGGTTTTCTCCTCTTCTAACAAATTAGACCTCTTTACAAAGTCAATGGCTTGGTTATTGGTTGCTACTAAATATTTATCCTCTATTGCACTCTCTCGTCTAAAGAAGACTGAAACCACTTTTGGATATATGAGAAAGAACCTGATGAACTTGTGTCCAATTCTATATGCTATGGACTCATTCTTGGGAAGGAAACGATCTACCAAGCTACTTCCTTTGAAGAACAAACGCTGTCCAGGAATCAGTTTCTTTTCTAGAATTGGAGCTACAAAAATATCAGTTAGTTGTATGAGGAGAGCACGAACAAGTGGGACATGTACGCAACGAATCAGTCTTCTTGCCCTGAGCAAGACTGACATTATTTTTTTCGCCCTGAGTGTCTGGTAGCCTGAATCTATGACTTGCTGCAAGAAGCCCTTATCTTCAGGCTCAAGGTCGATGCCTAAGGATTCCATTTCCTCACGTGTGATATTCACATAACCAACCTCGTAGTCTGAAACCATATCGAGGACGTCGTCAATCATGCCTAAACCCATGCCCAACAAATAAGAGAAGTCGTCAATGTGGCCTCTGAGGTCAAAATCTCCCAAAATGAAGTACAGCTTGAAGAAGTTGCTGGTCTTTTTATACAGGAGTGTATCCATATCCTTCTGAGAGAGAATTTTGCCTTTCCTTGCCACATCACTCCAAGCACACTCATATAGATTTTTTACAACCTGTAGCGCTTCTCCTCCGTAGTACTTGCGCTCGTTATCAAAGAACTGAGCAAGCCAGAGGTGGTGAATAGGAGCAGTATGTGGTACCTTGAGATTTCCCTCGAAGCCCAGCTCCATCATCTCTTATACCTGTTCTAAGAGGTTGAGAGCATCATTCTTGGTTAGTGTTGGGGAGCTAATAATATCATCAAACTGTCGCATATGCCCCCAAGCGAGTGACCAAGTTTCTGAACCAACTGGCTCGGGGATCAACTGAAAGGCATAGGTCAAGAAATCCCGTTTTCTTAAATAGTGACGTACAGAATTGACTGTTGCAGCGTATATCGATGTTCCATATGTAAACGGGCTTGATCTGTCTTGTACCAAAACCATCAATTTCTAGGGGAGCCAATTGCTTTATTGATATTTCCTTTAAGGAGTTGGAATTTGAAAAACGAGATCTCTTCTCTTTACAGCTACTTCAAACCTACCATTCTGGGAGAAATTATACAAGGAATGCTTGAACAGTATCGTTATCTTATCTATACCACATATGATTTCGGATATGCCATTAGAATTCACAAGGACAACTGGAATCCTGAAACACATTTACTACAGCATCTCAGAGAGGATTCACCTTATTGGTGGTTTATCGCACAGTTTGTAGCTGCTAGACTCTTAGTAATTGGAGTAGTCATACTAACCAAGAAGAGTCTGAGTGAGATTAAGAAGAGAGAATCGAAACACAATCTCAGCAAATCGCAGCATCCATGACGAAGCCCCGGATTGGTCACTTACTATTCACTCACCATAGCTAAGATAATGAAACATGAAAATTACCCTGCCCAACACACTGTTGAACACCCTTTTCATTTTGAAGACTCGTTTCTTCAGCCATGTGTTAGCAAACTTGATTCATCTCGCGTGTTGCCAAGAAGTTCAAGATCAAGCAGACGATTCATAACCTTCATTGCAGCCTCGGGAACCTGCTCCTCGAACTTGGCACCGGTGATGACGATCTTACCGGAGGCAAATAACAGGACCACAGTCTTTGGGTCCTTCATCCGATGTATCAAACCAAGGAATTGCTCAGGCTCATACATACTGTTCTCGAGTGTCATGACAGCCCGTTCGAGGTCTACGGGAACACCGAGACTGCCACAGGCCACGACGTTCTGTATTGTGATTGCAGGTCTGCCCCTTATCCTGATACCGGCCTTATTGAGGCTCTTCACAATCTTGCGGACTGCCCTCTTGACATCTTTCTCACACTTGGCCCCAGTACACACCATCTTTCCGGTACAGAAGATCAGCGTTGCGGTCTTGGGCTTCTCTAGACGGTAGACCAGACCTGGGAAATCTCCCGGGTCATACTGAACACTGGGTATTCTATCCGCTATCTCATCCAGCTCAAGCCTCTGATTGAGAACGACAGAAGCTACAATGTTCACAATACTGGTCGTGATTTTTAAATTCGGCATAATGACACTCTCTGATCTCTCTACATGTAAGAGAACCACAATAACACTCCTGAATCACAAGAGAATATCGTATTATTGCAACAAAACCCATTTGCTCCTGAGGAAATGGCTATTCCACCTTCATTGAAGCTCGCGCCCCCTAGTGTACAGTTTCGTATTATGAAGAAGGAGTTCGTATTCATTATCTTAATACAGCTCTCTCCAGAAGACATTATAGTAAGACTCTCAATTAGGTACGGATTATTTTTCGTACCATTACCTTTCCATCCTTGAAGAGCAAATTCGCTATCACCGTCTATCTCGATTGGTGAATGGACCGTTGATGGAGCAAAGAGATTGCGCTCTTCTCTTGAAGAAAGAACCTCATTGTATGTATGTGTAGGTAATGAGAGTATAAGAATAATCGTCAGAATGAATAAAGTATCTGCACATTTGAGTGTTCGGTTCATCATTATTCTCACTATTATAACCACGACTAATTTAATATAAAGTGAACTTCTCACTTTTTCCGAGCTGTTCGAGAGGTCTGACGATCTTTGCATTGGGATTTGTTTTTGATATCGCTTTAGACAGGAGATGTTCCAGAGAGATGCTTCAATCCGTCCAGCTCACCCAGTAGAACATGCATAATCCCTCGACAAGCTCTCTGTGGTCTGAATTATATACACAGGAGTAGATGGATTCAATCTCGACATTCACTACGCTGCTGACATCTTCCATGAATCGACTCTTGTCACCGCTCTCTCTAAGCTATTTCATCATTGATTACTCCTCCTCGACTATGCGACAATGAAGTTTGAATTGATTATTGAACAAAACTAAAGGTTTCCAAGCTAGGTTGAGGAATAGAATTGGGGCTCCTCAATAGAACTCCAAAGAGCCATACTCTCAAAAAGCATATCCACAATCTCCCAAATTTGAGGGACTACAAAACGTCGATATTCCTACTCATCTTCGCCCATGTAGTTCTGAAGATTAGTATATCACCTGCTCGAGTAATTTGAATGGTCGGTTCATGTCATAAGTCCCTTTGAAGCAACTAATCCAATGAATCTTGTCAGTTCAAGTTCGAATGCACGTGAACAATCGGGTGCTCCACTTGTCACATGTCCTGCCTCATGAAGAAGTACCCCTGAATACCTTTCAAGACTCTCCAGCGTGTCGCGTCTAACAATTATTCGGCCCTCGGGCATATCCCAGAGACCCTCTACTTCGGCGTAGGACTCTGGGTCCCTTCGCATTGATTCGGATATGGAGACCTGCTTGACTAGATGAGGTTTGCCACCGATGAGGTCGAAGACTGTTTCTGTCATCCCGAAGATCCTTTTCTCAGCAGCTGTCAAGTCCTTCTCTTCGACGAACTTGAACTCAAAACTCTCAGTCAGTTCCGTGCTGAATTGACTCAGGTCTCTGATTGGCTTTCCAGAGATGTCGACCTGTCCCCTTATCCTATCACCCAGACTCTCAGGAATTGTGACGATCTCGATACCCGCCATTCTTGCTTCATCAACGATATCTCCTGCTCTCATAAGCTCACCTGGAGTGAAGAATGCAACCCGAGTCAGCGCAGAGAGTGTCTTCACCGCGTGCTCTTGGACATCAATCCATCCAAGCTCGTCATGAAGGGTCCCTAGCTGATAGTTCCTAAGGTCGTTGACAAGAGGACCGGCAATCTCAGTAGTCCGACAGGCCAAGAGCATCGACTTTACCCTGTCTGAGTATGCGGATCGACCCACATTCGTTCTTTCTCTGTTCATAGCCTTTCTTATTGAACTCGTAAGGGAGGTGATGTTGTAGCTGAAGAGAAAGTTCTCCTCCTCTGCCACTCTGACGCCATTCACATAAATTCTGGCTGTTTCTCCCTTCTTCTCAAGCACATCACCAAACTTGGTGTCTTCAATCACTCTCTCACCCGAGAATATCAGGAAGAGGTCTTTTGCTTCTGAGACATCTTTCTCGTTTGCTCCTGTCAGAATAAACTCAGTCCCAACGAAGTCTTGGTCCGAAGCCTTCGTAATGTATGCATGAAGGGTGACTATGTCCTTGAAATCGTGCTTTTCTGACTTTCCTAGAGTGATTTCATCATACTTAGATTTGATGAGGACCTGTACTCCTTTCCTGTCGAATGTAGCAAGTGCATCCTTTAAGCCAATTCCGAATTTTCCAATGACATATGGATTTTGTAGTTTCTCTTCGTTCTCCCTCTGAGTTAAATGCTCATATTTGAGGCCTCTACCAAAATCTCTGATGTGCCATTGTTTCTTTGAATCTTGGAAGATCTCAATATTTCCAGTCTGTGTGAGCATCTGCTCATCTATCGCGTTTGCTATCACCTCTCGAATTGCATGACAGACGTCCCAATCTTCGAGGATCTTCTCTATGTTCAGATCAAACTTTCTTTCGGACATTGTGATATGCCCCTGTTGCTCCTTTTCTTGATAAAAACTGATAAACGTTGGCTCAGACTAATAGGTGTGGTCATGTTGAAGACTCTTCAATCCAGATGAAGGAGAAGAATTTGAGAGCTTTGATGTTGAAACGAAGGACATTCTTTCAAGGTTGTAACATAGAATGTTTGCTTGTGTCAATACTTAGTGTGAATAGACATTCTTAATTCACCATTATTGTAACAGGGAATTGGGGCAACTGGCGATTGAGTAATTCAAGGATTCCAGATGCGATTGACAAAATTGATGCAATTATAGACAATCGGCCTCTCTCGATAGCCATACACGAATCCGTGCCCGCAGCCTAGGGTGTTGTCCTCCGTTGAATCTCAGTACAAATACTGTGTGGGAGGTTTTCAGACGATCACTTGACCTTGCTATCCATGACTTCGAAGAACACAAAAAGGCACTTCTTTTTCGAAGACTGATTCAGTACGGTCTCTTGAATCCCGACGACCCCCAGAACTTGCAGTGAGAGAGAATGCAACAATCCTTTCTGATTCCGAAAGTGGGTCTTGCGTTCAATTCATCTATTACTACATGGTAGATCGATTCAAGGGTGAGTTGGCTGAACTCCTCGCCTTGAAACCCATTGATTCTTATGAATTTCATGTCGCAGGAATCTTTCATCAATTTGCCGTATCCAAATCTCTTGGGTTTTGACTCTTTGAGTTTTCAGGATTTTGTCAATTGAATTCGAACGCCATAGTAAAGTGAGAATGATTGATCCAACGGAAATCGCCACCATTGCGAGGGTTGACTGATTCAACTCCAAACACCAACCATACATTACTTTCTACGATGAAGTCACTAACACGGTCCATTGAAGTAATGTGCTTGTGGTCCTTAATAAACACGATTCCTGTTTCTAGGATTCGTTTGTAGATTTAGAGTTCTTCTGATATCCCTCGTACTTAGCATCACTACAGTTTGCACTTCGGAGGTGCCTCACTGAAAGATTAAAAGCCCGATTATTAATACTAGATAATATTTCAATTAGAGAAATAATGGGAGTTTCAACTAATGATAGTACTTGGTCAAGAAAGCCAAACAATGTTTGCAACAGGATATCTAATCGTACCCTTTATCATCCTGGTACTCGTGATAGTCTGCATATACCTCAGAAATCATTTTAGAAATCGACGTTCTGGTGCTATTCTTGAACCATTTGAAGGATAGCCTCTCTAGCAGTGCATTTCTTTTTGACAGACTTTTTAGGTTCGATTTTAGCATATGTTTGCATTTCGTAGATGTGATCATCAGGTTTCATGTCCAGTGTTAGGCGAGTGATGTAATGATGAGTGAACATCGTGGAGAGTTTCATTATCATCTATCGAGGCTACCTGGGAAGAGAGTGCTAGCTACTATTGCACTCATCATAGTGATATCTTCAGGCGTTGTAATCATTGGACAGCTTCCGGTTCATCGGACGAGTGTAGAGCATTCAGATATGAAAGGCGATGTATCGGATGCAAGCATTGACATCGTTCAGATTAGGTCATACCTGGATGGAAGTGATATTGTTCTTCGGATGACGGTAACAGGGCGGATCATGGATGACACGTCTTCCGTCAGATATGAATATAGGCTCATAGTAGTAGCAAGAGGACTTATTGATAATCGCTCCCACATATACACATGTTACTATGCCAATAGTACTACTTGGCCGTATCCTCTTCAAGCGTTTTTTGAAAATGACACACTGCGTATCCTTTTTCCCATTGCTGTATTTGTATCAGATTCGTATATGATTGGACTTGAAGGTTTAGCATCTATCATGGGTAATAATGGGATTGAGAGAGATTATACTTCGGAAGATAGAAACGGAACTGTAGCAAAACTGTTATTCTAGAACCCCGTCAGTTTCGGAAAATAGGCATAGGTTTATGTTTTTGTGAACTTATATTCACTTGTAAACAAGCGGCTCTGTAGAATAATACAAGAATTCAGAGGCGAACTGGCCACGTCACATGATTCATGTACTACGATCAATCACACAATGCGGCCAAAGCTCGCCGTTATCACTTTCTCCTTGAAGAACTTATGAGCCTTTGCAATATGGTCCCTGACATCAGGAGTTCTCACGGTCATCCTGTGGAGTTTCCACTTCCTACTCTCTTTGTCCTCCTTGGACTCAAGCTTGACTCTGGTCTGGGCTACCGTGACTTTGTTGCTTATGTCAACTTCAACTCTCTCATTCTTGACACACTCGGTATCGATAGAGCTCCCAGTCATACTCTTCTCAATTCAGCATTGAAACGACTGGACACACAACTCATCCATCGAACGCAAGAACTCTTAGCTCGTAAGAAACCTCCTCCAAAGAACATTGCAGTGGACTCTTCTGGGTTCTCTCACACCACTGGTGGGGAGTGGATGTCCCTGAGGTTCAAAAAGACGTTAAAACGGCGTTTCCATGCACTCCACAACGTTGTTGACACTGACACTTTGATGGTGCATGCAAGTCGAGTCAGGTCAGTACCTGGTGGTGATGCCAAGTGCATGATAGCTCTTGTGAGTAGAGTACCATCTTCAAGACTTGAAACACTCTACGGTGACAAGGGATACATCTCAAAAAAGAATGTCCAGTTCATCTCGGACCTGGGAGCTTATGCAGCAATCGAACCGAAGAAGAATGCAAGGAGTAGAGCAAGAGGATATCCTGCATATGGACAGTTGGTCAGAGAGTATCAACCTGGTCCTGAGAGGTGGAAGGAGAAATATCAGTATGGAAAGAGAAGTCTTGTAGAAACAGTGTTCAGCATGATGAAATTAAGATTTGGAGGCGGACTGAGTTCCAGAGGACATAGACAACGAAGAAGAGAGTTGTTGATCAAGGTAGTTCTTCATAACATTGACCGGTTAAACTTCTTAGAATGTGCGGGGAGGTGATTTATTTTACAGGGCCCTAAAACCCTCATATTATTAATATCTTGACCAACACAATACCCTCTTTAATTTCATTACTGAATTTTTCTAGATAATATGATTACAATTGACAGACAATGACAGATGCTTTTTGATGCTAGAATGACATCGCGAAACATCAACAAGTTTCAATCCAAGTCATCTCAACTAAAGAGGAGTAGTTATGATGAAAAGGGAAATCAAACGTATAAAGGAGCTACTAAAATCTAATCCAAGTGGTATGACGATATCAGGTCTTGCAAGGAAACTGGGCCTCAACAGGAACACAGTGGCAAGATACCTTGACATAATGTTGACAGCGGGAAAAGTGGAGATGCGACAGATCGGTTCTGCAAAGTTATTCTCTCTCTCTCACCGAATTCCTCTTACTGCCCTAATGGATGCTTCTTCCAATGTCATTGCAGTGGTGAACAGTGAACTCAGGATAGTACAAGCCAATAGAGGTTTCTCAGAACTTCTCAATATCGGAAAGAACGACATAATTGGCATGAACCTACGGGAGTCTTCATTCTCCACCCAATCTGGCTCCGAGGTTGAGTCGAGGGTGATGGAATCTATTGAGGGAAAACACTCAATTTCAGAGGTAAAAATTGAACTTGGGAATGGACCTCTATACCTCACAATCAGTTCGCTCCCAATAATTCTTGGAGATGGTTCTCATGGAGCATGTTTAATCGCAGAAGACATCACTGCCCGTATAGTGGCAGAAGAAGGATTAAAACAGAGCGAAGAGAAGTTTAGAACCCTTGTTCACTCATTACAGGACATGGTCTTTGTTCTTGACAGAAACAATTGTTTCCAGCAGATTCACACCCAACCTATTTCACCGTGGCATATTTCAGAACAGGCGTACATTGGCAAGCATTTGAGAGAGATACTGCCACCTCATGTGGTCGATGAGGTTCTCGAGAAGATTCAAGCGCTTAGAATCTCAGGAGAAGAAGGGTCATTCGACTACTCAATGAACATCAGAGGGAAAGAGGACTGGTTCTCAGGCACCATGTACCTCCAAAATGACAAAGAGCGTATAGTTGCCGTAATACGAAACGTGACCGAACAAAAGAAATTGGAGGAAGAGCTGCGTACAAGTGAGGAAAGGTTCAAGACTATATTTAGAGAGTCACATACTGGTATTGGTATATTTGACTTTGAAGGATTATACATTCGTGCCAATAAATCATTGCTAGATCTTTTTGGTGTACAGAATGAGGATGTATTAAAGAAGTTCAATGTCTTCGACGATCCCAACCTGCTTAGTGAAACAAAAGAGAGAATGCGCGCAGGTGAAATTTCCAAGTTTGAAACTATATATGACTTTGATGAGATTCGAAAGATTGACTTATATCGAACACTAAAGACCGGGCAAATATTATTGGACACAATCGTTGGACCATTGGGTACTGATGAACACGGTTCTCCTAAAATTGGTTATATCCTTCGAGTCAATGACATCACACATAGAAAAAATGCAATTAAAAAACTAGAAGAAATGAAAGAGTTCTATAAAACAATTCTAGACAAAATAGTAAATGGTGTTGTAGTTCATGACAAGGACGATAAAATCACTTACATAAACGAAGCTGGTTTGAAAGTAGTAGGACTACCCATAGAACAAGTATTGGGAACAAACATTTTGACAGGTTTCCCTAAAGAAAGTCTCAAGATGGCTAGGGAACTTTATTTGATTGCCAAAAGAGATATTGAGCCTCAACGATTTGATACAATTTCAATCACATCACCTACAGGCCAACATTTCTATCAATCAGGTTGGCTTATTCCTTTAATCAGGGATGGTCGGTACGATGGGCTGATTACGACAATTGAAGACATCACCAGTCTTACAGAAACAAGATTTAAAGAGCAAAAACAGGTCGAATTCCTAGAAACTGTGATTGATTCACTAGTTCATCCTTTCTATATCATTGATGCAAAGGATTATACTATCTCGATGGCAAACCGCACCTCCAGACTAGGTCACCTAGAGGAAGGTTCGACATGCTATGCGATAACACATCTAAGAGAACTACCGTGTGATGGTGAAGATCATCCCTGTCCACTTGAGGAGGTGAAAAAGACCAAGAAGTCAGTGGTTGTGGAACATGTCCATTCTCAAGAAAACGGGGAGGTCAAAAACATGGAGATTCATGCTTCTCCTATCTTTGATACTAATGGAAACGTGACCAGTATAATTGAGTACAACATAGATGTTACCGAACGTAAGAAAATCGAGGAAGAACTCAGAATAAGTGAGAATCGATACCGCAGTCTTTTCGAGAACTCCCCTACCTCGCTCTGGGAGGAAGACTTCAGTCAGGTCAAAGAATTCTTCGATAGACTTCGTAATGACGGGGTGGCAGATTTTCGAGATCACTTCGAGAACCATCCAGAAGATGTTGAGCAATGTGTTAATCTTGTCAGGGTGTTAGATGCTAATAAAGCCTCATTGGAACTCCATGGTGTTCAGAGGAAGGATGAGATATTGGGTTCCCTTACGAAGAGTTTTGGGAGAGATGGATTGGGAGTTTTCTGTGAGGAACTCATCGCCCTAGCTGAAGGACGCACATTCTATCGAAGCGATATTGTACAATTGATTGTGCGTGGGAAAAGGCATGTTCTTGCTTTCCAGCTCGTTGTACCACCTGGTTTTGAAAAATCCCTATCCAGAGTCTACTTATCAATATACGATGTGACCAACCGCGACGATACACGAGAAGCCCTCAGAAAGGATGATGTTGCTGACACCACTGACTAGACCCAGCTGATAGGACAGATGAAAGAACAGGTTAGGAATGAAAGACTTCTTCGCGAAACGGTAGAACGTTTCCTTCAGTCACCTAGTCTAGAACAGTCCATATTGCAATCTCTATCTGACGTTGGCCTCCACCTGAATGTTGACCGGATTGGTGTATATTGTGTTGATTCAAACACGAAGCTAGGAACATTCAAGTATGAATGGTGTGCAAAGGGTGTCCCTAAAATCCGAAAAAGATTACAGAATATAATCATCAATGAATTCCCTTGGTGGGTAGGACAAATAACACCATACGAACCAATGTGCATCACAGATGGTAACACCATTCCAAGTGCGGGAGTTGCTGAGAGAAAAATACTCCAATCATTAGATATCAAATCACTGATGGCAATCCCTTTCCACAAAGGAATGGACTTCACCGGATTCATCGGAGTTACTTCCTCTAAGAGAAGGGAGTATTCTGAAGAGGAAAAATCTCTACTTCAAGCCTTTACCCATATCATTGCACAGGTGATGGAAACTCAGCAGAACCTAGTTATTACTTGAGGTCGTCCTGACACATCTTTGACCTCACAGAGTTCGCTCCCAGTGTCGTTTCTGGTTGAACAACAGAGCATTCCATTACCATGCATGTTACATCAACGATGGATTGCCAGAAACGCTCCTGTTTTTTTTTATTCACTGACTGGTTCAAATAATCACAGACTATTCGAAAAATGAATCTATTTGCTAGGCAGAGGTGTACGACAGTGTTGCTAGGAGAGTTCGATGTGCCACCGTAACCTTATCTATTATTCATGCATCTTCTCTCATGGACTGCGATACGTGGACAGAATTATGCTACGTGTCACAGTCAGGAGAATAGAACAATGGAATACAAAGATCTGATAAACTTAACTAATATTATAATTGCGACAGTGGCGCGTTCAATTATGCGCATGGGTCTAAGTGGAGACTTGATTGTCAGTCAGGTTTCTTCTGAATTTGCAGAAGATGATATTAGGAAACTGGTAGACTACGCAGGTCTGAAATTCAGTGGTAATGATACAAAGTCGACCGTGGATAGCTTTGTGGAGCTGATGAATAAGCTTGGCGCAGTCCAAAAAGTCACTCTTACAAACATTAGCGATTCCGAGGTTGAAATTGAGCTTGCTGATTGCGTGCTCATTCCAGCAACGGCTCTAATCAGGGGGAACAATCGCACACTGATCCCTCCCTGTGCGTGGATGGCCATGCTGGTCGCAGCTATATCCGAGAGTGGCGGAAAGGTCGCAAATCTTTCAGAGGCTCTCTGGAAACCGGAAACAAACACATGTGCATTCAAGCTGTCTCTGGAGTGATAACTAATCATGTCAAAGTCAGATTGCATATTTGCTGGAGATGAGAATCCCCAGGGATTGGTGTGGTGTGAGAAAAAAAAGATCTACGTGTCTGCTAATGAGAAAGACACATGCGAGTACTATGAGAAAAAATGAGAAAGAGGTAGAAAATAATGAGTTCAAAAATGAAGAAACTAACTGATTGCATAAAGCAACTGGAGGCAAACAGCGAGGTGGATGGATGCGCTCTGGTGAGTGACAAGGGTCAGGTGATGGCTTCAGCACTTCACAAGGACGTAGATGAAAAGGCTGTTTCAGCAATGGCTGCTGCACTGTTGTCCATTGGTGGCCGAGTTGGTGCTGCACTTGAAGCTGGAACACCAAAGAACATTGTCATCGAGGGTACTGACAAGACTGTGATAGTCCGGAAAGTCATAGACGCTGCTCTGATTGCCACGGCGCCCTCAGGTGCGAAGATTGGTCTCATCGATTTCGAGATGGACAAGGCAGCAGGGGACATAAAAGATATCCTGTAGGCCTCGAGGTTATTGAGGCCCTACAGCATCCTGCACCCGAAACGGAGACTGTATGCTATGTTTGCGCATAAGTTGAAGTCCTACGACTATAAAGTCTATGTGACCGGACCTTTTCAGGCTGGAAAGACAACCCTCATCCATACCTTGGACCCTGAAACCATCTCCATTGAGCGTGAGATGAAAGAGGAGTTCCATGGCGAGAAGAGCACTACAACAACAGGCTTTGACTTGGGACGAGTTATCTGGGTCAGAAAGGAAGCTGGTCATATAGGCCTTATAGTGCCCAAGAAGGAGTACGAACGCGAGAGATCAGAGTATCCTGGATGGATTACCAGAGAGATTGAGCTGAGAGGAGTGCCAGGTCAGCTGCACTTCAAGTTTGTACGGGACACTATGAGGACAAGCACAGATGGGGTCTTGATGATTGTTGACTCATCAGATCCTACTATGATTGGGGACGCGAGTGCTATCTTAGCTGAAACACTGGCCGCCTTTGGTGAAATACCATTGGAGATTCTAGCTAACAAACAAGACCGGGCTAACGCAGTCCCTCCGGAGGATGTAGCTTCTTGGCTAGGTGTTTCTGAAACAACGGGAACATCGGCCAAGAACCGCGAGTCAGCAAAAGATGCCCTTGTGTTCCTTTTGAGAAAGCTTGAGGCTCTTAGTGGGAATAGTCAGAACGACGAGAGTGCAGTCGATACCACGATAGTAAAAGGTGATGTAACATGAAGAAGAAAAGGAAGGAAGAGGAAGAGGTCGAAGCCCCTCCTGAGAAAGAAACAGACCTGGAAGAGGAAGAGGTCGAAGCCCCTCCTGAGAAAGAAACAGACCTGGAAGAGGAAGAGGCCGAAGCCCCTCCTGAGAAAGAGACAGACCTGGAAGAGGAAGAAGCCGAAGTCCCTCCTGAGAAAGAGACAGACCTGGAAGAGGAAGAAGCCGAAGCCCCTCCTGAGAAAGAGACAGACCTGGAAGAGGAAGAAGCCGAAGCCCCTCCTGAGAAAGAGACAGACCTGGAAGAGGCTGACGTGGAAGAGGAAGAAGTCGAAATCCCTCCTGTGAGAGAGATTAGAGAACAGTTGAGCAAATTCGAGATGAAGGTTCCTGTGTGGGGACTCACGGTGTTTACTGTGGATGGTTATATTATCGCGCACAAGCTGTTCTATGATGCCATGCCAGATCAATTAGGAATGGCAATCAGCAGTCTGTCAGCCGGTCTAATCACAATCTCTGAGAATTTCATCAGCATGGTGGATAGTGAGAAGTTGTTCAGGCAGGTGCTTGTTGACTCGGAGAGCAGTGATGGTGCAGTATCCTTCTCGATTCTCCTAAAGACCATCACTGAGAACGTCCTAATTGCATGCATTTTCCCAAGTACTACACAGCTTGGACTGGTGACTTTTGAGATAGAGAACCTGAGCAGCGACATTCTGGATATAGTGAACCGGTGGGACATCAAACTGGTCGAGGACACAGTAACATAGAATGAGTGGATGGACTATGAGTATGAGTAAGTATGAGAGGCTTGAAAGAATCTTAGAGAGCTTGGTGACAAAGTCACATAAGGGAATTACTAATTGTGTGGTGATTAATGAACGAGGTCTGATTGTTGCCAGCAAAGTACTTGATGAATCTTCCAACGAAACTTTTGCAGCAATGGTTTCCTTAATGTCAGACACTTCACTTCGGATTTGCAACAACCTGGACTATGAAAACCCTAGAACCACCATAGTCAGAACACCCAGTTTCTTAGTTGCAGTGAATGAATTTCTTGTAATGAAACGGCGATTTCGAATTGGAACAGTCTTTATAGAAAAGGAAAACAGAAAGTTTTCTTTATGCAGAGGAAGATTGTTTGTTGAGAAGAGATTGAAAATGGAGAAGATTGAGGACCTGCTAATTAAAACCACACAAGATATCCGTGCGGTGTTGGAAGGGCGATGAGTACAGAATGAGAGAGAACAGGAGTGAAAAATGTATTGAGTAAGAGAATTGCAGAACTTGACACAATCTTGAGAGAGTTAGAACAGAACTGTGACTTGACTGGATCAGCACTCATTTCAAACAAGGGTCAGATGATATGCTCTTCTTTACCGGAAGATGCTGGAGAGAAAGCTGTTTCAGCTATGGCTGCAGCCATTTTGTCAATTGCTAATAGAGTGGGAAATGAACTCAACGCAGGAGTGATGAAATCAACTATGATTGATGGAAAAGCAATGTCCGTCATTCTCAAGGATATTGGCCGAATTCTTCTTGTTGGTCTGGCACCTTCAAACTCTGAAATCGGACTTATCGATTTTGAAGTAAAAAGGGCTGTTGAAAAGATTCATACGGTATTTGGGAGCTAAGAGTTGAATATGCCAAATGACAAGTTTCAAAGACAATAACCACGCAAGTTCGCTAACAAATGATATGTCTTCCAGCGGCGGCACGGAGGAATTCCTGGATGAGTTGTCAGATAGTACTTGGTACGGACTGAAGATAAATTTGAATAAAATGAAAGATAAACTCGATGTAAAACTGAGAAACTTGGAACAGAACTGTGAGTCGATTGAATCTGCGTTAGTTTCGGACAAAGGTCAGATGATATGCTCTTCCTTGTCTAAATCTGCCAAAGAGATAGTGATTTCTGCCATAGCTGCAGCGTTTCTATTGATTGGTGACTGGACGGGTGTGGAACTCGATGTGGGGATGATGAGATTTACTCTGATTGATGGCACAGAAAAGTCTGTCATTTTCAAAGACATAAGTCGTATATTTCTCATTGGAATGCCGCCCTCTGACTCAGAGATTAGACTCATTTCTTTCGAATTGAATAGGATGGCTGATGGGATCCAGATTGCATTTGAGAGTTAGGAGTTGAGTATGGCTAATGACAAGTTTCAAAGATCGTACTAACCCAAGTTCACTACCTAGAAATGAGTCCTATAGCGGAACGGATAAATCCCTTGATGAGGGGTCCGGTGATAATCCGAATAGGTTGAATATAGAAAATGGAGCATCAAAATCACATAAGAGCGGAATCTATCAGAGTGTTGTTAGAGCTCTTACTCTGTCTCGGCGGGAAAGCGAGCTCAGATTTAGACGTTTATTTCGAAATATGCCGATTGCATTAGCTTGGAACAGAATCGTACTTGATGATGATGGAAACCCATGCGACTACATATTCGTTGATGTCAATGATGCATTTGAGAAACTGACTGGGTTGAAGAAACGAGATGTCCTAGGGAATACAGTAACTAAAGTATTTCCTGATATCAAAGAGTCTGAATTTGACTGGATTGGGACTTTCGGAAAGGTGGCTCTCACAGGAAAGAAAATTGAGTTTGAGCAGTGGTTTGAACCCTTGGGAAAGTGGCTGTCAATCGCTGCATACCGTCCAGCGAAACACAACTTTGTCACCCTTATTACTAACACTACTGAACAAAGACTGGCGGAGAAAACGATAAGAGAACAGCACGACTTTTTAGAAGAGGTAAAGGAGTCCTTGACCCATCCCTTCTATGTCATTGACGCGAATGACTACACTGTTACGATGGCAAACGACGCCTCAGGTTTTGGTATTCTGCCAGAAGATTCAACTTGTTATGCCCTCACCCACAATAGAAACTTCCCTTGTGAGGGTGAGGACCATCCTTGTCCTCTTCTAGAGGTGAAGAAAACCAAAAAACCTGTTGTGATGAATCATACCCATTATGACAAAGATGGTAATGCCAGACAATTAGAGATTAATGCATATCCTATCTTTGATGATAGTGGAAATGTGATCAGAATAATTGAGTATGATATTGACATCACTGAACGTCATCAAGCTGAAATCGCGTTGAAAGAGAGCGAGGAGCGGCATCGAACGCTTATACAGTCAATCAATGACATGATCTTTGTAATCAGTAAGGACAATCATTTTTCTCAGTTTTATTCATCAAGTAGAGACCTGCTACTTGCACCTCCTCAAGAGTTCTTGGGAAAGAGCATCATTGATGTGTTACCCCCCAACATAGCGCAACCATATTTAGAATTATCCAAGATAGTGAGGAAGACAGGGGAACGTCAGAATCTGGAGTATTCCCTTGACATTGGAGAGAATCAACACTGGTTCTTGGCAACTCTAGATCTGCACGAAGATGGAGAGAGCATCGTCAGTGTAATTCGAAACATCACTGAGCGGAAACAGGTAGAGGATGCACTCAAGAGAAGCGAAACAAGCCTTGCTGAGGCTCAGAGAATCGCTCATCTTGGAAGTTGGGATTTGGACACGGTGACTGATGAATTGCATTGGTCAGCTGAAATTTACAATATCTTTGGTGTGGCACCGGAGGATTTCGACGGAACCTATGATGCTTTTCTAGAGTTGGTTCATCCGAGTGATAGAGAACTTGTCAAAGCATCTGTTGATCGAGCAATAATGGAGAAGGAACCTTACAGCATCGACCATCGCATAATTAGGCCTGATGGCTCAGAACGTATTGTACACGAGCAAGGAGAACTCAGATACGACGATGATGGTAATGTTATCAGGATGATAGGGACTGTATTGGACATAACTGCGTTTAAGGCGGTCGAGAAACAGTTACAAATGACATCTAAGAGAGCGAAGATGTACTTGGACCTAATGGGCCACGATATAGTCAACCAACTTCAGATTATTATGTCATGCAATGCACTTCTTGGAGAGAAGCAGAGTCTATCGGAAAATGGCTATTTAAATGAGATTATTAACGATGCTGTCAATGAATGTGAAAGGATAATGTCAAAGACAAAATCCACCGAACACCTCGCAGACACCCCCCTATATTTGAGGGACCTTCGATCGGTTGTTACTGACTGTATTGACGCCGTACGTGAGGATAATGAATATCTTGTTATCGAATCCATATTTACCGTCAATCAAGCACCGATAATTGCTGACGATCTCTTAGAGTGTCTGGTGGACAATCTTTTAGAAAATGCAATCAAACATAATACATCTCAAGAGCTACAAATTTGGGTCAAAATTCTGCAGAAAGACTATGGCTTTGAGATGTCCATGGCTGACAACGGGTCAGGTATTAGAGATAATATTAAGAAAGACCTGTTCAATTCAACCCGTCGTTTTGGAGGAGTAGGACTGCATCAGGTCAAAGAAATTCTAGAGAAATATAAAGGGAGCGTTGAAGTATGTGACCGAGTGTCCAATAGACCTGAATATGGTGTAGAATTCCGATTGTGGTTCCCCAAGGCTACACACAAACTAGTAACCAAGAATGCAGAAAGGAACGAAAAAATACCGAACAAAGGCGAGAGCTGATAGAAATGAGTCCGGAAATGGTTACCCACAAGTCTTGCTTGTTTTTTCCTGGCGAATTTCGTAACTCCAACCCGGATGAATTAATATACACCCCCGCTCTATCAGCTCCGCCACCCAATTTGTAGATACAAGACCTCTCACCTACGCATATAACGGAATACACATTTATCTCGTAATGGATTGTGGAGTAATAATGAGAATTCCCGAAAAACGGACGCCTCAATTGGTTGAGATTCAACTCACGGTGTTACCGGAAGCTGAGTGGTTGATGGGACTTACTGATTTGACCTACTTTCAGGGGATCGGGTTTTCCCTTCCAATCCCTTTCGATGTAGAATATCTTGGTCGGAGCGACGACCATGAAGATGTCCTGGTACAGGCAATGATGGAATCCTCCGAATATGCAAGTCTATATGCCTTCTTACCTGGGCTCTTTTACTGCTCTATACAAAACACATCTGTTGATGCCATTCTTGTTGAGGTGATTCAGAAAGAAATGCTTGGAATGACTCTCGGTAGCTTTCGACCTGAAAGCGTTCGGACTTTTGACATCAGAAACGGTTTGGCTGTTGATGAGAGTGGAAAAATTCATGGCATTGAAATGAGTATGGAAACGATTGGGAAGTTTGCGACAGGAATATCCACCGAGATTGCAAATGCATTGGATCCCGGATTTGATAAGGCAAAAACTCAATTATTAAAGGAGGTTGCGTATTCGCGTGAAATCGAAATTGCAGGCTGCCTTGCTGAGATGCTTCCGCTCAGCGATCTGAAACGAGCCTACCTATCTGGAGCTATTCTGACAGGACAGTTGATGATGCTTCTGCAGGATATTGAAACCCATGGTTTTAGACCTCGGTATCGAATCTATGTTAAGAACCATAAGCATCCTGAGGGCAAGGTAGTAGAAGTAAGATACCGGGGCCTTGAGGGAGTGTCTGGAACTCACTCACGTCTGGGAATCGACTGTCCGCAGGAGGTAGATTTAGGAATGGAATTAATGAGACTCTCCTTTGCTAGATTAATTGGAGATGGAAAAGAAGTGAATATTGAGGAGGCAATTCTTGATACTCTGGAACTCTTCCATACTAAACTTAGCGCCAGTCCCACCAAGAATCAAGTCATCGATCTTATTTTTGAGGAGGTAAAGGAGTGATATCCGACTCTGAGAAAAAATACCAAGATAGCCTTGCCTGGCTGGAGGTAGGACTAAGAACCAGAATACAGTTAGCAAAATCTGTGTCTAAGATTTCTAAACTTCTTAAACACACGTTCGAAGCGGTGGTCAACATGATACAAGTGAACTATGAAACCCTTGGTGATGATGCTGACGAATTTGCTGAAACACTATGTATTGAAACCAGTTTCAGGATACTCGATAGTATAGGCATGGGACATTTGTTGTTGGACTTGCTACTAGTTTCAAAATATATTGCTGGTGAGGCTGCAGTTTCTTATAGTATATCTGGAATTGTTGATGTTCTTGATAAAGAGAATCGAGTCATTAGGATAGCAGCTGCATTCATGGGCGGTCTCATTTATTTGATATTAAATCAAGAGGTGAGTGGAAGTGACAACACGAAACACACACCCTGAGTATTGTGAAGACGGCTTGCTCTGTCTTTGAGCAGAGAGAGGTGCAGGATTACGACGAAGTCAGGTAATCAGGGAATTTTCTCCGTCCTCACATTGTTGAGCACTCTTTTCATTCTCAATTTCATTTAGTAGAACTCGAATCCACTGAAATGGATTATTGCCAGTCTTTAATTTAGCAAGACATCAACGATTAAGATTAGGTTCGTTCTCTCTTGGTCCACTTCCCACAGCTCACACAACGAAAGAAGACAAACACAACTTCCTTTCCTCTCTCGGTCTCTACTTCCTCATGCTTCTCGATGAGCCTACCTACGCAGTGTGGACATTCCTTATTCGTAGACAAGTCACTTTCCACCACGAACCACATCTGTGGTATCGCTCCTTCCCCCTGAAGACTATTGGCTTTTCTGTTCTAGTCGGAGCATATCCACCAGAGCTGTAAGACAATATACCTGCCAGAATCGATGCAAAGCTGTAGTCAGAAGGTGTTATCAAGACAATGAACTATAGCAGTTTCGGAAACATGACCTTAATGTTTGACCCTTGACTCGGGGCACCATCCACTCTGTCAAGAACTTCGATTGTCCCAGTGTATTTCTCAACGATTAAACGAGCCAGCTGCAGGCGTAAACCTCCGGAACGTCTAACAGCTGAGTTTCGGTAGATAATTTCAGATACAGTAGGTCCAGAGAGATTGATAAAAATTCATATCTTTCTCAGAGAACTCATTGAGAATGGTGAGATCGAGCGTGTGTTTATTGGAGTTTATCGCTTGAAATAATCCATAGATTATGACATTCCATTACTGGTAATCATCTACAACTTAGATTAAAATAGTAACTAACGATAAAGCCTGAAGATGGTGACTGAGCTAATTAATTGAACACAATATCTTATTAGAAATCAATTGATTTTCTCACAAGGGATAGTCATGAGTCGATATGGAGGATCACCTAGCTGGGTGAGTAGACAGAATGAAGCTATCATGAAATCTGAAGTTGATAGAATTAACTCAGATCTTGATAAGGCTAAGAGAGAAAACGCAGAACTCCAACAAGAAATAGAAGTGCTAAGAAAAAAGCTAAAAGAGTGCGAAAGCCGTCTGGACGAATAAATGTCATTTCATTTGAAAATCAGAAGATTCAAACGGAAGAAAAGAAATGTAACTAGTGTAGCTGGGAGCAACGGGAACACTAATCCGTGCTGGCCAAAGTGAACCTGCAATTGCCCGGTCATATACCTACGGGGCTCTCCTCCACGCCATAGTAATGCGCTATTCAACTAAATGATAGCGAATTTAGACCTTTATGCATATTCCGAAGTACAGTGATTTGAAGAAATGAATCTCATGACTTTTATAATTCTCATAAGGATGCAAGGTAATATGTATGATCAAGGAGAATGTGTATCTTAGTGAACCTGAAAAGGGGAAGAAGCGTAGTTGAGTAAGAGCAATGAATCAAATGGGAATATGAGAAGACATGGAAGACTACCCAAATGTGACGAGAGGATATGTTGAATCACTAAGCAACTGATGTCAGAATCACGCACCTGCTGCGTTGCAATCTTTTTTCTAAAGTAATAGGCCATCATTGATTTCTATAATAATCCTTAGAATACTGACATACGAACCTCACTGGACATTTTGAGCAATCTGGCTTTCTCCTGCAAATCAACGCACCAAGGTCGAGAAGACAATAGTTGTACAATCTTGGGTTGTCTTCTGGAACTAAGGATGCTGCAAGTCTGTAGATTTCACTCTCAATCCGAAGTTGTTTCGTCGAAGTAACATCGAATGTTCTAGAGAGAACCCTGATAACGTTGACATCGACGAGTGGTACCCGTTCATCGAATGCAAAGCATCTAACTGCACTGGCTGTATAGAGTCCAACTCCTGGAAGACTTAGGAGTTCTTCGAATCGATCAGGTACAATCCCGTTAAACTGTTTGTCGATGATTCTACGCAACTGAATCAACCATTTGACTCTCTTTTTTAGACCAAGATCGCTGAACTGATCCACCAGAGAAACCTCATTGAGGTTCGCACTATCTACTGTGAATGCTCTGACCAAGTCTAAGTATCTTCCAGCCACTCGTTCAGCAGGAGTCTTCTGCAGGAACATCTCACTAATCAAGATTGCAAGAGGTGAGTCTGTGTTACGCCACGGAAACTCCCTGACATGTGTCCTACCCCATTCTACGAGTTTCTCGACGAACAGTTTTTTCAATTTGTCCTGGATCAACACGAAACCTTCTGTTATTCCGCTGTCTTGAGATATCCTGCAATGTGCTGTGCAATTCTCTTTGCAAACCTCACTGGCATAGCGTTTCCCACTAACTGGGTGGCCACCGATGAGCAGGCGGTTAGGCGATAGTACATTGGAAAGCTCTGCAGTAGAAGAGCCTCTCTGATCGTTATACCTCTGTCTTGTTCAGGATGAATGAACCTTCCACATGCAGGCGTGTTACACCGTGAACTAATCGTTGGACTTGGTGAGTTCCAAGACATTCTGTGACAATCGAGCCACAGATGCTTAGGTATTTCCTTTCTACTACCACCATCGTGTGGTACGTGTCGGATAATCTCAAGGACTTTTTCAGAGTGATCAACAGATTGATGATTATGTACAGATGGATGTGTCATTCCACTTGTTACAGGAGGCAACTGGCCAATGGCATCACGGACTGTGCGCCATGGTTTGAGTTTCAGCTTGTCTGCTTTCTTAGGATTACAGTACGTCGCTCTGGGAAGTGAGAGCTTGGACTTCAACGAGTCAATTCTTGTAGAGAGCGCAATGACTCGTTTTCTCCGTTGCGGAACACCGTAGTCAGCTGCTTGAAGCATATCATAAACAGTATGGTATCCGGCATTCGCGAGAATAGAGAGGTACTCGTTGAAGTGGTCTTTCCCTTGGCGTAGCAGTCCTGGCACGTTCTCAAAGACCACAAACCGCGGACTGATTTCTACAGCTAACTTTGCCATTCTGCGAACCAAGTCGTTTGTTTGATACGACTTGCTTCTGCTTCGAAGTTGAGTGAATCCTTGACAAGGAGGACAACCGACGAGAACGTCAAGCTCCCCTTCTTTTATCCGCGCAAGATTCAGAATTTGATTTGAGGAAACTTCGAATAGATCAAGCTCGTGCGGAGTAAATCCAAGATTCTGCTCGTACTCCTGATTAGCGGCAGAATCAATGTCTACCGCAAGAATCACATTGAATCCAGCTTGTATGAATCCAAGTGACATCCCTCCACACCCACTGAACATATCGACTACTGTATGTGTCGTATATCTGGATTGTGAATATGATGCTGCCTCCGCTTGAGTTTCATATATCATGTTTGTTCTTAACCTTACCATCAGATGTTCCCAGGATGAGTAAAGAAGAAGAGTTATTTGAGCACTATTCTATAGTCACCTGAGTTGAGCTAAATATGACTTCTGAGGGTGAGAAGATACAAGAAAAGGACCTCTATGGACCAATATCGAAGGAGTTGAAGGGGAATAGTAACACATGCTACACAATGACTATTGAGCAGTACCCGCTCAGTATTACCGAGGAGAAGAGAAGCAGGCGTGTTGATATTATTGCCGCAAAGTGGCCAAAAGAGTCCAATCTCGAAGTTACTGCAGTGGAATGTAAATTGGGTCAGGGATGGAGAAAGATGGAAGACGCTATTGGACAAGCAATAACCTATCAGACCTTTGTCCCGTATGTGTATATAGCGACCGAAACACCGAAAGAAAGATTGGGTCATATGGAGAACGTTCTAAGGGAACTTGGTCTCGGATATATCCACGTTAAGATGTATAGCAAAGAACGAGGAAAAGCCAGCATAGTCTTGCGTCCAAAAAAGAGTGCCATTATCAAAAACAGTAGAATGATGAATCAAGTACTACATCCTTTGGGTCATCTTCTGATCTGGAGGGAATACTGGGGGGAGGATGCAGTCGTTCATGGGGCAGGCGAGGAACAATCAAGATTCTGGATAGGCGCTCATGAGAGGAGAAATTGCAATTATCTGACACAATTTCATCCTGATGGGAAAATCGTACAGGGTATCAATTTTGAATCACAGACATATCTCAGGGAGTTCTTTACGCGTGCAAACATGGATGAATTTCTGAAAGTGCTTAGGAATCTTCCCCAAGATGCTACTATGAGTCAATATCACTTCGAACCGCTTAGGGACGACAAGACAAAGACACGGATTTCAAAGCCAAAATTCGACAAGAAAACGCCACTCTCGAAGGTTGATGAATCTGCAGTTCGTAGTTTATTCGACTACGCCAAGGAACATAACTATGCCATATGGTTGTTGATTGCTTCCAAAAGCGATACATCCTGCAAAATCCCAATAAGGTCCGATATTGAAACAAATGTAAAAAAGTTGAATGAAGAATACTTTCATCTTTATAGGTTCATCATTAAAAACGGCTCTGTGTGAAAAGTCGATGAAGTAATACAAAGTAATGTGACCAGACCGACTGATTCACATGACTCATGCACTACCAATCATCATACGACGCAGC
>SDBU01000547.1_pt1 | contig 52273 bp, 80 predicted proteins | sample 2277071 | NCBI WGS metagenome assembly SDBU01 (sample SAMN10397929, study PRJNA504765) | marine sediment metagenome | isolation source: marine sediment core GS08_GC12, 126 cmbsf | place: Arctic Ocean: Gakkel Ridge, Loki's castle | collected 2008
CTCTGTTCCACAAACACCCTATCCAGGTCAGGGCAGCCCAAAGATAGCGCCCTTTGCTGCCGATGCCAGCGCGCCTAAAATCAGCATCAATATTGAGAATCGCAGCGGAACACCTGTCAGTATGTCAGGTGAAGCACCGTATTTCGATGGCAAGCAATGGGTAATGAATATGGTATTAGAGGCCATTGATACCGTACCTGGCTTTCGCAATGCACTGGGGGTGACATAATGGCAGACTTCCCAACCTTATCACGCACACCACGCGTAGTGCCATTCAGCCGCACGGCAGCAGTTGACCCTACAATACGCAGCCCCATGGAGAGTGGGCATGTACAAACGAGAAGTCGTTTCACACGCGTACCTCGTCGTTGGGCCATCTATTATGACGCGTTACCAAACGCTGACAAGCTGACACTCGCAACTTTCGAGACTGATACAGCAGTATTTGGTGCAGTTCAATTTGACTGGACAAACCCAGAGGATTCAGTTAGTTACGTAGTAAAATTTGGTGCACCCCTTATATATAATCCTTGGAAAGATACTAATTACAACTATTGGGTTGTCGAATTCCCATTAATCGAGGAGTAAGATGGCATTATCACCAGAAGCGATACTGGAAAAGAACAAACTTGCAGCCGCACAAGCATGGATACTGCTTTTCGAGATTACGATTAACAGCAACGTAATACGGCTGGCTCGCGCACACGACAAGGTAGTCTGGCCATCTGCTGGTGGTAATACCTACTGGCCATACCCAATTGAGCTTGACAGAATAGCTGAGAGTAGCCGCGGTGAGTTGCCCAAATTCAAATTGAAGGTAGGCGATGTTGAACGCGTTCTTGAGCCGTGGTTGCAGGATTACGCAGGCGCAGTAGGTGATTCAATACGCCTTCTCGTAGTGCAATCTGAGCATCTCGACTTAACTGATCCTGAAGTGGATGAATCATTTGAGATTCTCGAAACGCAGTCTGATGCTGAATGGATTACATTCACACTTGGCTTGCCAAGTCCATTCACCAAACGCTTCCCCAGTGACCGCTACTTGCCCAATACCTGCCGCCATGCATTCAAAGGCATACCTTGTGGTTACGGCGATAGAACCATTGATAATGCTGAAACAACCTGCGATTTTACCCTACTTACTTGTCGAGATACAATGCATAATGAAAAACGCTTTGGAGGAAGTCCGGGAATCGCAACAGGGATATATTCATAATGGCAACTTGGTCAGAAAGAACATGGAAAAGCGTTGGTGAATCTGCAGCATTAGCTGCTGCAATATTTGCGCCTCAACCGTACGGCACTATTGCATTAATAGCAGGCTCACTTATTGGTCTCATCTGGCCTGATAAAAGTACACGAGAGTTGCCTGAATCACCATCCTATGGTTGGGATTTTGGTGAAAACCCCTCTGCTGGCAAGAGTCCACCCATGCCAATCCTGTATGGCAAGACCAGGATTAAACCCATTGTTAAGAATCGCTTCATCGTACAAGAAGGTAATAAGGAATTTCTTTATGCACTTTATGGCTTTACAGGACACCAAATTGATGAAAACACATCCTTTGAAGGGAATGCATGTCCCGAATGGGGGGATGTTAGTTATGCACTCGGCGACTACGTGCGGTACAAGGGACACTTTTACAGAGCAAAACGCCATATAGCACGTGGTTTACCTGCACCCCTGCCAATAGGCGTAGGTAAAACCGACTTTAACTGGACCGCACTCGGTGATAAGTTATCCACAGGTGATACAGCTAAAATTACAGATATCGTCATTAATGGCAACCCTTTAAAGAACTACCAGGAAGTTACAGCACAAACACGCCCAGGATTGGCTGACCAATTGAGTATCGCTGACTTCTATGCTACGTTTTCAAATCAGGCACAGAATACGCTGCTTACTGATGAATGGCAAATAGTTGCAGTTGAGACTGCCCCTGTAGATGATGTACAGCTTGATTTCTTGTTCCCTAACGGGCTATATGTTATCGATGGCTACGATGTCGCAAGGGACTATCTTAGATTAGAAGTTGAATATAGAACAGCACTTGGAGACGGTTGGTCAGATTGGAATACTATTAAGAGAGTCGCCAACGCTGAAGGGGGTTTTGATTACGTCGGAGATAACGCAGGACCATATTATGAGAAATGGGGTGAATTTAATGCACGTGAAATCAACCCATTTACACGTTCTATACGCATATCAGGCGCAATCTCACATAGTGGGCTGGATAGAACGTATTACTCATCTGGTACCTATGAAATACGTGTTAGGCATATACTCAGGGCATTAGCAGTTACGCCAACATGCAGGCTTGTCAATGTTGCAGGAATAACAGAGACATATTATACGTATCCAAGTGAAGCACTGCTTGGTATTAAGGCACTTGCAACTGCAAATCTGCAAGGTAAAATTGAAACCACAGCGGTAGTTGAACGGTCACAGGTGTATGTGCACAATGGTAGTGCATGGGTGCTCAAAGCAGCAAACAACCACGCATGGGCAGTATATGACCTACTTGCAAACGGCCATGCTGACCACCCAATGCTCGACTCAACAGTTGACAATGCAGATGGCAGCCACTACGGTTGCGCCATTGCTGGTGACAAAATCGATTATGATAGTTTCAATACGTGGGCGACAAACATTATGGCACTTGGTTTCCAGTGCAATATTGTATTTGACACCTTCATGAATCCGTGGGATGCAATTATGCGACTACAGGAAGAGGGGCGCGGTATCGTGCGCGTAATTGGCAATAAGATAACTGCAATTGCACTGAAGCAGGAGACGCCTACTCAGCTTTTCACGCAGGGTAACATCATACAAGGCAGTTTCAAACAACGCTGGCTTAACAAGGAGAAGCGGCCTAACAACATTGAAGTTACGTACTGGGATAAAACCCGTAACTATGAACGCACTACCCTCGCAGTCCGTTCTGCCAGTTGGGATTCCAACACTGATCCTGATCGCACGCAAGCAATTTACCTCTATGGTTGCACTGACATGGATCAGGCACTCAAGACTGCACGGTTCAGATTGCGCTATAATGAATTGTACGATCAGCTTGTAACATTCGACACCAGCGTCGATGCCCTTGAAGCACAAATTGGTGACGTGATTAAAGTACAAAGTGATATTGCACAGTGGGGTACTGGTGGGCGTATTGAAACAGTATATGATGAGACATTTGAAACATGGCTACAAATTGATAAAGAAATTACTATGACACACGGTGACACTTACGAAATTGAAATACGTCACACCAATGATACATTGGAAAAGAAAACAATTTACGACCAAGCCTATTGGATTAAGAATGGTGACTTTGCAACCAACCTATTGTATTGGACAGAACTGTACGATGCAACTTTCATCAGACATTTAACAAAACATCATGGAGGCCCATGCCTGAAAGTTCTTACGGCTGGCGGTAACGGGCAACTCGATGGTGCGCGCAATGATTCGTTCAGACCTACGCATGGTAAAACCTACACTGTATCTGCCTGGGTGCGCTCTGAATGGAATGGTACAGTGAAGATGACACTCAGCAAGGCAGGTACTGGTATAGATAGGGTAACATTCCCCTATGACGATTGGTTCTTACTCTCAGTCACATTCACTGCTAATTGCAATGTAGCTGAATATCTACGCGTTGATATACAGGAGAATGCTGATTATCCAGCAGTGTACGGCTACTATATTGGAGCTGTAATGATTGTTGAAGGTACATCGGTAGGCAACCCAGCTTCAACTGACAGTGTTACCGAGCCAGTTACCACTGATACCATTCGTACCAGCGCAGCTTGGGGGTTTGGCTATCCAATGCCAGTGCAATATGACATCTACACTATTACCGATGAGGACTTACTATACAAGTTATTTCGCATCATTGACATTACACGCTCAGGCGACCTTAATCGCTCAATTGTTGCAATGGAGTATTCAGATGAACTTTTCACTGAAGCACTGGTAATACCCGATATCACCATTGAGGATAAGGAGGAATTCGCCTCAATACTACACTTACTGGCAAAGGAGGTGCCGTCAGAACGCGACCCGTTGCTGTCAGCCATCCGTCTGAGTTGGGCAATTACGGCTGGCGGTAGAGGAGGCCAGTGGGAAGTATGGGTGCGCGACGTAACTGCAAAGGATGTTGGGCACACTGGCGACTGGGATAACGCACCTACATACGATACAGGAGATAAGGTAATACACAATGGCAGACTCTATGTGAGTACTGTCGATAGCAACCAGAACAATGAACCATTTAGTTAAGGAGGACTCAAATGGAAACTACCAAAAACCTTTTACCGGAAAAGCCAGTGGAGCCGCTGATTAAGAAACTGACATTCCAAGCTGAATTGTCAGCTAAAGTGAAACGAGCTACCGGTGAAATAATATCACTTGGCGTAATCAGTCGAAAAGAGGTCACTGATGACTTCGTTGAACACCTCGTCGATACACTTCAGTCAACTGACAGCACCTTCAGTGATTACAAATGGCATGACAGTGGCACAGGCGTAGTCGCTGAGGACCAGACTGACAGTGACCTTGGAACACCTTCAGGGCTCGCTAAGATAGAAGGTACGCAGGCAGAGGGCGGCGCTGCTAACATCTATCAGTCAGTTGGTGAAATCACCTACGATGGTGGCTATGCCATCACCGAACATGGGCTGTTTAATACTGAAACTGAAACAGGTGAAATCCTAATGGACCGGTCAGTGTTTGCAGCTATCAACGTTGTCAACCTTGATAAAATCGAGTTCACGTATAAGTTAACTGTCAATGCAGGCGGTTGATAAGTGGCTATTAATAAAGTTACAGACCCGAAGAAGCAAGTAACCGACCTGGTTGTCATTCGAGAGCTGGGTCGGCAGGGCATTGATGCAGCTTATGTCGAGTTCTTCGACGATTACGTTGCACACCCATTCACAAAACGTTATCGTGACCTGAAAAGTGGTAAGCAGTTCGCTGTTATCTCAGGCTTACCTATGCGGCGACGTGATGGCGTTAAGATTGATATTCGTTGGCAGCGGGTTGGCGATACGTTTGAGAATATGCCCAACCTGTTCGATGCAGTAGTTGACGGTACTCAAATTGCACTAACAGTGCTTAATGACCAACCTGATGGCAGAAAAGCAGGTGATACCCTCACTTGGAATCCGCAGTTATTCATTGGCGATAAAGAAATTAAGCCTCTATCAGCAACACCTACATTACTTGAAACTGACCCAACTAATCTTGACTTGCAACAGAATACCCTCGAATGGGACTATGGCGTTTGCAAACGTAGATTACGAACTATCCAGGGCAGAATAAGAGAACGATGGGTTTTCACCAAAGCACCTACTGGCAATATACGCATTAAACATAATCAGACAGGTGACTACAGATTACGGCTGGGTAGTGGTACTGATGCTGCTGGAATGTCACTCCCTATTGAAGCTGTGAATAATGATGAAGAACTGCTAAAATTATCCCCTGAAATTGAATATCCAATAGCAATCGGCGCAAGTCTAACTTTTTATCCTGATGTCGGTTCAGGCGGTGGTAATACAAGTGTTGATGGGTATGCTTATGAAGCCACAACTCAGTCTTGGGCAAGCCTTATTGGTGATGTGGGATCGGCCGCACAAGATGCTAATAATGATTTGTATTGTTTTTATACTCTTAATCCAAATATAACTAATAATTTCAATAATTTAATTAGGGGGATAATACTTTTTGACACTTCTGCCCTTGGTGCCGGTGCTACAGTAACGGGTGCAACTTTATCAATATATGGAACTGGAAAAGCAGATAATATAGGTATGAGTCCAAATGTAAATATATATTCATCTGCTCCTGCTTCAGACAATGCTGTAGTGGCTGGAGATTATGATAGTCTCGGCTCAACAGCATATTGTGACACAACAATTACTTATGCTGGTTGGAATGTTGCCGGTTATAATGACTTTACTTTTAATGCCACAGGAAGAGCAGCTGTTTCAAAGACAGGTGTTTCAAAGTTTGGAACAAGAGAAGTAACACATGACGTTGGAGGAACAGTACCACCGCGTCCAGGGGGTAATGCAGAATCTTGGTTTATTGGAGAATCAGCGGATAATGCAGGTAACAAACCAAAATTAGTAGTTACTTATACTGAAGCTGGTGAAGAAAAGGAAGTAACGGGTGCTATAACACCCACCGGCAGCCTCCTGAAGAAAACATCCAAGAAAACCCTTGCAGGGAGCATTACGCCAACTGGCGCACTTACATCAGATGTAATGAAACAGGTAGCAGGCGCAATTACCCCAGCAGGCGAGTTGTCATCAGATGTCTCAAAACAAGTAGCTGGTGCGATTACCCCAAGCGGGGCATTGACTAAAGCTGTTACTACGGAAACAGAAGGTGCGATTACCCCAACTGGCATACTCACAACTGTCTACAAACAATTGACATCACTGGCTGGTGTGCTTTCAATGAATGGCACACTTAAAGTTCAACAGACAGCAAAAGCATTGGGCGGTACACTTAGCTTAAATACACCAGTACAGGGGCTTGTTGGCAAATGGGCATTAAGTGCTGACAGGTGTTCTGGCACTACTGTCTACGATGACAGTGGTGAAGGCAATGACGGCACAGCTGCGAATGCACCCAATTTCACTACTGACCATAATGGCGTGGCGAATGGGGCAATGGTGTTTGACGGGGCAAGTGATTTGATTAATTGTGGGAATGATGCAAGTTTACAATTCCCTGCCGGACTCTCCGTTTCGGCTTGGATTAGAACCTCTGCAGACGGTTGTATAGGCCAAAGACTTCATGATGTGGTTGATGAAGGGATTTGGCTTTTTAGAGTTATTGCGGGAAAAATACAATTTTTAGTTTCAAACCATAGTTTGGGCAATATTTCTGCTGTTAATTCAACAGCTCATGTTGATGATAACGCTTGGTATCATGTTGTCGGAACGACTGATAGAACAACAATGAGAATGTATATTGATGGTGGAGCAGACGGGACAGCAAACGATACTTCGACCGATACTTTAGGGAGTTCTGTGGAGGATTTATCTATTGGTGTTAGGTTGCCTGCTACTGCATGGTTTAATGGCAATACGTCCGATGTCCGCATCTACAACAGAGCACTCACACAAAGAGAAATTGAGTTACTCCACCAAGGCTCCGCACCATCTGTCACAAAGGCAGTCAGTAAACAACTCACCGGCGCACTCACACCAGGCGGTGCTACTGCAAGAGATAAGATGCACATTGACGGGGTGCTCAGTTTCAATGGCAGTTTGATTGCAGTATACAAAGCTAAGAAGAGCCTTGGCGGTAACCTGTATATGGCAGGCACTCTCACTAAGCGCAACCCCAACTGGATACTCATCGAGGACGGTGAGGATTGGCAAGGCGAGTACAGCGCAGTTACCACCTACGCTGAGAGGGAGGCTGTCAGTAAAGAGGGTTCACCCACAGTCGGTTATGCCAGTAAGGCTGCTGACAATATTGGTCACACGCCGCCCAATACTGCTTGGTGGTATCGCGTGGTACAGGAGCAGTGGCAGCGAGTCGGGCTAACTCAGAATCAGCAATTCCTGATACCCACTAACTTTATTCAAGTTGGGCACCTCTATGAGGCTGCGGTGCGTGCGATTAATCTGTCCGGCCGTTCACAGGACTTGGAGGAAGCAGCTAAATCTGAAGTTGAGATTGTAGGTAAGACAGCAGCACCCAGTACGGTTACGAGCCTTGCAGCCAGTGCCAGCTTCCACAACATATTCCTCACATGGACTAACCCAACCGACATTGATTTCAAGCACGTTGAGATTTGGCGCAGTGCAGATGCAACTCATGGCAATGCGAGTAAGATCGCTGAAGTCGATACTGAATTTTACGCTGATAATCTTGGCACTTACGGTACGCAACGCTGGTATTGGGTGCGCGCAGTCGACACGTCAGGCAACGTCTCCTCGTGGGAGCCGAATGAGGGTGGCGCAGGCGCAACTGCCACTACAGCCACAGTTGTCGCTGCCGACATTGGTGATTTTGCTGTTACTGCATCAATGATTTACACCAATATACCAATTATTTCAGGCGACGCGTGGTCAGACGATACACCAGGCGCAAATAGTGTCACGTGGAATGAACATTACCTCTATTACAATGGCGTGCAATACACGATTGCAACTGGCAATACGACTGACAAATACATCTATTGGGAAAACCTTAACAGCACCTACTCACACTCGAATACCAATCCGACACTCAGTGATGGTGAATTTATAATTGCAACCAACATTACAGGCACGCATGACCTCGCGTGGAACGCAATTGCTAATCAGGTTGTAGGAAGCTCATACATGCAGGATTTGGCAGTAGTTAATGCCAAAATTGGTTTGCTCGCAGTTGACAATGCAAACATAAACACTTGCAATGTAAATAAGCTAACTTCAGGAATCATACGCTCACAAACCATTCAACTTGCCATGGAAGTAGGCGGCGGAGGTGGCGACTGCTACATTGCTTCAGGGAAAACTGATTTCACTAACGCACAGACGGGTTTCATTCTCGGAGTCGATGATTCTGACAGTGATACACCTAAATTCTATATTGGCGATGCAGTAAAGTATCTTAACTGGGATGGTGCTGCTCTAACTATCAGGGGCACACTTAATGCAGATGACATAGCAGCAGGAGCTTTAACAGCCATAACAGTTCAGACAGCACTTGTAAACAATGCACGTCTAACAATTGATGGGGCAAACAATCGCCTTGACCTGTTCAACGCAGCAAATAATTCTCTTGTGCGAATTGACGACAATATATTTGGTGGTGGTTCAGAGGCAGGTATAAAGTGCCTTTCACCCGCTGGTACGCAGGTTGGTTATTTAATGGCAGGCCGCATGAGAATTGAATCCGCAATGACGTCCTTTTTTGGGGGTGTTGTTGAAATAAAAGGAACTGGCGCCTATCCCCAAATATTATGGAGAGGAATTGATGAAAATAATAATCAAACATCTATAATCGTAGACACAGGGCAAGCAACATTTTCGAGTTTTGTTGATGCTGTTGGTGGTTTCAAGGATAATGGTGTCGCTGGTGTCGATGGCACGTTTGAGGATCATAATGGTAATACGATAACAGTTAGCGGCGGCATTATAACTGATCTTACCACTTGACAATATAGATAAATTTTCGTATCTTCTATGCGGAGGCAACTAAATGAAAATGGAAACCATAAGGAATGATTAAGGCTATGCTAAGCCTGCCCGTGGCTTGATTAGGGCTAGTGGGGCCGACGTGATTTGAAATACGCTCTGCCGAATGTCAACCTCGGAGTGCTATCTTTAACACCGCGGTCCCACTAAAGAGTGTTATGTTTAACATAGGTCTGCAAGTGGAGGTAACCAAACATTGACTGAACCAACGTATCCTACTGACAGTGAAATCGCCCAAGCTGATTTAGTGCAACTCAAATTGTGGTTTACAGAATTACACAGGGTAGAAACTGTAGAACAAGCTGCAACGATACTGTATATATCAGAATGCATTAACCTGTTAAAAATGGAAGAGGATAGCCAAAATGAAAATCGACATACAAATTAAACACTTGCTCTCACGGCAAAATGAACTACACGCATCCATGTATAATCACACTAAGGAACTTGAAGGGATATTCCATAAGTTAGCTATATTGCAGGAACTTCAACAACAAATAGACACTGATGCTGCTGAAATTGTGCAAAAGCGAGCAGCGTGGAAAAAAGGGGAAACACCCAATGCCCCAGCTGAATAACCACATAACGGCTGACTTCAGATTCGATGAAGTTATCTGCCCCTGCTGCAAACGAGTTAAGCTGATACCCATCTTCTGGACTCACATGGAGAAGTTGCAGCGACTACGTGATGCAGTGGGGCCAATCAGCATCAATTCAGGCTACCGATGCCTTGACCATAATGACACTGTAGGCGGCTCATTTGGGTCAATGCACATGGCATTTGCAACCGACATTATGCCAGCAGATGGTGATTCAGCCAAACTTAAAGAAATGGAGGAAATCGCTACCAGTTTAGGCTTCAACGGGCGCGGCATTCACCCAACATTCATTCACATTGATTTACGCACTACACCCTGGACAAGGAGGTACAAGACATGAGAAAAGCCGCAACATATTTTATCATCACCATCATACTCACCATGGCATGCACATTCACCGCCGAAGCAGGCATCCTCAGTTCGATTGGCAACTCGGTTAAGGGCTTCATCACATCGTCAGCAGTGCAAGGTGCAATTACGCTGATATTCGTCGTGCTCGCAGGCTTCTTCGGAGTAGGCATAATACGCTTCAAGAAACCCGTTATGGAGCTATACGACGTATTCCTCGCTTACCGTGATGCAAAACTCAAAGATAGTCAACGAGGAGAGCATATTTCAAAAGACGAATGGAATGATATTTTCAAGCAGTTTGGTGAAGCGGTCATGGCACTACTCGCAGTGGCACCTGGCAGTTGGGCTAAAGGGTTAAAGAAGTAACGCTATGCCTACCAACTATCTGACCGCTATACTCAATTACGGAACACCTGGCCTGCTACTTCTCATACTATTAACCCAAGTGTGGCTGACCGTGACCGTGCGCAACCTAAGCAAGTCACTCGATGCCATGCGAGGTCCCAATGGCGTTGTCTGGAAGGATGTATTCAGGCAACTTGAGAAGCGCGTTGCTGAATTAGCAGAGCGGCTTAATGCAATTACAAACTGAAACCCACATGAAAGGAGGCGTATATGCGCTTCAAAGCATTATTTCTCGGGGTTCTAATCACAGTAATGGTAATTTGTTTTACCGTTGCTATCACGCAGGATATACCTGCTGAGATTAGTCCCTACAGTATTACCACCAGCATATCTGAGTATGCTGAATCCGACTCGGTCATCGGCTACGAGTATTTTAATACTCTCAGCCCACCTGCTGCGGCGCTTCAATTCCAATCACATCCGGTAATCGGTATTGATTACTACGACGGTACTATCTCAGACTCATGGAACGTTCCAAGCATGTATTATGGGACTACTCTGACAAGGAGAATGGGCGAGCATTATATTACCTTAAGCCTGAACGGGGCCGTAGACTCCTTAACCAGTGTTGAAGTATTAGATAATATTGCAAACTACTCTGTACGCTGGGACGGACGCAACCGTAATGAAATAATAACTGTATCTATGATACCCGCTAAGGAGAACATCGGACCGGCTCATCCGCTTATTTGTTATACATAAGTAGCCTTACCCTTCATCGTTAATGTTGCAGGAGCCACTTTGATAACTTCGGGTGGCTTTTGCTTTTTAGGCCCCTAACCTACTTGCCCCTACTGCATTTCTGCATTTCTCATATTATTATTTTCAGGTTTTGACACAATGCGAAAAGGCTAAATCCGTTTTTTAATAATTCCGCAGAGTGACCACCATACAACGCAAATTGACAAAAGTCATTTGGAGATTCGTGTTGACAACTGTCACGGGGAGAGGACTGCACATGCCCACACCTGTGTTGCGAATTGCACCTACTGCCAATGTGACAGTACCCGACTGCCACAATGACAGGTTGTCTGACAACTCGGCAGTAGCGCAGTTTGGCACGCTTATTGCTTTATCTAATTTGACAGCACGCAAATACACATTGGCATGGTTTTTGCTTTCTTATTCCTTATAGTATAGGTGAAAAAAAAATGATGGTCACGCACGATTGGTCATTTATTGGTCATATTGCACTATAATAAGGCATTTAGGGTCGGTTGGCACGGCGATTGCTATCTTATTCCTTATATTAAGAGGCGCAGTGAATAGACTCGGAGTTGTCAGACAACTTGGTCAATTTCGTATTTACATTGTATGTACGCAAGTTGACAACGTGCTTTCACGCAAAACAGAGCAAACAGGCGCAATCAGGCGTAAAACAGCATATTACAGTGTATAACCTTGCCATCCCCAATCGCACTGCCATAAACGCACAGCCCTATTGACGGCGCACTTGAAAAACAGGTCATGCGGGTATATACGGCACTTGCACGCAACAAGATTAATGCTGATATTATATACCATAAATTACATAACACTGCTGACATAGGGGCTAAGCATGACAACCAGCTATAGGCAAAGAGAAGAGTGCAAGCTGATGACGTACATCAAGCGTAAAGCAAAAGTATATCCTGGCATCTCTTGGATTGACATTGATTACTATGGCGGTAAATTATGGTTAATTGATGACCACAATCTACTATATGGACAGCTTGAACTTGATTTTATACCGGCTTATGATGGCAGGGATTATATGTTTTTCTACAATGATAAGAAAATCAGACTATTTCAGGTTTTTAGAATGATGGTAAAAAACAGGGAATCATAATAACAAGGAGCTATCATGATAATCGAATGCCTCAAAATAAGCGCCTGTGTGCTAATATCAACGGCCACAGTATGCGTTGCAGTGAAATTGCTCGCTGAAGCAGTCAGGGTCATACTGCATTGCATCAATGCCATTAAACGTAATAACACTTAACAAGGGGTTGCTATGATAAATCTACCATCACAAATACTAATCATAATCGCTGAGTTTGCAGCGTTCATCTATTGCGCCTACTACTGGCGTTCACACTAACAAGGAAGGTATCATGGAAATACAAATCACCATTAACACAGGCAATGCAGCCTTTACTGATAATGACTATGAAGTATCAGAAATTCTGCAAAAGGCTGCATGCAAAGCGCAAATACATAGCCTTCATGAAGGCTGTTCAATTACGGAAACGAGTCCTGCCAGTGAGTATTCAACAAGCCTTTTTGACTCCAATGGCAACGTATGCGGCACGCTTACCATTAAATAACTTCATAAAATCACACTAACAAGGAAGGTATCATGATAGCTGATAAAAGACTCAAGGCGCTGGCACTGTGCGTATCTGATGACAGTGTGCGGCCAGCAATACAAAAAGTACATATCAAGGGCAATAAGGCTGAGGCGACAAACGGTGAGATATTGGCTGAAGCGCAATTTAATGAATTCCCGGATGATGCTTTCCCCACGTGTCCTGGTGCTGATCCTGGTGATAATTCAATCTATGTATCAGCAGACAACATTAAGAAAGCATTTTCCGGCTGCCCTAAAAGAAGTGCTGTTATTCCGATTATAAAGAATATTCGCATAGCACAGGACATTTTCAAACATGGTGACATAGACGTTGATGTTGTACATTTAACCGGCACTGATCTTGAAACACCAATCACAGTAGAGGAAACGCAAGAGCCAGCCACTGTTTATCCAAAAACTGCACAGGTATGGCCACAGGATACGCCGGAAAATGCCAAGTACTTCAGCCTGACATTACCGAACTTGCAGAAGCTCATTGCATTAATGAAAAGCGTTGACACTGAACCGAAACGCATTAATTTTCGTGTTGATGCTGAAGAAAGCGCAATCGTGTTCTATATACCTGGTGATGCAAGTGCTTATGGCACTGATGGCATACATGGCCTTGTAATGCCGTGCCGTTTTGATGAAGATGAGAAAGCTGTAATGAAATCCCATAAACCAATGCAACACACTACAGACAATCCAGCCAAAACCCCCTAATGACTGCCTATAGTCGAAACAGGCAGGTGCAAATAACGCCTGCTTGTCTGCTGGAACTACCAGCACTGATGAGACTTAACACCACAGGAGGGACGAACCATTGACCTTACAAAAACAAATGAAAGATAAACTTGAATCTTTAGGCTTGCCATATAAAAAGATTAAGGTTTATGGCACACAAATAACAGTTGAATGTATCAGTCTTGACAGCATAGAAAAATGGCGTGCTATATTGGCTAAATTCTGCAAAATACGAGGCATTGTCGAAGATACTGTTGAAAATCAAGTAAACAAAAATACTGTTTTACTGCCCACACGTCACAAAGTCCATAGACTGTATGCCCAAATAAATATTGTATGACGGTTACTTAACAAAACGGAGGCTACGTTAATGCCAAAATTCAAAGTGCATATATACTTTACTACATTCTACACTCATGAATGTATTGAAGCTGAAAGTGAAGCTGCGGCTATCGAAAAAGCACGAAATATTCAAGTGAGTTCTCATGAACTCATGGAAAATCTTGATACGTGGTACGATGCCGACACAGCGGTAGTGATTGACTGACATAGTTCAAATCATGCAATAGGGAGGATTTAAATGAATAAAGCAGAGGCATTAGTTATCTTAGAAGCTATGCCAGAACCAGAGTTTCACGCGTGGTTCAAGGAATTGCCAGCCAGAGTCCGTCTGTGCGTTGGCGGTGGGCTTGTAAATTGGAAAGATGTATTACCGGAATGGTATATAAAACTTAAAGCAAGGGGTGATTCAAATGCTAATCGCAGTTAGGCCTGAAATTAATATCAAAACCGCAGGAAGGTATTGTAGTTATATTTGTGACTACTATGATATGCAATTGTTTGAAAATGACCATTGCCGTTTATTTAACAAGCAACTTAAAGGCAACCCAGTTGACCCATTGCGTTGCCAGCAGTGTCTTGATGTAACTAAAAAGACTTAAAAAGGATAATTCAAATGATAGTAAAAACAACACACGCACAGGGACGCTGCCCAAACTGTGGCAAGCGTATCAACATTCAACTTAAACACATTAAAATTGCTGCCTGTGCGGGAACTGAAGTCAGTTTTGAATTCGTCTGCGACGCTTGCGGTCAGATAGGCTGGGAGCATTACAGCCTTGAATACATCAAAACCTTTTATGAAGGGTAGGTTCAAATGATAAAAGACGATTATCAATCCCTGCCAGGTAATGTTCAAGTGAAGCGTGCTATGGAGATTGCAGCAACAGGAGGGCATTCAATAGCTATTATTGACTGCGATAATCTTGACGCTGAATACCACGCTGCTTTCAACCTGATAGGCAGCAATCACAAAGCGTTGAAAGTGGTGCGCTGTTGCCCTTGCGGCAATTTCACACATCCGAAGCGTCGATGCACATGTACACCTAATGAGGTTGGCAGGTGGCAGAAGCAGAAAGGGTACAGGGCAGCGCTTGAAGCTGACATTGTAGTAACAGCGCAACCAGTCAAACACACCGACGTGATGTTGACGCATTTGAATATGCCAGGGGCAATAGTACATAAGCGTGTCATATTTACACGTCTGAGGCAGCACAAGTCAATTACGCCTAATGCTGCTGAACTATTTCAAACAGCAGCAAAGCACCTGAATTTTAATGCAAAGGAGCAAATGCAGGTATTAAGTATTACAAACACGATCATGAATATGGATCATGATGAGCGTGTTCGCAATTACCATATAGCTGAGGCGATCAATCTCAGGCGTGGTAACGTGTATAAGATAGTGCAGGATAACATTAAATTAGGAGGGGCGCAATGACAGGTTATTGGGAAATAAAGATAAACATTTGGGATGATGACGATGCTGATAAATTTATTGAACCAAATGAGATAGATTTAGAACATATTGCAGAAATGATTAAACAGGGTTACACTTCCGGTGAAGTAGTTCATGATGAATAGTCACTAAGGATAAGGAGGACGTAATGAAACATACACCAGGACCGTGGGAAGTAAGTGAAGTCTATAAATCTGGGCAGTTACATAGTATAGCTGTTCACCCATGCCATTTTTACTTCACTGGCTCACTTAAGTATTTAAACGAAGCAGACGCACAGCTTATAGCTGCTGCACCTGAATTACTGGCAGCCTGTAAAAGCGTACAAACAAACATTAAATCTGCATTAGTACACAAAAGGATTCATGAGAATGATGCTGAGTACGTACTCAATATCTTGCAGGAAGTAATCACAAAAGCAGAAGAATAGTCACTAACTTATACAACGAAAAGGAGGTCGAAATGAAACATACACCAAGCCCTTGGGAAGCTGAAACTCACACAGTGCAAGACGGTAAAGGCGGCTATAAGTATGCACGAGTTTATAGAAAACATAAGTATTCAAAGGAAATTGCTTTAGTAACAACAAGAATAGATTCAGACGAGGACAAAGCAAACGCACAACTTATCGCTGCTGCGCCTGAATTGCTTGAAGCCTGCAAAGAAGCTCTAGTGGTATTACTGGGCTATACTGGATTACATAGGCAAACAAAAGATAAGCTATGCAGTGCACTCAGAAAAGCAGGTATGTAGTCACTAACTTATACAACGAAAGGGGACTATAATGACTATCAAAGAAGCAAAAACGTATTTCGATGCACACCCTGACGAGATGGCTTGTGCATTCTCACTGTGGCAACCAGAGGACGTAATATCAGAAGCATCAGGCATGCTGAACATTGTGGACTTGACTGATAGTGAGATAGCCTACGTACTTGACAGGTTTCACAAGAAAATAGTAACGCAGGATCAATGGATGGTACTCCAGCATGAAATCGAAAACGTAATCGCTGAAAGGAAGTAATGTAATGCTGGATTTAGTAACGCAATTTGACAGGCTCAATCGTGAAGGTTATGGCTACAATTACATAGGCGACAGAACGCCGGAGAAAACAAGGAACAGGGCTGTATTTGTCCCAGTCAGGCGTGCACAGCCGGATGACTGTGATGATGATGCTGAAATAGAGGAGACGCAAACTACTGTATGATAAAGTTGCTGATTGAAAGGTGAAATCATGAAACTCGAACTTGACTACGATTTATGTATGGCAGCAGGGAAAGACGCAGGAAACCGGAATATGCGTAAACACGGTCGAAAAGCATGGAACAGAGAGGACTGGAATGTTGCCTGTGCAGAGGTGTATATGTTACATAAAATAGAGGTAGAACAGCCAGAAATGGATAACAAGGGGGTGCAAGATGAATAAACAATGGTACGCACGGCAGCGGTGTGACAGTGTAATGCGTGTCTGTCGCTTCAATAGCAAGAGGCAGCGTGATGAATTCGTTAAAGCAGGTAAGCACAGATGGGCAATTTCAGCCCTGATGGCGCTCAAGTTTAATGGCAGCACTGTTGACTATGGCAATGAGGCGTTGCCCATTACAGGCCATGTGACTGAGGCTAAAACGCAAGCTGTATTCGTGGCCTGGCGATGCCCATATTGCGATGCACTTAATAAGAATAGCTACGTCAGCCGTAATCCTGTTGGTGAAACAGCGAGAAAATACTGCGTTGGCTGCCACAAGAGTGTATTTGTACTTTTCAAATAGCGTGTTTTCAAATGAGGAGGTTTCAAATGAATAATCAATTCACAATTACAGCAGTACATTGGTGTATTCGTTGCCTATTTTTAGATAAATTAATCAAAGTATTGCTATCCTCGAAAAAGTGTATGGAAGAACTAGCTTATGCCACCGCGTTGGTCGCGGCCCATTCCCATGAGTTTGTAGAGTCAATCAATAGGCTTACAAATACCACTTGACAAAAGGAGATTTCAAATGCTGCCATTTCCAGATAAGAAGTACCAGATAATATATGCAGACCCACCGTGGCCTATCAAGAAGATACAGAGAAAAGTAAGACCAAACCAAATTGAAATGGATTACCCTGTTATGCCTGTTGAACAAATAAGGGCACTGCCTATATCAACTATTTCGGAAGATAATTCTGTTTTATTTTTATGGACAATACAGAAATTTCTTCCAATAGCGTTCAGTATAATAGATTCATGGGGTTTTAGATATCAAAGAGTGATTACATGGGATAAACAAAACGGCATGTGTTTATTTGGTTTTCATCATAGGACTGAGTTTTTATTATTTGGATACAAAGGCAAAATAAACATGTATCCAAAAAGAAGGGCGTTTCCCACCCTTGTGCAAGCCAAGTCTGAGAGACACTCAGCGAAACCACACGTATTTAGACAACTCATCGAACCATTCGGTATTACTCGCATTGAACTATTTGCACGCGAACGGGTTGAAGGTTGGGATGCCTGGGGTAATGAAGTATAACAGTTATTACTTGACAAACAACAGATAATTTCGTAACTTAACTCGCAACAGTATACGTATAGGCAGTTTTCAAGTGAAAGGAGATGGATGATGAGAAGAATACGATTTCATTATGGTTGTGATATAGCTGGCACAGATGGTTATGAGGACATCCTTGTGGAAGATGCTGTAACCGCGCCTGATCTTGATGTCAAAGCTGCTGAGATGGAAAAGTTATATCTGCCTGAGCGAGGACCATGGCATGAAGTAATAGCAGATGATGATAAGGAGTGGGAAGGAGATTGATAAAGTAACCATTGTAATCTAAATGAAAGGACACAACACTGTCAAATACAACATACCATCTCACCGACATGGGCAATGCTGAACGTATGGCCGTGCTGTACGGCGACGAGATACGTTACTGCCACTCACTGGGCAAATGGTTCATCTGGAATGACAGCTATTGGCAACTGGATGACCACGAGGGTATCTATGGCAGGGCGAAACGCACTATCAGGCAAATTCACGGTGAAGCTGGCGCATACAGCGACGAGGCGGTGCGCAAATCAATCCTGCGTCATGCTTTCGACTCAGAGGGTGTATTTCGTATCAATGCACTGATCAAGTTGGCGCAGTCCGAGCACAACATACCAATTTCAAGTGAGCAACTTGACAAGGATGACTGGTTGCTCAATGTAGTGAATGGCACTCTCAACTTGCGCACTGGGCAGTTACAGCCGCATGACAGGCACAACTATATTACACGTATTGCACCAACAGGCTTCAACCCCAATGCCGAATGCCCTCGCTGGGAAGCATTCCTCTATCGCAGCTTCGATGGTGATACTGCGCTAATCCATTATGTGCAGAAGGCAATTGGCTACGCACTAACAGGTGATACAAGTGAACAGTCACTATTCTTCATGCACGGTGATGGTGATAATGGCAAATCAACATTTGTGAATACCATCAGCGATATGCTCGGCACTGGATATGCTAAGCACACTGACCCAAGTACGTTGCTGATTAAAAGCAAAACTGCGATACGCAATGACCTGGCGCGTCTCAAAGGTGTGCGCTACGTCAGTGCAGTAGAAACCAGTGCTGATAAGCAATTTGATGAGACAATGGTTAAGCAGATGACTGGGCAGGACACAATTACAGCACGCTTCCTGCATCAGGAGTATTTCGAGTTCAAACCATGCTGGAAAATCTTTCTCGCGGCTAATTACAAACCAAAAATCGTCCACACTGACTGGGCAATCTGGCGTCGCATCAAGCCTATTCCATTTGAGGTTAAAATAGAGGCACAGGAGAAGGATGGGCACTTGGATGACAGATTGCGGGCTGAGTTGTCTGGCATACTGAATTGGGCATTGGCTGGCTGCCTCGCATGGCAGAAAGAGGGGATGTTGCCCATGCCTACCGTGATTTCAAATGCACTTACTGCATACCGTGAAGAGATGGACCCCCTGAATGAATTCATGCACGACTGCTGCTATATGCATGATGAGGCGCGGGTAATGATGGGCGATTTGTTCACATGCTATTCAACGTATTGCAAGTCTAATCATGAGAAGCCTATGGGTAAGAAGGAATTTGGTAAAGAGGTGCGCAGTCGCAAGTTCAAGTCGGCACGTGCTGGCGCTGGTTGGTTCTGGCGTGGCATCGGACTGGCGCATATAGTATCACTGACGTCATTCACAGACGAGGGGGAGTAACGCCGTGACAGTTAAAGAATTCATTAAGGAATTATCAAAACATGACCCTGACTTGCACGTATTTGCACTTTGGGAAGGACAAGCCATACCCATGCACAAGCACCGTATTAGTGTATGTAATACAACTGTTAGGGAAGCTGGAGACGACTTTTATAAACGCTTTTATGAGTTGTGGAAAGCTGTTAATGATGAGGCTGTTTGGGACGATGAAGAGCGCGTTCTTTTATTATATGTTGAGTAAGGAGAGTAACATGAAAGCATTTATTAAAGTACACCGATGGGATGGTGTAGCACTGCTTATCCCTGTAAATAAGATTATCTCAGTTATTGATCACACACGGCCTAAGTCTAAAGGGGCTGCTTGTCTTGAAGTGGGGAGCCCAAGAGACTCGGATGGGATACATATGTATGCGATTAAAGAAACGGTTGATACCATATTCTTAAATATGAGGGTAGTATGAAAGCACTCATCGCACTAATTCGTAATATCATTTGGGGTCTGCGCAGTGGCCCTTGCACATTCATACTAATGGAGGATATCGATGCTGAACGATCTGAAGAAAATGATTGATGCAGTTTACGCTTTGGTAATCATCATAATAAGTTTTACAGCAGTAATTGCATCAGGTTTACTATGCGTCAAAGGTATAGTAGAACTGTTCAAATGGGTATGGTGATGGGTGAGAAAGGAGTAACTAAAATGAAATCAGTATATAATGAACAGCTGTTTATTGAAGCCATTAAAGACGGTTATCTCCGAATTGATGATGCGGGAAGAATTTGGAGAATTACAAGAAGATATAGAGCTAACAAGCAGCCTGTAATTCCCAAAAGAGAGATGAAGACAACAAACGAAGCAGGTTATATTCGAGTTGGTTTAGGGAAAAACGGGAAGGTAATCCTCTGTTATGCACATCGCGTTGTCTGGACATATTTCAATGGCGAGATACCCAGCGGTCTTGAGATGAATCATATAAATGGCGTAAGAACAGATAACCGACCAGAAAATCTTGAATTAGTAACCCACTCTGAAAACATTAAACATGCTTTCAAAAATATTCAAGGAGAAAAGTGCAATTTCGAGTGATAAACCACCCAAAACCATTTGTCACTAAACAGCATGATTTGTCACTAAAAGAGGCAATCTTAAGGGTTTTTAAGAAAATGAAACATTGCAAAGATTTGACACTATTTAGCATTAAATCACGTAACTGCTTACTGCAATGGGCGTTACACTGTGACAAATGGGGTTCAGATTTGTCACTAATTTGTCATAGTGCCCATAAGTATAAAATTGTGCGAATTCGCATTTTGCATAGTGAACAAAAGTCGAAAAGTAGTACACGAATGACAAATGAATGCTAAATGAATGCTAAATTATTCGCCATTTGTCACCGACTTTGCCCATGCCCAGTACAGGTTGTGTCAAATGTGACAAATCTCAGCCATATTTTGTTTATAGAGGTAATTAAATATATAGTATACTATACAGGAGAACGCAGTACGTGAATAATTTGTCACATTTGTCACATGCTCTAATGTGTATTGGTTAAATGTGCACAATACTTGCCTACTAAAAATGGGGGACGGAATTGTTAAATAAAAGTGGAGTACTTACAATGAAATGTAAAGCTGTTAAAACCGAGCCTCACATGGAGATACCTGATTGGGCTAAGGATATGGAGAGGCTTGAAAAGGAACTCGCTGAGGCAGAGGATGAGCTTGATGTATCTGATTTAGTGATAGATAAGTTACAGAAAGCCCTCGTCAAATGTAAATATGAAAAATTAAAGGCTGATGAATACATTAAACAACTTCACCAAATCCTCGCCAAGTTAGAGTTTAAAGTAGCGGTCAGGGATAAGGCATTAGAGGGTTTACTTGCAGATAGATATAAAGGCTTACCTTATGAGGATGTTATCAGAGAAGTTGAAGGTTGGATAGACCAAGCCCGTGAGGAGCTTGAGAAGGAGAAAAATGACTGAATTAATGCTACGGCTGGCTAAGGGTGAGGAGATTGTGGGATGGATGCTCATATGTGCAGGAAAGCTATATTACAAACCCATGAGCTATTTTCTTCCAGAAGCAATGGTATTTCGTGATACAACAGAAATCAAATGGGATTCCTTCGACATGGGTATGAAGGTTGGTAACGGTGAATGGTGGTTTAGTGGGGATATACTAAAAGAAAAAAGGCACTGGAAGCGCACTGGGAAATTGATTTATAGAGAAGAATCCGGTGACTTTACTGTAATAGTAAAGGGTAGGGCTAAGGACTTTTTTCCAGACAGTTGGGAACGCATCGGCTCGGTATATGAGAAAGGGGTGAGGGAATGCTAAACGACCAAAAAGCCCAAAAAATAGCAAGCAAATTAACACCTGAAGGTGGTTGGTTTCATTCTCAAGCAGGAGAAATGGTAAAATTAGCACTACAGGAGCTACTTAACGAGGGATTAACAGAATTAAAGGCAGCAAATATAATCGGGGCAGTCATAGTCGCAATTAGAGAGGAATATGGAGAATAATAGTTATGAACGAACTAACAAGACCTGAACTGAAAGCAATCTTTGACCATGAGGTGTTTCGGAAGGATCATGTGTATCAGGTTGGGGATGAGGTTGTTTATCAAGGAAGCATATATAGAATACGTAGTTTTTCCATTGTATCACATTTAGTGCTTTATGATGAGAATCTTTTCAGAACTACAACAGCAACTAAAACCGAAGTTATCTTCATCCCCTCAATCCATCCTCAGCTTCAGGAAATGAGTGGGTTGGATTGGGTCTATTTCTGCTATGACTGTGGACGTATAGCCGATAGTGAAGGTGAATATCCACATAACAAAGGTATTAACTGGCTCCTCTCCGCCGCTATGGTGGTGTTGGATGGTAAGGCTGAGTGGGATGGAAAGGAGTGGGTGTAATGCAAAAAATAATTTACTGTTTAAAGATAATAAGTTACTGGTTAGGAACATGGGAATGTATAATTAGTCAGCACACCTCTGTCATAGACAACATATTACCACTTGAAACCCATTGTAGTACATGTGGAAGGATACTAATTTCAGAGAGCGGAAAGGGGTGGGTGAAATAACCCTTGACAAAAGCCCAAAAATCGTGTAGCTTCTATGCATAACGGAGAAATTAATCGTGACTACTAATAAAAAACCATATACTTTCAGGATCAATCGTAAACTACTACGCGAGATGAATTGGCTTTGTGCCCGTTTATCTCCTAAATATACCTGTGTTACGCATTTTATAACGATGGCCTTGAGGAAGCTAATTGATGAGGAACACGCAGCACAGGGAATCAATCGCCCTATTGGCACTAACCCGCCAGTAGAGCATCAACTTAAAGAAGGAGGATAAAAATGGGAGGTGTAAGCCTTAAACCATCTGAACAAACAACAGGCGGGCTATTACTTGATGATGTAGATGTGAGCTTCGACAAATGTCGCTTCGTTAAGAGCGACGTGCTTGAGGACTATAATGCACCAGACCCGGTCCCAGGATTGCTTTGCGAACTTACCCCAGTCGAAAGCGGCGAAGGGCTAAAGCAATTTTTCAGCTGCGGTTCCACTAAGGATTTCGTGCCTAGCAAAGACGGCAAGAGACTTGAATCAGTATCCGGCGTAACAGGCATCCGTAAGTCCTGTAACGCTGCAATGCTGATAACTTCTATTGTCAATGCCGGATTTCCAGAGGATCAACTTGGTGATGAAATAAGCAATCTTGATGGCATGGTTGCGCATGTTATTCAAATCGCAGCGCCCAAGCGTGCAGGGCTTCTTTCTGATAAACGCAAAGGCAAGGATGGCAAAGAATACGACAGAACGATTACATCCGTAAACAAAATCGTGTCAATGCCAGGTGAAGGTAAGAAGGGCAAAAAGGGTAAGGGTAAAACAGCCCCAACGGATGATGCAGTAATCAAAGCAGCAGAAAGTGTTGTCTTGAATGTGCTCATTGAAGCTGATGGGCCACTTGCAAAGCACGATTTGCCAGGGCTCGTTTTCAAGAAACTCAAGGGTGCTGAACGTAAAACAGTACTACCGCTCGTGCAGGATGATGAATTCCTATCAGCGTCCGATACATGGACATACAAGGATGGCAAACTGGTCCTCGCTGAATGAGCATAAACCTTTAACAGAACTCGGGGCTGGAGCAGAGGGAGAGCACTGCCGTAAGGCAGAAGCAGGTTCAAATCCTGCCAGCCCTGATAAAGGAAATACATAAATATGGAATCAAATGTTATTTTGCGCGATATTACAAGTATAGGAATTGCTTTAGCAATGATACTATCCTATTCCATTAATCATTCAATTCTATGGTGTATAGTACATGGCAGTGTATCTTGGTTTTACGTTATCTATTTTGCAATATACTATTAACAAGTGAGGGAATAATGAAAATAAAATTTAAAACTAAAGCAATTGAACTACCAGAAGAGCTTCTGGAAGGTAATAGTCAGTTCCTAATACTGAAAGCTGTGATGGAGGTCTTATGGGCAAAGGACGAAGATCAGATGATGCGTAAGGTGTTTCTTAATAACTGGCTTAAACGCAACAGGGAGAAGGTTACAACAGTGCGTCAATACTGCAAGCATAATGGCATTCAACTGAAAAAGGCTAGGAGTAAGCCCATTGCAGATTGAACAAATCGAATGGGAATATCCTCACGCATTACGCGGTGGTCCTCCGCGGAATAAAGGGTTGCATGTCAGTACTGTACTGCTTGAAATAGGGCGCAACCTTGGCAGAGATGTGTTTGTGCAACCACCTGGTACTAAACCTAACCTGCTTTGGGCTGAAGTTGGCTTCCTCTGGGAGGACGTGATTGGTCACACGTTTTGCCATTATGATACAGTATTTCGCCCTAACGAGATTCAAGTTGACGGCATCTATATGAGTCCTGATGGCATTGAGGCCACCAACTGGATTCTTGAGGAGTACAAGGCTACATGGAAGTCAACACGTCGACTACCGCAGGAGAACTGGTATTGGATGATGCAGGTGAAGGCATACTGTTACGGCATCGAGACACTTGAAGCACGGATGCGTATACTATATCTGAATGGCGACTACGCCCAACACAGGGAGCCAATAGTGAAAGCATTTGCACTGACATTTACGCAACGTGAACTTGACGAGAACTGGCAGGCAATATTGAATCAGGCAAAGGAAATGAGGTAAATCATGTTAATGTCAGAAGCATTGAATATTATTTTGAAGGGTCTTAACCCGCCTGTTGACCCTAAAGGCTATATGGTATCGTATGAGAAGGCTGAAAACAGGATGCTTTACAGCGGCTACTTCCCTGATAAAGATGCAGGTGACACCCTGATTAACACAGAGGAGATAGCTTGGATAGTAGCAAAAGCATTTGCAGAGAAGTCATGGAGAAAGTATGTAAACATTTATGTTGTAGATAGCCATTTTCATCCTGTACATAACTACGAAGACAGGCTGATAAAAAACAGGTGAAAGGGATGAGGTAAAAGCATGAAAGACGAAATGTCAATTGTGGTTAATGTTGAAAACCTAACCAAACTAATTGATAGCTTATCTACTTTTAAGAATGAAATTATAGGGCTTTCAAATTCGCTCATAGAAATGACAAATTCAAGAGATTTCTGGCAAAGGCGGTGTGATATGTATGAGAAGTGTTATCACCAAGCCCAAGAGCAATTAGATAAAAAGGAGATGCAGCCATGATTGAAGGCTTTGAAAAGGTAACTGACATTGACATTCACCGCATTCTACTCAGCTTAGAGGGCAGGGAGAAACGGGGTAAGACACATTTTGCATTATCGGCGCCTGGTCCAATTGCTGTTTTCGACCTTGACCGTGGCTTAGAAGGTGTAGCACGTAAATTTGTAACGAAGAAGGAAATATACAAAACTGATTATCGTGCCTACCCACGTGATGCTGCAATAGAAGATTTCAAAGGTGGAGACAGAGACCCTGCAATGGCGCAATACACTGCTATTTGGGAAGCATTCAGGTCCGACTACCATAAAGCATTAGAGTCTGATTGCCGTACTATTGTATGGGATACAGCAGATGAGCTTTGGCTAATTATCAGACTTGCACGCTTGGGTGGTAAGGCAAAGGCTATTCATTATGGACCCATCAACGCCGAATATCTCAATTTGGTTGATAAAGCCTACGACCATGACAAGAATCTGATACTTGTGCATAAAGCAAGTAAGGAATACCGTAATGATAACTGGACTGGTAACTATAAACGTAGCGGCTTTACCCATACAGGTTTCGCCGTACATGTAAGTGCTAAGTGTTATCGTATTGATCCTGACCCTGAAATTGAGGATGATGAAGTAGAGTTTGGTATACACATAATCGAATGTCGGCAAAACATGGCACTCATGAATGAGGAACTGACTGGCCCACTTTGCAGCTTCCCCTTCCTTGCAGCGCTGGTGTTTCCTGATACCGAAGTCGCAGATTGGGAGTAAAAATGGCAAAGGACATCTGGAAAATAGTAGCGCGGTTCAAGACGCGTGACGAAGCTGGTAAACTCACCTGGCAAATCAGGCGAGAATGCAGGCGTGAGGCCGGATTTCGCAAGGACGCAACTGGTTATATCGTGTACGTGCATTCGGCTTGCTTTGAACGCATTAAGGAATGGTATAAGAAGCAAAAAGGAGGTAAGACATGAGTACTGCGTTAATTTCAATTGACACAGGTGACAGAGGTATAATAGGAATAGAATTAGACTTCGCGTGGCCTATCATCGATGTTAAAATCACTGATCCTGATGGTTCAGAACCGCTTCATGACACTCTTACTAATGGTGATAGAATGGCTGTAAAGCTGAAAAGCTTGAAAAAGTAGCCAGAATGATAATAATTGACTCCCGTATAGGCAGTGGTGAACTACAACCCTTATTCCCGCCTGGTATGTCGCGTATTGGCAAACTGCAATTCGGTGATGCTGCGTTTGCAACTAACCATAATGGTGAAGCGCCCATACTGATTGGCATTGAGCGTAAGAAGATAGCTGATTTGATGAGTTGTATGGTAACAGGGCGCTTCTCAGGGCATCAATTAATCGGTTTACTTAATAGTTACAACCATGTATATTTGATAGTCGAAGGCGCATGGGGCACCGGCAATGATGGCTTATTAATGACACTGCGAGGTAAACATTGGTTTCCGGTCGAGATTGGTACTCGCCGCTTCATGACACGGGATATGCTTTGTCATCTGCATACATTACAAGTGCTGACCGGTATCAATGTATGGATGACAAAGAGCATTTATGAAACTGTTAATCTCATTAAGTCACTGTATCACTGGTGGAATGATAAGCAACTCGATAAGCACCAGTCACATTTGAAGGAGCATATTTCGACTGTTAATTTTAGTAAGCCCAATATTGTCAACCGCATGGCGCAGCAGTTACCAGGCATCGGCTATGACCGTGCAAAGGAAATAGCAAAGCACTTTCACTCAGTACAGGAAATGATATTGGCGAATGAGGCTGACTGGCAGTCGATTGATGGCATTGGTAAAACACTATCACAGCGAATTGTAAAGGAGTTGGCATGAAAGGTATAATGGCACTTAACATACCCAAGGGCTATGAAGCACTGGGTGAAGTATTTGAGAAAGCACTCGCACGCGCTGCATTTGGTAAGGGGAAGGAACGACATGCAGCCGACATTAAGGAATTCACTGCACAAATCAGTATGCAGATAACACGTGAACAAGGTATCGGTTTCCCTATTGGGCAGGCGCGAAAGAAACTGCATGAAGCCGTGCAAATGCTTAGTGTTACTCAAACTGAGGCCAAGATAAATGAATTACTTGATGTCATTGCGTATATTGGAATGGCGATAATTTATTTGAATGAACCTATTACACACAGCAACGCAAACCTTATACCCAATTTCCCCTCCATTACGCTTCCACCATCCGATAAGGAGAATACTGAATGAAGAATCTCGAACGACGTATTGAACACAATAGTAAATCAGACATATTTAACATTTACTTTTTAGCTGATTCACACATGCTCGGAGCAACATTTTTCGAGTCTCTATTCCGCAAACACGTACGTATGATAGCTGATGATCCCTTTGCACTCTGGGCTGGCATGGGCGATATTAGCGAGTTTATTACCTACTTTGATAGAAAACGCTTCGGCCTCAGTGACCTGGCGCCTGAAACCCTGGAGCGCCTTGACAATATCGGCGAACTCGCATTTGAGAAAACAACCAAACTACTCAAACCCATTCGTGGTAAAATGCTTTTCTATATCAAAGGTAACCACGAGGATTCATATGATAAATACTATAACCAGAAAATAAGTGAGCGTATCTGTCAAAAACTGGGGCGCGAGGATGGTTACGGTGATAAGATGTGCCAGTTCAGATTGACTTTCGCTCGTAAGCAGAGTGATACCCGCCAATTTATCATCAATGCCCACCACGGCGTATCGGCACCCCGTACTGATGGTGCACTGGTAAACTATATGAATCGGTTGCCAACGCAATTCGACGCTGACATTTACGTTCGTGCCCACGCCCACCGTATGCGAACATGGAAACTACGCCGTATGGGTATACCGCGTAAGGGTAAATTGCAGACTGTTGAGCATCCACTTATGATGATTTGCTGCGGCAGTTACAAGAAATCATATCTCAATGATGTAGTCAGTTACCTTGAACGATTGGACTATCCTGCGTCAGGGCTTGGCTGCATCGTGTTGCACATTAAACCCTACGCACGCAAATTCTGGTGTGAGGAAATGGATGTTGACTAATGAGTAAAGCACACTATACTGAATATCTACAAACTGAGCATTGGGCTACCATGCGCCGCCTCGTACTCGAACATGCAGGGCACGCATGTCAATTATGCAATGCCAGTCGCGGCGCTAAACTTAATGTCCACCATCGTACTTACGAAAGGGTGTATCGTGAAAAGTTAAGTGACCTAACTGTACTCTGCGAGCGTTGTCATGGGTTAGCGCATAAGGCAGGAATAATGAAATGAACTACTGCGATAACTGCCCACTAAAGGGTAAACAAGTAAAGGCTACCGGCCCAACTGATTCGCCCTTACTCCTCATCGGTGAAGCGCCTGGGCATATTGAAAACATGCGTGGCTACTGCTTCTGCGGGGACAGCGGACAGGAGCTTGATAACTACCTCACCATGGTTGGTATGCACCGTAGCAGCATTCGTGTAGATAACATTGTTAAATGCCAGCCTCCTGGCAAGCGTGATCCTAAAAAGGATGAAATTAAATGTTGCTCAGACTACCTGACTGACTATATTACCCAATATCAGCCACGTGTAATTGGTACATTAGGTAAAGTCGCTACTGAATATTTTCTTGGTCCTATCTCAATGGAACAAGTGCATGGCATTCCTGTTGCGCAGGGAAAGGACTATATAATTGTACCCCTTTACCATCCTGCATTCGGGCTTTACAAGACCAGCTTCATGACGCAAATTCGTCAGGACTTTGAGGTATTGGCGCAAGTAGTGCGTTATGAGTTGAAACCACGAAAGCCGGTGAAGCAGAAATACAATTACGTGCTTGCCAGGGATGCAGGATTAATCAAACCCAAAAGTGTCATTGCTGTCGATACTGAATATGCACAGGGTAGTACGTGGTGTCTGTCATTTAGTCATACTCCCGGAACTGCTTATGTTGTAATGCGTGATGATAAGGAACTCATAACTACGTTAGCTGGATGGTTCAGTAATCCTAACTGTCGAATGCTACTGCACAATGCTCTTTATGACCTCCCTGAATTGCAATTACTGGGCATCGTACCTACCAACTTCACTGATACAATGGTCATGGCTTACTTATTGCAAAGTGAACCGCAGGGACTCAAGGCACTGGCATACCGGCATCTCAATATGCATATGAAAAGTTACAAGGAAATGGTTGCACCTGCAACACGTGAAAAGGCAATTGCTTATTTGACTAAAGCACTTACACACGATTGGCCTAACCCAGAACAGATTTTTGAATGGCGCCCAGACGGTACTGCGCATGTAAAGCAGCCTCAGAATATTGGCAAGAAAATTCAACGCATACTGAATGATATGGGGAAAAAGCCAGTTGACCCATGGGATCGCTGGCATCATATCGAGCCTGAAGATGGCAGGGCAATGGTTGAAACTGAGTTAGGCATAATGCCTGAAGGTGAACTTTGTGATATTCCGTTTGATGATGCTGTCAACTATGCCGCGCAGGATGCTGATGCAACACTACAAATTTACCCAATATTACTTGAACGCATTAAAGCACTCAGACTCACTGATACGCTTAACCGTGATATAGGTATGATGCCTATGGCTATTGATATGATGGAAAATGGGATGCTAACTGATAAAGATCGTTTTGGTGAATTATCTAATTATTTTCTCGCCAAAAAAACAGATTATCAAAAACAGATTAATAAATGTGCTGATACTTACGTAAATCCTAACTCGTCACAACAAGTTGGCAAGCTATTTAAACAATTAGGAGTGACTAACTCTATACCAAAAAGCACTGAAGCTAAGTATTTCGAGCACTTACGTGAAGAACATCCAATTGTAGATTACGTATATTCGTATCGTGAATACAGTAAACTGAAGTCCACATATGCTGATGCACTACCAAAACACACTGATGAAAATAACCGCATTCATACCACACTGCGCTGTACCCGCACTGCCACTGGTCGTCTGGCGAGTGCCAACCCAAATTTACAAAACCAACCAGTAGCCAAAGAGGATGGTCGCAAGATTCGTGAGTGCTTTATCAGTGCTACGGGATGCTCTCTCGTGTCATTTGATTACAGTCAAATCGAATTGCGTGTAGAAACACATGAGGCTAAAGACGAGTTACTATTAAAAATATTTAATGAGGGTAGAGACCCCCATGCTGAAACTGCATCCTGGATATTTGGCGTTGCGCTCAGCGATGTTGACGATATGAAACAACGTTACCCCTGTAAACGTGTAGGCTTCGGTGTAATGTATGGCTTATCACCTGGAGGTCTGGCTAACATTCTCAGTGCATCTGGTATTGATTGGTCACTGCAAGACTGTGCTAAATTCATGCATGAATACTTCCTGTTGTATCCTGGCATAGCTGCATTTATTGAGGAAATTAAATCCTATGCGCGTCGGTATGGTATGATCAAGGATATGTTTGGCCGTATCAGATATATACCTGAAGTGCAATCAGTGCATGAGCGTATTAGAGAGGAGGGATTACGGGCTGCGCTGGCAACGCCTGCACAGAGCGGCGCCGCTGGTATTATCAAACAAGCAATGAGAGATGTACGTCCATGGTATCGCGGATGGCAGAAGGCTGGTTATACTGTAGCGCCCTTACTTCAAATTCACGATGATCTGCTATTCGAGATGAAGGATGAAGTGATGCCTTACGTGATACCAACTATTAAACATGTTATGGAAAATGCAGTGACGCTTAGTATCCCGACGCCAGTGGATGCCAAACATGGTAAGCGTTGGGGCAAGTTGGAGAAATACAATGAGGCTGAATAAGACAAAGAGAGAAGAAATCTACAAGCTATTTGGTCAATTATTAACTGATTGGTATATTAGTCAAAGACGAATACGAGGAATACGTCATAACCTGCATGGTAGTTGGCCAATACAAGTAAAACTTTATGGTGAGCGTAATGCATTTAGAGCTAAAATGAAACAATTACTCAGGCTGTAAAAGGAGCGCATAATGGATAAAGATGTTACTAAATTGGTAGAATTCTATGATAGTGATGGTGAACATTTACCATTGATTAAATGCGTGTGTGGTAGACGCAGTGCTGCATGGGATAACATACTCAGTATTTATAGAGACGCAGCTACAAAATGTCCTGATTGCGGAAGAGCTTTATATTTCAAAAGTACTATGCGAGTACTTGAAAGGGGTGCATAATAGTTCTTGACTTTTACTGCAATTTTTCGTATCTTATACCCATTAATAACAATTAACCTTTCGCAAGGAGTATGTCATGAGTGAACGTAATGAAGCAATGCAACTCGGCGACATTAAGGATAAGGCAACTGCTAAAATTATCAGGCACGGCATGGGAATGCGTCTTGAGGCATCTGAATTGGCCACGCGTGCTGATGATTTGAAGGCACAGGCTAATATAATGCTTGAACCATTTCTCGTAGCACTTGACATTGAATCAGTAGTACAGCCAGGTGTCGGGCGTCTCAGTTACTTCATATCCAAGCGCGCTTCCTTCGATAAGCAGGTTGCGCAAGACACGTTGCTCGCTAAAGGTGTTCCTGCGAAAACTATCGGCATTGCGTTCGGTAAGGCTACGAAGCAGAGTGTGAGTGCGCAGATACGGTTTAAAGCTGAGAATGGTGAATAATGGGTGAAGTGCCATTAGACGAACTCATTCGCCGTGACCGTGTCTGTGAGGCTGAGAAGAAAGCAAAGCTACTTGCGCGTAAGCAACGTGTACCTGACTTTCACGAGCAGGCGTTTCATATTTGGCTCACGCTTGGTAAGGAACGCTCCTTCACCGCAGTAGCTGAGAAACTCGAAATGGGTGAGAGTGCTATTAGTCGTTGGGCAAAGGCTGAAAACTGGACTGCACGCCTCGCTGAATTTGAGGAGTCAGTAGCACTCGCGCTACTTGATAAATCACGCACCGACCTTGTCGAAGCTAAAAGCTACTATCATGAGCAAATCAAGGAAATGCAGGACCTATTACGATCAGCAATAGATACTGTCATGGAAATTGATAAGGCAACTGGCAAGCCGACACTCACTATTAAAATTACAAGACCTGGTGAATTAACTGCAACTGTAAAGGCGCTAAAGGATTTAATTGAGTTCGATTTAAGCCTTATTGGGCTGCCAATACCAAAATCAGCAGGTAAGGTATTTAACACTTTAAATATTTTTGGAAAGATGAGTAAAGAGGACCAAATTGGATATCTCCGAGGAACGAAATCGCTTGAGGATGCGGAATGCAGTGAAGAAGCAGATTCTCAAGAAACTACTGAATGATGGCCTCAAAACTGACGCTGACGTTCACATGCTTCTTGCAGCACTCGGTGATCCTGTTGTAGGCACAAAACACATCTGTGACAATAAGGATCACCAACCTGTCTTTCGAGTTTTCAGTGATGTAATACGCGGTCTCGTACTGGATTATCTCCTCTGGGCTAATCGTGCTGGTTCAAAGACATACTTATTTGGGGGTTTAATCACATGGTACAAATCATGTCATCTACCTCTCTACGAAACAAGGATACTGGGTGGCGCAGAAGGACAATCAAAGCTCGCCTATAAGGCCATGAATGATTTTTGGCGCATCTCAGGGTTGAAAAGTGAATATCTCAAACACAGATCACTCATTTCACGCTCCGAGTGGAAGAATGGTAGTGAAGTTGAGATTCTTGCAGCCAGCCAAACTGCTGTTCGTGGTCCCCATCCGCAATCGCTCCTGTTAGATGAGGTCGATGAGATCGACTGGGAAATCTATCAAGCCGCACTATCACAACCACTAAGTAAACATGGCCACCCTGCATCCTTGGGCATCTTCAGTACCAATCACAACCTCGACGGTACTATGGGAAAGGTACTCGAAATTGCTGAGACTGATGATAGCTGGCGCGTGTACAAGTATTGCATTTGGGAGACGCTTGAATCATGTAAGGACTATAACTGCTCCACGTGTCCTATCAGCAGCATTTGCCCGGGCACACAGATGAAGGAAGCAGATGGCTATTACAAGATTAAAGACTTAGCACAAAAGCTCAAAGTACTCTCCTGGGATACCTTCGAGCGTGAATGGTCATGCAATAAGGTGGGACGTGGTGATCTGGTATATCAAAATGAATATCATGATGGGCTGTTGGTGAATGTGCCATTTAACCCAAACTTGCCTGTAACTCTCAGTATCGATTGGGGGGGTACTGTACCATTTAGTATCGGTGCCTGGCAGAAAGTGCCTAATCTTGGACATGTGCGTATCGCTGAAATCTATATGGGTAATACCACGAGTCCCAAACTAATCAAGGCATGTCGAGAGTGCCCCTGGTGGAAAAATGTTAAGAAGCTAATACCTGACCCAGCACGCCCAGACCTAATCGAGGAATGGGAGGATGCGTTCAAAGAGGACCGCCTGATAGTCGAAATTGCTATACCTGATAATGATGTCGAAGTAGGCGTGTCAGCAGTGAAGGCAGCTATGTCCCCTGTGAGTGGTGCCCCTACCATATTTTTCAATCGCAGTTGCAGTAATATCACCAGAGAGATGCAAAGTTATAAAGTAAAGAATGGTAAAATCGTTAAGAAGAATGACCATGCTGTGGATGATACCCGCTATTATGTCATGGAAGAAGTTGTTGAACAGAGTTCAGGAGTAGCGACAACTTATGATAAAGATATCACTCCTCGCTAATCCCTCACTAATCACTAATTTCAAATACCCTTAATTTTTTCCTTGACAACGCTAACTAATTGTATTACCTTGTCCTGCGACTGTCATTTTGGCAGATTCAACTGTCACACTGTCATTCGGAGGGGCATTTTTGAACATACCGAGATTACCCACTTCCAAAATTACCAAGCGGCTACCGCGCTTATTTAGTTCCACAAAAGTTCAAATAAAAGAATTACGAAAAGTAAATGTGCAATTACAAGCTGCCATTGATGGTCTCGTCAATAAGCTTGAATACTCAGCTGACTACACCGGTAATGCCTATAAAACATACTCACTAATGGTTGGTGCGCTGTCAGATAAGTATCGCGGCACTGCTGACTGGGGTTGCATGACTGCGAAAAATATTATCGACGTTCGAGCAGCCTTTGTAATTGGTCAGGGTGTTAAAGTACTGCCACGCGAAGGTGTTACTAATTTTGATCGTGAATTGAAATTTATTAAGGAATTTATTGAATACAACAATCTCGATGAGGAAGTGCCACAAGAATGGGCTAAAGAGTCGGAAATTGAAGGTAAGGTATTGCTGCGACTCATTCCTAAGAAAGCTGATAAGCAAATTCGTGTTATACTCGTACCATGGAAGCAATTTAGTTATACTGTCTTTACCGATACACGTGATTTTGAGGATTACAGAAAAGTTGAATACAAGCCAGTACCAGCCGCACAGTCTTCAAGGGCTACCAAATCCCCTGACAAAGCTGACGTAATACTTAAACCATCAGAATTCGTCTATAAGCGCTTTGGCGGGCGCTCTTATGAAGTTAATGAAACGCCTTCCAAAACAGCACTGGTACTACGTGCAATTGAGGATTTAGATAAGTGCATGGTTGACTGGCGTAAAATCAATCATCTATTCAGTGCCCCAACACCAGTTATTAAATGTGAAAACGCGCGCGAGGCAAAGCAGATTACAGAACAACTGGATACTATTAATTGGCGCATCGGTAAACTGCTTATCACCAGTGCTGAATTCAGTTTAGTAGGATGGCTTGGCGAAGGCTATAGTACACTTAAAGAGGAGATGATCGGGTTAGTGAAAAACATTAGTGGCGCAACTGGCGTTCCAGTACACTTCCTCGGCTTTCCTGACTTGCTTTCAAATCGTGCTACTGCTGAAAATCTAATGGAACTAATTGCACTTTCAACCAGTAAAGAACGTCACATTTGGATTGGCGGTTTCGAGGAATTGTTCAGTAAAGCAATTACAATGATGGATGCAGAAATGCCTGGGCAAGGTGGTATGAATCCTAATGCTGTTACTGCTGATATACCATTTGTCAGTGGCGCCAAGATGAAAGAGCTTGCTGAAGTATGGTTGCCAATTTACGTGGGTGGTGGCAGCAGCTTGGAAGCATTCCTCTCACATGTGCCTGACATAGATGATATCGCAGCAGAGGCAGAGAAGATAAAGGCACAAAAGGAAGCTGTACAAATCAATCAAAACGCTAATGCCCAATCAGGGGATGAGAGGAGTGATCAGTGAAACAATACCTACGAGCAGAAATACAGGAGATGGCAAACAGTGAAATACTGAAAATGGTTGACACAGGGCGGCTTGCTGTTATCAAAGAGACTGACCCCCACCCTGAAATACGTGTCTATGGTATTGGGCATGAAGGCAGTATAACTACTCCTATTGTCGGAGAAGATGAGACAACTATTCAATGGGCTAAGAATGCAGTTATTAATTTATACAGTAAAATCACAAACGGCCTTGCAGTTTTTAACAGACATGCGACTACAAATGAACATGCTGGCAGAAAGAAAATCGGTGAAGTTATTGGTAAAACAGTACAAACAATCAATGGCATCACCCACGCTCTTGCTGCTATTTACATAAAACCAGACTTCAGGAAAACGCCTCTGGACTTTGCATCCATTGAGGCGTCTATTGCGTATCTGCAAGATGGCGCAGATGCTTGGATAGATGATATAAAACAAGTCACAGGAATAGCACTGGGTAATTCAGAAGTGGATAGCCCTGGTTTTCCTGGTGCAACATTACTCGGAGCCGTACAGGCTTTTGCAGCAAACACTAACACCAAAGGAGAAATAAAAATGGAGTTAGCTGACGTTAAAAAGGCAGTTGTCGAGGGTAGATTCAAACCTTCCGACATATTCGCAGTTACAGAGTTACTTGGTGATACTATCGTTGCCGACTACGTGAAAACTGAAAAGCATGATGTGTATCAGCAAAGTGTGAGGCTAAAGGGTGAACTCGACCAGGTAAAAATTGTTGCTGATAAGGAGAAAGCTGACTTGGTGAAAGAAAATGCTACTCTCAAAGCAGCCCAAGTCACCAACAAATCAACTCAGGTACTTACTGATCTTGCGAAAGAGCGGAAGATGACTGATCAACAGAAAGCATTTGTTGATCGCAATATCAGTCAATTTAAGACTGAAGCCAAAGACGATGCCAATCTCAAATCGGAATTAAACACATTTATTGATGGGCAATTAAAGGCATTCGATGAAGTTGCCAAATTGCTCGGAGTTGAACCTGCAAAGGAAAAAGAGGGGGACATTACTCCCGGTGGTGCTAATCAGATTGATGATGAACAGGTCGATGAGTACCTTGACCCGGAGAAAAACCCAGCGATTCCTAAACAGGTTCCTTAACAAAAGGAGTTAAATTATGGCCCTTGGAGGCACAAATTTTAAACTTCGATGCCGTATGGAGAGTGCGCACTCATTCCTAACTGCGCCAGCAGCTGCTATAACAGCAGGTGATATGGCGAAGATAGAGGATACAGTGGGCGTTTACCCTGTAGCACTCTTAACAGCGGACATCGGAGATGACGTTGCCTTTATCTATAAGGCAGAGAAAATAATCGTCCCCTGTGCAGTTATGACATCAGGTAATTACGCAGTGGGTGCTAAAGTTTATTTCGACGAAACCGACGCGGAAGTTAATGAGTCAAGTGGTGGTAACACGCTTTGTGGAATTGTCTTAGAACAGCCAACTGTCGGTGATGAGGAAGTCCTTATCGAACTCGATGGTATGCTCGGTATAGTAGCCTAAAGGAGGTGAGCTAAAATGAAAGGACGTATTATAAGTAATTGGAATAAGATGAATCTGAGTAATCCAACTCACCTGAAACAACTTGAAGGTGCATTCCAATTTTTCATGAGACAACCCCATGATCCAAAATATTCAGCAGCGTTACGCACGGGCGCAATGCAGGCATTTGCATACAAGGGTGATTTTCCGGCTGAAATTTTACAGGTTATTGAGAAGTTTCACCAGATGGAACCATTCGATCTGGGTTACGAACAGATCTTTGACATTCGTGATTACACCGGCACCAACGAATCTGGTTTTGACATCCTTGATGTTACCAGTGGACTAACTTTTGCCAAAGTGCCCCCGGGTGATAAAGCAAAAGTGTTCAAATTCAGTGGTGCGAAAACCAGTGTCGGCTTTGACACTTATGGCGGCGCACTCGGCTGGCGTCAGGAACTCATTGACGATAAACAGTATTGGGACTTAGAGGATAATGCTGCTGCATTTCGTAATGAGGCATTTCGTAGCAGGGCGCAGGTATTTTATGACCTGATCGACGCTACTCCTTCAACCTACGACCTCACATGGCAGTCAGCGACAGGTGCTTCATTACCCAACACTGACAGGGATTACCAGCCTATCCGTGACATTAATACAATAAACAAGGCTTGTGAAAACATCTTACTCGCTATTGATGGTCTCGGCATGGGCGCAACCGTAGCAAGTCGCTTTGTCATACTCGCACCCATACAACTCATGGGACGGCTTAACCGCGCACTCGGTATGGTGCAACAGCCATTCGCAGGTTCAAGGCAGTTCTTAACCTACAATGTCGGTCAGCCAATCTATACCACGATGCTCGATTCTTCAACTGAGTATTATGTGTGTTTCCCGAAAGCGAAAGCGAAAGCCGGATACCGTATGCAACTCACACTGTATAACCTTTTCGATATTCTCGAATTTTGTCATACAGTTGCAGGTTGGATGCGTTATGGTGGAGCAATTGCGGAGACAAAACAATTCGTTAGATGCGATACAAGCGAAAGCTAATCACCATCATCAATTGGGCAGGGGTCTAACCGCTCCTGCCCTCCTCCCGAAAGGAAGTGGACATGGGAGTAGTTGTCACCACAAGCAGGCTACCCATCCGGCGCTCCAAAAAAAGAATATTAGCTTTAAGAGATAAACATACGAAGGAAGAACGTGTTTTACAGCAACTTGAAGATGAAACACAACCTGTAGCTACACTGCGTAAATTTAATAGGGGTACTGCTGTCAGCCCTAGGGGCAGAACTGAAAAGGGAGCACCCCCGCCAAAGCATTCACCGCAATCACGACAACCATGGTATAAGGTAAGAAAGGAACCAGCAAATAATTATCTTTACACTGTTCTCCCTGATGGTGCATGGAAAGGGCGGCGCTGCTTTATTATTGGCGGCGGTCCCAGCCTTAATGAACTTGACTTAAATAAATTAACTGGCGAGTTAGTAATTACTATCAATAGAGGATTTGAGAAATATCCTACTTCAGCAATTAATATAGCACTTGATGGACGCCTCTGGGAATGGATAACAAGTGGAAAGTTAGGGGGGAATGCCAAACAGGCATGGGACAATTACAAGGGCCATAGATTATGGCTTAACACCAGCAATTTCCCATATCCCCCCGACATCTATCTACTTGATGCAGTAACCAGTATTAGCACATTTCAAATGAAAGACGGTATCGGGCATGGCAATAATACAGGTTACGGCGCACTCAATTTAGCTGCCTGCCTTGGTGCTAACCCAATTTATCTGCTTGGCTATGATATGCATGGTGACGGACATGGCAGACAGGCTTGGTGGCATGACGGTTATCCTCAACCCCAAAGTGAAACGGTTTATTCAACATTTGCTAAATATTTTAATGAAATAGCACCAAAATTAAAAAGGAAGGGGTTTAAAGTAATCAATCTAAACCCCAAATCAAAGCTGAATTGTTTCGAGTTCGGAGATTACAATAAAGTAGTTGCAGAAAAGGCTGCAACACCTAAGTCCTTGCAGCTAACTGCGACAAAGACAGATTATATTACAGCAATTACACCTACAGGTGACAGGCAGTTAGCTTTCGCACTTTGTAAGCATTGGATGGAGACCCAAACTGTTAAACCTGATCAATGGCTGGTTATCGACGATGGCAAAGTGCCAATCACGCCATCACCAGGCATGGATTACGTGAGGAGAGAGCCGAAAGCTGATGATCCTGCTCACACACTTAATGTGAATATTCAAGCAGCCATACCACATATTAAAGGTAATAAAGTATTGATCATTGAGGATGATGAGTATTACGCGCCCGGGTACGTAGAGGCGCTGTCACAGGCACTTGATAAAAATGTCGTTGCTGGCATAGGTAAAAGTAAGTATTACCATTTGCCCACAGGTGGTTTCGTAGTACATGCAAATACAAGTCATGCATCCTTTGCTCAAACAGGTTTCAGGAGTTCATTCGTGCCTGTACTCAACTCTTTAGTGAGCCAAAAATTGTTGCACTACCTTGATATTTGTCTCTGGAAAACAGCAATGGCTGAAGGCAAGGGACATGTGTTTTATGACGACAAGGCTCCATTATATGTAGGGATAAAGGGCTTGACAGGGCGTGCTGGCATAGGCATTGGGCATAAAGCCAGCATGTATCGTAAGCGTTGTGATACTACAAGAGAACTTCTGAAAAACTGGATACCCGAAGATTACAAGGTGTATATGGATATAATCGAAGGCAAATTAACAACTGATAATTGTGAAACATACTTCCCAAAGATAACTGGTATTACAGTATGCCAGAACACAAAAGCCTTCATGGAACGGGCTTATACGTCGATACGTAAATTCCACCCTGACATGCCTATAATCATCATTGATGGGTCGGATGCCGATGACCCCTGTGCTACCTATGTAAAGGGCCTGCAATCTGACTTGACTACAGTACTGCAACCAGGTTACAATATTGGACATGGTAATGGTATGTGTTTGGGTATAGATAATGTCAAAACCCCTTATGCACTCATCTTCGATTCAGACATTAAAATGCTGAAATCGCCAGTCGACGCTATGTTTGCAATGATGGAGCCTGACACATTCGGAGTAGGCTATACCGAAAAGACTGCTGCTGATGGATTTGAATGGGGAGCACGTGCAAAGGGAGGAAAGATACATAATGAAGGGAAGCCGATGAAGATGCTTCACCCATATTTTCAACTTATTAACGTAGCGATTTATCACAAATTTCACCCCTACGTGCATCATGGAGCACCATGCTACCTGACAGCACTCGATATACATAATAAAGGGTTGACAGATAAGATAATTAAGGAGTTCACTGGACTTGGACACTCATCTGGTAAAGGCTGGTCGTGGGTAGGTAAGCCAAGAGAATTTATCCATCACGATCCTGCTGGAACGCGTACTGATCGCAAGTTAAGGGGCTTAGGTGAAATAGAAGGGAATTGGGTAAAGAGATAATATGGCAAATTCAGAGAAATCGACAGTATGGTATAATAAAAGCTGGGAGAAAAGTGGGTGGCACAGACCTAAAATGGAATCAAGACATGCTTATACTATTGCTGAATTAAAACGACTTGGTGTAAAAACTGTCCTCGATATTTGTTGCGGTCAAGGAACACTCCTCTCACTTTGCCGAGACAATGGGTTCCTCTGCTACGGATTTGATTTCAGTTCTACAGCCATAGAGATTGCTCAAAAGCTCAATAAATTAGACAATGTGTGGATTGGCAATGCGCTGGATGAGATAAATTATGCAGGTGAATATGATGCTTATTTAGCTATACAAGTTTTAGAGCACATAGTAAAAGATGTAGATGTGATTAAAAACCTGAAACCTAATATCCCATTTATATTCTCTGTTCCGGATTGGGCACACCCTGGAAGTGAGCATGTAAGGAAATTTCCAACTGATGAATCAATACACGATAGATACGGCGAACTTGTTTATATAAAGAGTATAAAATTATTCAACAGGCGTCGAGTAGTGACAAGCATGACAAAAGTTAACAGGGATAAGTAATGTCTAAAATACTAATAACAGGGAGCAAAGGAACACTGGGTACACCATTGGTTAAGGAATTGGTGAAACGGGGGCACGAGATTTGGCAGTGTGATCTCCAACATCAACGTGACCATAATTATATCCGGGCGAATATAGCCAGCCATAGACAGTTAGAGCGTGTATTTGAGCAGGACTATGATTATGTATATCATCTCGCTGCTGAGTTCGGCAGAATAAATGGAGAAGAGTATTATGACACCCTATGGCAGACAAACGTGATTGGTACGCGAAACATCTTAGAATGGCAAAGAAAACGACAATTCAAATTGATCTTCGCAAGCTCTTCTGAAATCTATGGGGAAGCACCTAACACAATTTTCTCTGAAGAATACCCAATGAAAATGCCTTTATTCCAACATAATGACTACGCTATTACTAAATGGGTAAACGAATTACAGATTATGAATTTTGAGAAACGATATGGAAATCAATGTGTAAGATTGCGATTCTTTAATGCGTATGGGCCAGGTGAATATTATCACCATTACCGCAGCGTTGTATGCTTGTTCTGTTACAGAGTGCTCTTCGACATTCCTTATCAAGTGTATAAAGGTTATCATAGAGTATTCATGTATATTGACGATTTTATTCCCACGTTAGCTCAAGTATGTGAGAATTTTAATGTTGGGCAAGTTGTGAATATTGGAGGCGAGGAGTATCGTAGTGTGGAGGAATTGAGCAATATAATTCTGAACTACTTAGGAAAAGACGATAATACTATTGAATACTTGCCAGAGGACAAACATAACGTGGTAAATAAAAGACCGGATATTGCTTTAGCTAAAGCAGAATTTGACCATTACCCTCAAACAACACTGGAAGTTGGCGTACCCAAAACTGTTGAATGGATGAAAGAGGTATATGGATTGTGAAATATTCAATTATCTTACCATATTACAAAAAGCCAATGCTGCACAATACACTTGTATCATTTGCTCATCATTACGCAAACAGACATGATTATGAAGTGATCATCGTTGAAGATTACAAAAATGCTGATGAGGATCACAAGGCACTATTGCGGATAATACGGGAACATAAGGATAGCGTGCTGATTCGACATTTAAAAGTAAACGTAGAATTCAAAAACTATTATAATTCGGCACCATTAATCAATCTCGGTGTTAAGAAGGCACATGGTAAATTCATTGTCCTTACCAGTCCTGAATGTTTTCACAAAACTAATGTATTGGCTGGCTTTAACAGTGCACTGGATAAAGACCCAGATGCATACATTATTGCAGGTGTCATTGACGGTAGAGAATGGACGACTGCTAAAGAATTCAGGGATTTCAAATACAAAACAGCAGGATGGTATCAGCATTCTAAATACCATAATCGCAAATTACATTTCTGTTCCGCCCTCTCAAAAACCATATACACTAAAATAGGAGGTTTTGATGAAGGCTACTCATACGGTTTCTGGCGGGATGATGTCGACTTTGTTGAAACAGTTATAAGAAACGATATACGTATTATCACTCGGGATGATATTATAGCCGTACATCAGCAACATTCGCCTTTATCACCAAACATAAGGGATAAATTGATTAAGATTAATCAAGCGTACTATGTAAAGAAACACGAGAGGATGCAATGAAGGTATTAATATGTAATCCTCCATGGTTCGTTCCAACTGGCGTGCCGAAGTCTAAAGCATCTTTTATGGGACTCCGCGCGGGTGGGAGATGGCCATACACCAGAACGATACATAGGAATTATTTCCCTTTCCCATTCAATATGGCATATGCAGATGCTTACCTGAAGCAGCATGGGATAAACTCTACTTTCTGGGACTCGATTCTACGTCTTGAAGAATATACACAATTCTTCAAATTTGCTACGGGATTTGATTATGTCGTAATGGAAACAGCCACAGCATCACAAGCCAATGACCACTATATAGCGAAGGAAGTTGCGAAAAATAGTAAGGTAATTCTGGTTGGCCCTTACGCAACTACTTTGGCTTCTAAGATAATACAGCGGCCAGAAATATATGCGGTTCTGCGGGGCGAGTATGAAAAGAATCTGTATTCGTGTCTAATGAAGGGTAAAGGAGGGATATACGATTTCTACGAATGGGAAAACATAGATGATGCGCCATTTCCAACACGAGATAACACTATCTACTCATACAAGATGGCACGGCACCCATTTGCCTTGAATGTATGGGGAAGTCGAGGATGCCCATTCAATTGCACATTCTGTTATTCACAGAAGTTTCAAAAAAGTCATCGGTATAGAGGCCATAGCCCTGAAAGACTTCAAGCAGAGATTGCAAACGTGTTGAAGAAATTTCCTAAAATCAGTTATATCTATTTCGATGATGATACATTCAATATTGATAATGAAAGGGTCAAAGGTATTGCCAAAGTGATGAAGGGATTCGGTTTACCGTGGGGAGCTATGTGCAGGGCAGATACCTGTAACCTCGATACTTTCCAAGCCATGAAGAACAGTGGTTGCAGGGAAGTTAAAATAGGAATAGAGAGTGGAAGCCAGCGAATTTTGGATACTGTTATTAATAAGAAGTTGGATTTAAGGCAAGTAAGAGAAACAATTACTGCGTTAAAGAAGATGGGAATGCATGTTCATGGTACGTTCATGCATGGGTTTGAGACAGAAACTCCAGAAGAGGTCAAAATGACGCAGCAACTAATTACTCAACTTAAATGTGATAGTCATCAATTTTCCAGTTTGAGGAAGCAATGATACCAATTTTCATTATAACGTGTGATAGATTAGAGTGCTTAAAACAATCAATACAGTCTTACCGTGATTGTATTAAAACCCCCTTCGAGATAGTTATCTGTGATCAGGGGACTACCTATGTACCTACGATTAAATTCCTCGCTGGATTGGAATTTGGCGGTACTATAGTATACCGTTGGAAGGGGAACTCTAATATTGGCAGAACGAAAAACATGTTGCGCAATGATACAATGATTAGAGAAAGCATACAGAGCTATTTCAAATCGCATCCTACAACCAATTATGTAGTAACAGACCCTGATATTCTCTTAGACACTGTTGCAGGAGATATTTTACAATTATACTCTTACTTATTAGAAAAGATGTCGAATATTACCACAGTAGGCCCCATGTTACGAATTGATGATATACCAGACTATTATCCCTATAAGGAACAATTACTCAGTGGTAAAAAGGGGCTGCATAATCATTTTCATTCATTGAAAACATATATCACGCAATATGAAGGTAAGGATACGAGATTTGTATACGCACCTATTCATACTACTTTCGGAATGCACAGACAGAATACACAATGGCTGTTTATGTCATCGAGGGCCATTCGCACTTTCGCACCTTACTCAGCAAAACATTTGGATTGGTATGTAAATCCAAGCAAATTAACAAGGGATCAGGAATATTATATGAAACATGCAGCAGCAAATGCACATTGGAGTAAATGGTAAAATGAATAAGCTATTTCCTTATGGTGTGATAGAACCTTCAAAGGCTGTTGAGACTGCTGATAAGGTGCTTAATGTGTATTTCGCGATTACTAAGAAGCTGAAAATACGATCATGTATTGCTTACGGGATTTGTCTGGGCTTTATACGCGATGGTGGGTACATCCCGGGTGATAACGATTTAGACGTGATTGCCTTCACGGAAACAGGTGCATACAGTGTGGACTTAATAGAAGCTCTTAAAAGGTATGGATTCAAGAAAGGACAGGCATTTTCACAGCCAGCCAACAATATACATTTCTATCGAGATGAAATATTGCTGGATGTGTTCTTCCGGCAACCCACCGGACTCTATGCCAAATTAGGCAGAGTGAAATACAAGGATAAAGTGTATCTTGCGCCGAGTCCCGTCAACGCGTATTTAAGTAGTTGTTATGATAACTGGGGAGTAAAGGCAAACCAAGACGGAAAAAAGGGTGTATAACTGTGGATAAAATATCTTATTGGGATGAGCGGGCACTCGCCTACGCCAACTTGAATTGGGTGAAAGATGCCCATTCAATAAATCTGGTTATTGAAGTAGGAAAGTTTGCTAAGACTGACGTAGTGTTGGATATAGGCACAGGATTAGGGGCCGTGGCGATGGCGGTTTCACCACTTGTTGATAAGATTATAGGCATTGATCATTGCCGCAAGATGTTGGCACAGGCTGAGAAGGCAGATAATGTATTTTATGTGGAGTGGGATGTGCGAATGCCACTGTTTGCTCCTAATACCTTTGATAAGGTGACAATAAGGCAAATGCTCCACCATATACCCAAAGATACCATACAGGCCACTGTAGGGTTATGCGAAGAAGTGCTGAGAAGTGGGGGTGGATTGATTATTGCAGAAGGAGTATGCCCATCGACTGAGATCGAAAAGGAATATGCTCATATATTTGAACTTAAAGATAAAAGGAATGTACTCACAAAGAGAGTTATAGTTGAGTTGATGATGAATGTAGGATTTCAACAGATAAAGACAACCATGTTTGCGCTGAATAATTTTAGTGTGAGGAACTGGTTAAGCAATAATGCTCTCAGCCCAGAAATGCAGGAAGAGCTATTCAATCTGCATATAAATGCTTCCCCACAGTTCAAGAGTGCATTCAATATGCAGATAACGGATAGAGATTGTTTGATTGATATCCAGAACGTACTTGTGGTGGGGATAAAATCATGAGGAGATATGATGGCAATAACAGTAGGTACTAACAGTTGGGTAACAGAGGCAGCGGCTACCACGTATTATGCATCGCGCATTGGCGCAGATGATTACTGGGTATCAGGAGCGGATAAAGAAGCATCACTGGTAACTGCCTATAATCAGCTTAACAATTGCGGGTTATTTAGTTTCCCTACAACTGTTGTTCAGAAGATGAAGGATGCGCAGTGTGAGCAAGCGCTGTTCCTATTGCAACACGCAGAGGACATTGACTCGCGCCTCGGCATTCGCGTACAGGGAGTACAGAAAGCTGGTATCGTGAAAGAGGAGTACGTGAAGGGTGCGCCGCAGCTACCAATTAGCATCTTTGCAATGTACTTCTTGAATGATTATCTCACAGAAGTAGCCTTCTATGCAGTTGATCTTGAACGTGATGAGGATGAAGCTGTAACATGATAGTGCAATACAAATTTTAAAAGGAGTAATACATGATTTATGTTGACAGGGACTACGGTGGGCGACTTTATAGGGATGTACTCCCCATCGAGTTGCCTATTACAGGGAATTACACGGAGGTAATGTTCTGCCCATTTTGCCGCGACCTTCAACTCCAGGTGGATGTTGCAGGCATGGTATCTGGTGAATCAGTGACAATTACCGTCGAGGGCAGCCTCGACAATGTGGGTTACGATAACCTTGCTGCCAGTGGTTTAGCGACAACCATTACAGAAAATGGTACAACGCTGATCACATTCGACGGTGCAGCCACACCTTACATTAAAGTCAAGGGAGAATCAGACGTAGCATCAGGATCAGAAATGACTACTACTATCAAGGGGTTCTTCCCGGTAATGGGGCCAGGATGATAAATTTAAAAAATGGCATCACTGAGTCAGATATAACCAACATTACGAATACGCGTTCAACAGTAACGGCTATTGAAACTACTGTAAATAATGTTGAAACCAATGTGACTAACAACACTACTATTGTAGATGAACTTAATACAGAAATTGATAGGGAGTTTCATCACAAAACTTGTATTTTCCCTGAGCAGTCGAACGCAACCTGTACTCTTACTGCGGGTGCTGTTGCTAACACCTTTAGTGGCTGGGCTGAATTAATCGATTCCGCACCAGTCAAATTGTCATCCAGAGATGAAGCAGGGTATCACATGCATATTTCGGGTATTATGTTGGAGGATGCAAGTAAGAAGGATGAGGTCTATGTCATTGAGTTTGCTTATGGCATTACTAAGACTGCTATTACCAGACAACGTTTTATGGCTGGCAATGTTAAGGTTGGAACTACACAAGCAATTAAAGTACGTGCGGAACATATACCTTATGGCGAACTGATTTACTATAGAATGCGAGCTGAAACTGCACTTGCTACCTGCCAGATAAATATACGGTTCCATCTTGATGAGGAGTAGAGATGCCCACACCACGTAAAGGCGAAACGAAGAAGGATTACATGTCACGGTGCACACCGTACGTGATTAAACGTGAAGCTGCATCAACAGGTCAGGCTTTCCATATTTGTAAAGCGTTATGGAGAAAAGGATTAAAGGCAAAATGATAGGTGCATACTTAATTGATTCGGTAACGCAGAAAGCACACACGTTCGACAAATGGGGTGAGATTGCCACAACCACATCGACAACCATTAAGTGTCGTATCGATGAGAAGAATCGCATAGTTACTAACGAGAAGGGTGAACAAGTGGTATCAATGGCTAAAATATTAATACGTATACGCACAGTGGCTTATAGTGACCTATTCACATTTAACAGTATCGACCATCCAGTGCTCAAAATTGCCAAAGCGAAGGACTTTAGTCCTCGTTTCTTGGAGGTATATGTTGCGTAGTGAACTTAAATTAAACTTTGCTGAATTCAACAGAGGTATGAAACGTCTTGCTAAGCGTTTTCCTAAACGCGCTATAATTGGACTCGGCAAAGCAGGTGTGCAACTTATGTATGATACCATATTTGAGTTACCCTCAACCCCATTGCTCGATAGCCCCTTACGTGGTTCAGGCAGCGTATTTGTGAATAACGTATTAGTTGAAGTATCGCGCTTTGGTTTCCCCGATTATGTAACCGTAGTTTGCGATATGCCCAAAAAACCAGGAGAGCAGAAGGCGATAATTGTATTCAATGCACCTTATGCAGCTCAGTGGCATGAAAACCTGCCCAAGAAAGGACGTTTCACTGAACCAACAGCAGGCATCCATTACATGAGTAGCAAAATGCTTGCCAATAACAAGAAATATTATGATATTATAGCAGAAAGTTTACGTAAGGGTTATTAGTTATGCTCAAAGCCATCACGCAGTACATTGAGAATAACACCAGTTTTGTAATTGGCACTACCCTTTTCGCAGGACATTGGAAAGACACTGCTCCTGATACCTGCATTGTAGTCAGAGAACCGGCAGGGGGAATACCCAACTTCGATTTACCTGACTCAATTGCAGCCCAAATTCAATTCGTTTGCCGTTCAAATAGCTTCTTTGATGCCAGGGCAAACGCCTACACGATTCATAATTTGCTCCACGGCGCAGTTGGTATCGTGCTTCCTGAAGTAGTAAGCGGCAGCAAATTCGTTGCCAATACAATTAGTGCCGTACAAGTGCCATATTACTTAGGTCAGGATGACAGGCAATTGTACGAATTTAGTCAAAATTTTATAGTTAGAATTCAAGATGAGGAGTAAAATATGCCAAAAGGACCCCCACGTGATATGGGACCATGTGCAGTTATATTCGATTCAGAGGATCTCGGACCAACTTTCGGTGACGTCACATTTAATAGTGTAGAGGAAACCGTACAGGTATTCGAGAGTAACTTTGGTAAAACACCTGTTGATGAAATCCGCATGGGCAAAGTCATATCAGTTACAGTACCTTTAACACGAAGCACACTCGCACAACTTGCAGGTATCATTACCGGAGCAACATCAGGTGTTGGCACACTGCTTGTAGATGCACTCGACGTTGGTGTATCAATGTATGATGCTGCACTAACGCTCATACTCAAGCCCATCGTCAATGGTGTTGCATCAACCACAGCATCAGAGTGGCTTTATGTTTATAAGGCAGCACCAAAAGAAGATATGACCATAGTCTATAATGAAGAAGGTCAGCGTGTGTTCAATGTAATCTTTGTTAGCTTCCCAGACCAGACTTCAGGGAAGGCCAGCAGACAGTGGGCATTCGGAACAGTCGCATAAACCATTAACCCATTTTAGGAGGTAATAAGTGAGCATCAAAGACATTGACCAAATAGCTAAGGAGTTATTTGAATCCATCGGTATAACTATCGATGGCAAAACTTACGAGACAGACAAGCTGGAACCTGAAGTTATAGATATCATCATGAATACGGCCAGGAAGCCTGATGAGGATGCATCCATTACTGTTATAGGCAAACAACTTGCATTAGTATTCGGTGTTGATGAAAACACTTTCGCTAAGACAGATGTGAGAAAGCAGATAGCTGCGATCAATTTTGTCACAGACGAAATTGCTAAACAACTCGACATCGACCTGGAGAAAATAAAAAACGAGCAGGGGGTAGATGCGACACCATAACCATCATAGCGTCTACCCTGCCTGGACTATTCACATGGCAGGAATATTGGGAGATGGAAGCACGTCTACTGAATTACTGGGGTAAACAAGCACTCAGGGTTCAGAGACACAGACTCATTGCTCAAGCACAGGCAGTTCGTATCGGCATGGCTGAGAACAATAGTTATAATCAAACTATAAACGAACTACGGCATCCAGTCAGTAGAAAAGAAAAAGAACAACGTATTAGAGATAACTGGGCAGCACTTAAAGCGCAAGGAGGAGGTTAATTGGCTTTAAAAGTTGGAGCAATTTACGGTGAACTGGTATTGGTCACAGCCAAGTTCGACCGTGCTATGCTTGGCGTGGAGAAAAGGCAGCGCAGGTTTCAGGAACGCCTTAAAGCCACAACTGCATCTCTACGCCGCATGGGGATAGCTATGACTGGGTTTGGCATTGCTGTCGGTGGCGTCATCGGTAAAGCAGTAGCCGAGTTTGCCAGCTTTGATAAAGCAATGCGCCATGCAACGTCTGTTAGCGAGATTACCAATAAGCAATTCCTCCAGATGTCAGATATGGCTGAAACTGCCTCAATACGCTGGAATAAGGCAGCCAGTGATGCAGCATCGGCATTCTACTATCTTGGTTCAGCTGGACTAACTGCTGCCGAGCAGATTGCATCATTCAATAACACAATTATGCTCTCACGTGCAACAGGAGAGGCAGTCACCGGCACCGTTCGGGGACTCGTTGACGTAACTCGCGCATTTGGACTCAGTTTTGAACAATCAGGCCATACTGCCGACATTCTCACTAAGACAGTTGTGACCAGTAACCAAGTATTCACTGACCTCACTGACTCAATGCGGTACGGCTCAGCGATTGCAAAGCAAATGAATAATACGCTTGCTGAAACTGCTGCTGCATTCGGCATTATGGCAAACGCAGGTATCAGAGGCAGTATGGCAGGTACAGTATTCAGACGCGCCCTTACGCGGCTCTCAAAACCTACAAGTGAAATGACGAAGTTACTACGCGACTTGGGTGTACGCGTTTATGATGCAGGTACTGGTAAGATGAAGCCATTTATCGAGATAATCGGCGAGCTTGGTAATGCTCTTAAAGGTACATCCGAAGAGTACAGAAATATGGCATTTGAGGCACTATTTGGGCAACGTGCTATTGCAGGTATGCTGAACATCTTTGAGTATGGCGCAGTAGCTATGCGGAGATACGCTGATGCCATTGAGAATGCAGGGGGCATAACACTCAGTGTTGCAGAGAAACAGCTGAAGGCATTTAGTGAAAGGCTTGGTCAACTGCTTCAGGAATTTAAGAAACTTACACGCCATCTTGCCAGTACACTTGTACCTACATTATTAGAATTGTTCAAAGCCATTCAACCTAATATAGCACAATTCACTGCATGGGTAGATGCGAATAAAGAGGTGGTGGGCAGTATTGCAAAAGCAACCGCTGGTGTAGCAGCATTATCAATTGCAGTCGGTGGTTTCCTTATCTTAAGCGCAGTTTTCATCCAAAGTATTACCACATTAGGAATTGCCGTTGCTACCGTCATAGCCCCGCTGCTGATTATCATTGCAACCATCTATACGCTTCGTGTAGCATGGAAAGAGAACTGGAATGGTATGCGTACATTTTGGAAAGAATACTGGAAAGATATGCGTGCTGTATTGGACTATGCGCTTGATGGGATGAAAAACGCATTTAACCGCCTCTTTGCAGAAATAGAAGCAAGACAACAAATACCGCGTGTGATGAAAATATTTACTAAAGCAGTTGAAGAAGAATTAATACGGTTTAATGAAAAGAAGTTGCAACTGAAAATACGCGCATGGGCAGACACAAAAGATTTTGTAAACAAGATAAAATACGTAAGAACACTTACAAGTGAATGGCGTGTTGGTATCCTTGACACCACTCACGCAATGGAGCGTCTGTGGGATGTAATGGCACTTTCAATACCAGAATTAAAGATTAAATATGGTGAAGCAGTCGAAAAACCAAAATTCACAGACCCAATTAAGAGTGAAATAGCAAAGTTACCTGCCGAATTAGCAAAGTTATGGGATTTAGTTATAAAAAATGCAAAACTCGACCTCACAGCACTTACAGTAGCATTAAGGGTTAAATACCCCGGACTGTCTGAAGCGATAGACAAACTCATTGCCTTATTTGATAAGTTGAAAGATGCCCCTGTAATACCCGAAATTGGGATGAAACAATTAACTGCGAGCATTGAGACTACTACTACCGCGACGCGCAACTTCTCAAATGCGGCTGACGTATTTAAAGACAAATGGAGTATTTCACTCGACGCTGTTGGAAAAGAATTTAAGTCTCTGGGTGATATTGTTACCGAATTGCTAACCGGCATGAAAAATAATTTTGCAGACGTAATCGAGGATTGGGTTAGTGGCACAGAAGGATTACGTGACACACTTTCGGGCTTATTTGATGCCATCCGTGCTGCATTCTTCCGTCTTGTAGCTGAATTAGCTGCACAAGACCTTATGCGGGCATTATTCGGCATCCCCACTGAGAAAAAGGGTAGTCTATTAGATATTATTCAACCAATAGTAAGTGTGTGGAAAACTTTACGGGGAGCCCCAGGATATCGTTGGGGTGGAAAGTGGCAAGAAGCACTAACGCCTGCTATACAGCAAGTAACACCTCCCAGCATTTCCAATATGCCTCTTATACCCTCTGTTCCACAAACACCCTATCCAGGTCAGGGCAGCCCAAAGATAGCGCCCTTTGCTGCCGATGCCAGCGCGCCTAAAATCAGCATCAATATTGAGAA
>SDBU01000548.1_pt1 | contig 52236 bp, 48 predicted proteins | sample 2277071 | NCBI WGS metagenome assembly SDBU01 (sample SAMN10397929, study PRJNA504765) | marine sediment metagenome | isolation source: marine sediment core GS08_GC12, 126 cmbsf | place: Arctic Ocean: Gakkel Ridge, Loki's castle | collected 2008
CGATCCTCAACACGTAAGCACCACGATTGTCCGCCAATGGGTCATCCACATGCACCGCCGCGGCCTGTCGAGCAATACAGTGGCCCGGCATCTGTACGCCCTGCGCAGCTTCTGGGACTACCTGATGAAAACAGGGGTAGCCCAACAGGACCCTGTGAGGGAAGTGTCTGTCCCCAAGCAAGAAAGACGGTTGCCGAAGTATCTGCCTGCTGAGGACCTGCGCGAACTGCTGAGGGCCTCACAGCACAGTTGATCGGTATTGTGTGCATTTCGAAACTATGCAATGATGGCCACTCTAATCTTCACAGGCGTGCGCCGGGGCGAGCTAATCAACCTACGAGTCGGGGACGTCTCGCTTCGGGAGGGCACCGTGCGGGTAATGGGCAAGGGTAGCAAAATGCGCGTCATACCGCTGGTGGATGAAGTAGTTCAGGCATTGGAAGACTGGCTTGAGTTCCGGCCTGACGATTGCGCGCATGACTATCTGTTCACTACCTTCCACGGCAACCGCATCTATCCGACCGGCATCCAGCGCATCTGGCGCAGGATACTGGAGAAGAGCGGCCTAGCGGCCGACGGCGTTACGCTGCATACCCTGCGCCACTCCTGCGCGACGCCTGCGGGCCATAGATCTTTCCCAGGCCACCAAGGCTGTTGAATAGTGCGCTCTCTCCAGTACTTATGTACTTTACAAGCCCCTTCACCGCTCCGTCATATATGCCAATTATCCAGAAAGCCCCTCCTCTCTCAACCAAAAGCTGAAGAAAATCAGCCTAGACCCCAGGTTACAGATCAAGCAAGTCGCGTGAGCAGTGGGCCAGGTGATCCTTGGGGCTGGGTGGATCGATGGTTTGGCTGAGATGGTAGTGCAGGCAGAGGAGAACGCTGGCCTATTGGGTAACGATGCCAACAGCGGCGGCGATGCTTGGCAAGCTTGACTTGAAATAGCACAGGGCAATGTCAGCCCTCCCCCTTGTGGACGAACGTGACCTGCTCCCCGAGATGTTCGGCTCAACAATTGACCGCATGACAGCCTGCAACACCTTGACCAGCTACGACTACCTCGTTGACCTCCACCACCTGACAAACTCCCGTAGTCCCTCGTGTAGTGAAACCTCGGGCTGCCAGTTCAGAAGTCGGCATGCCTTGGCTACGTCAGCATGGGTCTGGCGCATATCCCCCGGTTGAGGAGGTAGTTGGTCAATAGCAGCGTGCTTGTCCAGAACCTGCTCCACAGCAGCGATAAGTTCACTGAGTGTAATCGGATTATCGCTGCCTAAGTTGATGATATCCCATTTGATCTCGCTGTCCAGAGCAGCCAATATCCCCCGCACAATGTCCCCGATATAAGTATAGTCGCGGATCGAGGTGCCATCGCCATATCTAGGAATCGGCTCCTCGGCAAACATTAGGCGCACGAATTTATTTATGGCCAGATCGGGGCGCTGGCGGGGGCCATACACAGTGAACAAGCGAAGGCAGACTACAGGCAGTTGATGGAGAGCATGATAGGTGTAACAGAAGCTCTCCGCAGCCACTTTGGAGGCCGCATAGGGGGAGATCGGCATATTAACGGGTTGATCTTCGGAAAAGGGAACCTGGGCCACGTCGCCGTACACCGACGAAGAAGAGACAAAAACAAAGCGGTTCATCGTCGCCCGACAGGCGGCCTCCAACAGCGTGACTGTGCCCTCAATATTCGTGCGAGCATATCCAAGCGGATCCTCCAGAGAGCGGCGAACCCCAGCCTTGGCGGCGAGGTGGACGATAGCTTGGATTTTATGGGTGGCCACTAGCTCCTCTATTGAATCACGATTACAGATATTGCCATCCACCATAGTGAAGTCAACACCCGCTCGTTGGCCAGTATTTTCAATTTCTTGCACATTCTGATGCTTGATCGTCACATCATAGTATGGATCGAAGTTGTCGATACCTACTACAGGTGTTCCTCGTCGCAGGAGAGCCTCCGAGGTGTGGGAACCGATGAAGCCCGCCGCGCCGGTAACCAAGACCGCGTCAGTAATCATTGTGTCACCTCAGTCATTGAACTGGTCGAATTCAGCAAGAACTGCTCACCACGAATATATTGACCGGCAGACCTAATAATTCCTCCGCGAGGTAGACCGCTGTGTCAGCCTCGACTCAATGATAACAAGAGGAGATAATGCGGGAGTGGCGAATTACAATTCGTGCGCCTAAGCAGTTGGCATATCAAGACATATCAAGACATGGTGACAGCCTTAAGCGATAATGAGACAACAGGTAGGATAGGACAGTGAGCTGGCAGGGCGTCCCGACTGATAGACGACGAAGGCCGAACGCCGACAGGTGGAAACGCTTGGGTTGGTGGCTGGTTGCGGGCCTGCCTGTGGTTGTGGCTTTGGTGCTCGTACGATTGGAAAACCTACATGTGCCAGACCTCAATCCGCGGCATGATGTCTCCTTGAAATGCCTATTATGGTTGGGAGGGTTGTTAGTAGTGGTGGGGTTAGCTATGGCAATTATGGCCATTGGCCGGGGACGACGAGCTTTGAATACCGCACAGCAAAGGTTAACGCATAGTACCCGACAGGCACAACTTTGCCAAGCTTATGAAATTCGTCTACGCAGTGGCTGGATGATTATAGTAGGAACAGGTCTAAGTATATTGGGCGGATACCTGGTATGGCTGGTGATTAGTGCGGGATAGCCCGTAAAGGTGCACCGCGTAGATAAGAACACAGGCCGTTAGCCTGCAACGAGTGTACGCATCGGTTGGTGATTCAGTCGCTGTTGGGAGGTAACGCGTGTCACCACTAATGGGCCTTTTCATCGGCAAATGCTGCACGTGGTTAGCGCCTGAGCCTGCCGACCATCAGGCTGATGAGCTCTTAGTCGCACGATATACAGTCCACTGGGTACCGGCGTACCTCGATTGTCATAGCCGTTCCAGGACAAAGTATGTAGACCATCCGATAGTAGCTTGTCGGATAGAACGGTCCGAATGCGCCGGCCGGCGATGTTGGAAATCTCGGCGCGCACCTCCGCATCGGTGGACAACGCAAAGGTGATAATAGCCCCGCTCCCGCGACTCGCGGCAGCACTAACACTATGGAGCATTAGCGATTGGCCTTGTCGTTTGGCCAAGCGGAGCTCCAGTAGTCGAGGAGCGGGGCTGTCATCAGTGGTAAACCTGTAGCGCAGTTGGGTGCGCATATAGAGACTACCCCCTGTGGCTATATCATGAAGTATGGGCCGAACCTCGTGGGGCAAGCGCGATAAGTCGGGCCAGCTCAGGGTTACTTCCTGATTCGGCGGCGCCAGTACCATTAGCCGCCAGGGTGTGTCACTGGTCAGGTCGGTCGGGCCTCGCGTTTCGCGTTGCCACTGCCTGGGCCCGGGATTGCCGGTGTTGTATTGGTTTAGGAAGCACACCCTCACCCGTCCGCCGGGCGGCGGAGGTGCCTTGGGGACGTCGAGCAGCACCCCATCAAAGTCAGCAGTGGCTCCCTCTACGAGGGCAGCAGTCACGACATCAGAGCTTCCCGTAGTCTCTGCCCGGATTTGGAATAACACGTCGTCTTCGTTACCCACTCTGGAGGGCTGGACTTGTCCGGCAAGTTGGTCTGGGCTTGCCGAAGGCGGTGGCTGGATGAGCGTGCAAGGCTTCTGACAATACACCACGCCTCCGCCCCATGGTTCTAACCCGCCGCTGTCCATTAGCCATGCCTCGTATTCTTGCTTGTCGCTGTTCCAGGTGAAGGTAATCGGCCATATCCAGTCGTTTTCTACTGCCTGCATTAAGGAAACCCGGGTTCCGGACCTCTCGAGTTCCAAGCTGCTATAGGGGACGGTCGTGGGGAACGCTCCGCCAATGAAGTTCCAGCCAGTGTTGAGATCCACGTGCACTTCACCCGTGAACTCAGCACCGACGAGATCGAGCGCAACGCCAGCCTGCTCTACATATGCGAACACAGAACGCCCCATGTGTATACTAGGGGGCTTCGCTATATAGCGGGCCGGCGGATCATCAGCCGTATTATGCCATTCCCACACCAGTGGCCAGAGCTCTTCGAGAACCTTACTGGCAGTAAATACCGCCGGTTGCAAGGGGATGCTTACCAAAGACCATTTGGCAGGCAAGGGCTCGCTGAGGTCTCTGACCTGAAGCGCGGCAAAGTCAATGCCGCTCTGATCAGGCCCTACCGTCACCGACCGGCTCTCAGGCTCAAAAGTGTATTCGTCTTTACTCGGGGTCACGGTGTAAGTGCCAGCCACCAGGCCAGTGATAGTGTAGGCGCCACCAGCGTCAGTAGTACCGGACTGATCACCTGCAGAAACGGTTACCCCCGCCAATGGTAAGCCGCTAGCATCACTGACAGACCCGGAAACACTATGAGTTATCGGCGTGCCGGTAAAATCTATGCCACTCTTATCCGGCCCTACCGTCACCGACCGGTTCTCAGGGTCAAAAGCGTATTCATCCTTACTTGGCGCTACGGTGTAGGTGCCAGCGACCAAGCCAGTTATGCTGTATTGGCCTTGACTGTCAGTAGTAGCAGATTGACTGCCTGCAGCGACTGTCACTCCGCTGAGGGCCTGACTGGCACTGTCGGTAACAGTGCCAGAGATGGCGTAAGTGATGACGGTGGCTGTGAAGTTTATTCCACTCTTATCAGGCCCTACCGTCACCGGCTGGCTCTCGGGCTCAAAAGTATATTCGTCTTTGCTGGGGCTAACGGTATAAGTGCCCTTCGCTAAGCCGGTGATACTATATGTGCCTTCGCTATCCGTAGTTCCTGAGAACTCGCCCGCGGACACGGTCACTCCGGGCAGAGGCTGCCCCCCGCTATCTAGGACCGTTCCTGAGATAGTGTAGGCTTCGGGCGGCGGAGGTGGAGGGTAACCGGTAAAGTCAATGCCGCTCTGGCTGCCATTGCCGGCGTCTACAGTCACAGTTTGACTCTCCGGGGAAAAGACCCAGTCAGTGCTAGACGGAGTAACTTCATAGATTCCCGCCAGCAAACTGGAAATGATGTACTTGCCCTCGCTGTCGGTGGTAGCCGACGCATCGCCGGCTGAGACGTTCACATCAGCAACGAGATTGTCGTCAGCATCTATTACGGTGCCAGAGATAGAGTAGGTGGCAATTATTGTTACCTGTGCGGTGCCGGCCTCACTGTCATCTTCACCATCCGTTGCGATGACCTCGCAGCGCCATACCTCGCCGCCAGAGGTCCGAGCAGCCGGTAGTGTTGCAGTCGTTGAGTCGCCCTCGAGGACGTCATCACAATACCACTGATACTCGTACGAGATCTCGTCCCCCTGGTCGATATCAGTACTCCCCTCCACAGTAGCCTGCAGTTCTTCTTCGTCAGTGGGAGACTGTGGCGATATAGTGACAGTCGGCGCAGTGGGAGGCGAGTTGTCCACCTGAGGCCCAGAGACGGGCGAAGCTGGGTACGATGTCTGAGCACCGTGCTCATCGGCGGCGGAGAAGTAGTAGGTATAGTCAGTCCCCTTGGGGAGTGTGAGTGTCTTCGCAAAGATCACTCCAGCCGACCAGTCGCCACTTCCTTCGGCGGTCATTTCATAAGGACTATTGTCTACTTCTGTGCCGTCGTCAAGTATATGTAGATAGACTCCATATGGCGCGTCAGCGTCCGCGTCCGAGTACTTGATCTTCCAGGTGAAGTCAGTAGTAGCAGTACCCGTTTCGGGATCTAAGCCGTCTGACTGATAGCCACTCTCGCCTGCCCAACTCAGCACTGGGGCCTGATTGCCGCCACCCGCACCGACGTACTCGTAAGCCCCAATGTCTATAGCATCGCCGTAAGGCCTGAAATTGCCATCAAAGTCATCTGACGGTACACCCAACTCATAGACACCCGCATCAATGGCGGGGGAATTGGCAGTAAGGTGATAATCGCCCATCAAGAGCGGATCGGCTACTGTAGAATTGGCATCTTGCCCCGATAGGCCACGATAAGTGTCGAAATCAACGTATGAGCCATTCCACTTGAATTGAGGTGGCTGTCCGTCTATCCGCCAGAATAGATTATTGTCAGAGATGAAACCTGTTTCCTGTCCAGGATAGATGCGGAAATTGCCCCAATCTCCTCCATAGACTATTATGTTGTTCTTTATGGTGATATTCTCTGAATTGCAGACTAGCCCCGCAGAAGTGAAGCTGCTGTGCAGAGTAATCCCGCTGTTGCCCTGTACGTTGACGATGGTATTATTATAGGCTGAACAATCCTTCGCACCCCAGAATAAAATCGCTGACGCTGAGCCATTGACTATCAGGTTGTTGTAAACTATGGTATCCTCGCACTCCCAGTCTCCAATCCAATATTGGTATTCGGTAGAACCTCCCACCTCAATCGCACACGAGGCCCAACCGGCATAAGTCCCCTCAACACTTATCCGCTCAAAAAGGTTATGGTGAACAGAGCAATGTTTCGTTCCTCCCTTTAGCAGAATACCCTCTGTTCCATCATGGTGAGCATCGTGGAAGTAGTTGTGGTGGATCTCTATGTAATTATGACCACAAGCATCTATAAAAGCTCCGACGCTTGTCTGTGGTCTGTTGGGACTCTCGTAAAACTCGCAATATTCAATGACCGTATGGGAATCAGGGTTCAACCCCAACACTCCATGAAACTTTATGTAGTTGCTGTAAAAGTCATGGAAAACACAATTCCTCACAGTTATATGATGTATACTCGAATCAATGGCAAGGCCATAATGCACACCATCTACTGTCCCATCAAACTCCAAACCATCTAGTATAAAGTAACTGTTATTCATCCACCATACAGCCGACTTGGAGCCGTCAGGATGTATAGTCAGCACTGCCTGTTCGCCGGGATATGAGGCCACAGTAATAGGATTCTCGGCAGTGCCGTCATTGGGTAAGGGATTGGTAGAATAGCGACCCTTATAGGTACCTTCACGCAGGTACAGGACGTCCCCTGCATCTAATTGCAACAAACCGTACTCAACTGTCGCCCACGGCTCCTCTATTGTCCCTAGATTGTCATCATCACCATCGGTGGCCACGTAATATGTGGCGGCGTTTGCAGGAACCGTGGAGAACAAGAGGCACGCAGTTGCCAGCACAACGAGAATCAGGCATTTGTCAATTCGGCACGGGAGGGCCTGTGTCATTTGTCTTATTCATCCCCTTGGCAGAATTCCACCGCTGTGTGTCCGGTGACATATCGCTGCCCTCCACGTTCTGTGATTATATCGGATGACGCCGCGGAGTTCTTTAACTGCTCCCAATCGCACGATACTCGTTCCGCACGGCTTCTTGAGGGCCAGACTTGAACATTTGTGCGTCACCATGTCCCACTAACTCTATTATACCCTTCCTTGAGCTAACTAAACTTTGGCTCTGGCTACGCTCAAGATGGGATAAACGGCACTCCGTTATGCCTTTAGCCGCAACAAGGCGTTCCTAGGCTAAGCCCGGGGGCGGTACTAGGCCGAAGCGAGGCTATCACTGTTACTCCGTAGCGACTTAATTGGACAACGGAGGGGCAAATGGGGTCTTAGAGGCGGGTCCGCAAGTCAGGAGAGCTTGTGTACAGGGCGAGCGTCTCAAAAGGGGCCTGAGGCGGGCCATAGGCCCAGTACTTGCACTGGCCGAATCCTATATTGACGATTGGGAGAGGGGAATTCAACGAGGATGAACAGTTGCGCCAGGGGGGCGGTCTACTATGGCATAGGAGCCCAAGTGCGATTGCTAAGAGTGCACGTACGGGAATGCGCAAGGTGCGAGTGAACTTCTTTCTTGCCCGAACATTCAGGCACTCTGCATCAATAGCATGGGGCATATGTTGTGCGCAAGGTGCTCGTGGCTTGCGAGCCGAGCTCATGGAAGACCAAGTACGCTTAATCGGCACTGATCTTCGATATTACGAACTCAAGCTTGCCCGAAGGTAGCATCTCGAATGACTTATCAAAGTAGACTTCCACAATAAACTGATCGTCAAGCTGCTCCGGTATAGTAGTCTGAAGATAGGCAGCAATGCGGGCTTTGTCGCATTCCGGATAACCCACAATTCGGATTTCTATGTGTTTTAGATCTTGCTGAATCAGTTGGTATCGTTTTACAGATTTGAGGTTGCGAAAGAAGTGAATAAAGTATTGTCCAGGGATCATTTTCCCACAAGGAGATCGAAACGTGGCACTCTTTCGGCCTCCCAATGGCCCTATCTGAGGCAGAGCCCGGCCACATTGACATCCTTCATCACGCACCGCGGCGACGTCACCTACTGCATATCGTACCAGAGGCATGGCATAATTGTTTAGGTTAGTGACCACAATGTTGCCCATCTGGGCAGGGGGGACAGGTTTCCAGTTATCGTCCAATATTTCTACTAAGTGTGTGTTGCTGAAAACATGCCAGCCGGTGTGGAATTCACACTCGTGGGCAATGACGCCGCACTCGCGGCCCCCGTAACGGTCAAAAACCGGAGCATTGAAGGCTAATTCTACCCTCTCACGGACCTTAGGGTCCAGCATTTCCGCAGAGGACTGAACCGCCTTGGGAGCAATTGTCACACCGCTATTGTTGATTGCGTCGGCAAACAAATCGAGCGAGGAAGCATAACCGATAACCAATTCCGGCGCGAACTTCGATAACATATTCACGTATGTGTCCATTTCTTGTTCTTCGAGGCGAAAGGTGTTGATGAAGATGCGGTTATGTATAAAGCGGTCAGAAATAAGTCCCCGGAAACCAACATGCTCTGCTGCGTCTATGTCGGCCCCCCATAGATGAGCCACTCTATCGCCAGGATGCCACCCACACATTTCGTAGCTACGATGTAGGTCGAGAGTGTTATGCCGCCCGTAATTCTCATCTTGCCAGAATTGTAGGGGTTCCCCAGTTGACCCCCCGGTGGCATTCTTGTATATTTTGCTACGCTTGGCGTTGGTGGCCATTAGTACAGCGCCCTGAGTTTGAATGTCTTCTTTCGTGAGAACCGGTAACCCTTGCCAGGCTTGACTGTCGCGAACAAGCGTATCAGTGGGAAAATGCCTGCCGTGGAACCATTCTCGGTAGAAGGGGACATTTTTCTGACAATGTTGAATGAGTCGCCGCAATTTCGTATCCTGGAACTCAAGTAGCTCATCACGCGTCATCTCTTGAACCTGGTCAAGCTCCCTTTGGGCCAAGGTAAGTCCTCGCATATAATGGCGCAAAGTGTAGCTGCAACGCGAAGTTTGTCTGGTTATGAAGCGCACAACATCGGGTGCCATTGTTAGAACTCCCCTGTTTTCTGCACTGTCTTTGCTGCCTGCTTGGGCTGTTTCCTCAGTGCGGTAGGCGGCGGGCGCACGTCTGATCTTTTTTGCCAGTTCTTTCTCAAGCTCATACTGTCTCTCCAAGAGTTCTCTATTACCTGACTCGATTGTTTGTCTGTCCGCTGACATATCTCTCTTCTCCCGGACCCCAAAGTGATGCAGTCAAAGCCAGCGAGGCAAGGAAGAATTCTAGCCGTGATAAGTTCGCCGGCGACGCAGCCGCACAGCTATCGCCGGCAGTGCAGCCACGAATAGCAGCATCGTACTTGGTTCAGGAATAGGCTGATTTATTACACTGAGATAATAGGAGCCGGTGCTACTGCCATACCCGTCAACCATAAGTCGCCAGTCGCCCGTTATGTTCGCCTGCCACAACTGTGAGTACACTCCGGCCACCAATAGTAATGCCGCGGCTAATGCGCCGACTATCGCCTCACGCATAGCATTCACCCCAGATTGGGCATATCCGTTCCTAACTGCCACAAGACAACGTTGTTTGTACGCAGTAATCATTCCCCCCTGGTCAAACACAAATCCTTGACAAAAACTCACATGTCACGATTGGCGTCTTTCTGTCTCAATTAGCTGTCCAGATATCCGCCATATTCTTGACTTCACCGGCCGTAGACCTGGACACCCTTGCATACGATCCCCTTACCCCACCGGCTGAAGTAATAATTGACGACCCCCACCGCCCGGGTCACAGGCTGCATAGCCAATTCTCGGCCCCGTGCGTGGACCAACGTGCCTGTTTTGTCAACAGCAAGCGGCCCCCGTTTCGCCTGGTGTGTCTATTGGTTCAGCTTTCCTTGCGACGGCGGCCCCGCAGGTAGGCAATTCCCCAAAACCGAAAGCCCGTGTGCACTCGTGGTGCCGCACGGGCTGGAATATACTTTTACCTTGATAGACAGTCTCGCGTGGCGGACTGCTCAACATGCCTTGCTTAACTTGGGCATTAATCATATCAAAGGGCCGAAATGTTGTCAAGACTTTTTTCAACTATCTTCACGACCTCGAACGTGCGCCGACCGAGTGAACTATTCTCCGACTTCATTACATTACATAATGTCACAAAGCACAGATTCTGCCAAGCGGGGCTTGAGTTTTGTTTAACCCTGCCTGTGGTAAGGGTATTATATTCGGTAAGCTAAGGTTTGGGAAGAGTGAAGGTGGAATCTTCGCTGCGAAGGATACTGCAAGGTACCAGGGCGGGTTGAGGATACAGTGTTGGGATCCTATAAGCCCAGTAATTCAGGCAGAACAAACCACCGGGTAGCTGGCACATCATTGGCAATTGAGCAAGAGGGCAAGCCGAATCCTTGACAAAGACAGGGCAATTATTGTATACTCTCGGCAGTTACGCCTCCCGGTGGTTTGAGCGTTAGGGGTGTGCATCGTCTTGACAGCAGTAGTAGCATGCGAGTACCATATACAATAAACTACAACAGCAGCGTGCGTGACACAATAGAGACACAGATATTGCCGCAGCACAGTTTGGACTCACAGGCGGTGAGGCGAATGAGAGAGGATGGGTTGTGTCGCACTAACAGGCGTATAGTACTGCCCGTCGTCTGGGCCCTTCTACTAGCCATTCCCCTGTATGCCCAGCCCGCGGGCTTGGCTCCCGGCGACTGGATCAAGGTCGAGGCTAGGCAGGTAGCCGGTTTGTCGGGGCGTTACCAGGCTAATGAAGATGGAATTATTGACTTCCCCGTAGTGGGTTCCCTGCAAGCCAAGGGGATCAGCCTCCAAGCGTTGAGGGATCAGCTCCAACAGGCACTAGTGGATAAAGGCTATCAGCGGCCGGTAGAGCTTGAGGTGGAGGCTTTGCCCCCAGGTAGCGAGCGAGCCCCAGTAGTGGCGGCTCAAGGTAGTCGTCCTCTGCAAACTGGCGATGTGCTCGGCATCGAGGTCGCCGGAGAGCCGACGATTTCCGGGCAGTATACTGTCCAGCCGCCGGGGATGATTATTCTACCTATGGCCGGAGAGATCCAGGTTAGCGGTCTAACAGCGCCGGAGCTGGCTGGCGTCCTGACCCGGCGGCTGGAGAGGTACGTAGTTGAGCCGATGGTAAGGGTAACTTTGGTAAGCGGGATCCCTCGCCTGGTGCATATTGTAGGTTACGTCAGCCGGCCCGGCTTATATCCGTTCGACCAAGCCCCTACCGTCCTAGCTCTCCTGGCAGCAGCCGGCGGCGTATCGCCCATGGGCGATCTTGCTTCAGCAGTATTGTACCGTGATGGCAAGCCCCGCAAATTAGCCCCTGAAGGCCTCCTGGCAGGAGATATGCTGCCCGAGGACCTCCTCTTGAAACAGGGCGACACCCTGGTAATACCAGAACAGACTGCGAACACAGTGCTAGTGGTGGGAGCGGTGCAGAGACCGGGCGCTGTCCCTCTGCAAAGGGCCAATAACATCGCTCATACCATACTGCTATCGGGAGGCCCGACCGATGCGGCCGACCTGGCGCAGGCCTATATTCTACGCGGGGATGAGTGTATTGAAGTGAATCTTAAGGGGCTAATGGGAGATGTACCAGAGAGCGAACAGCTCTGGGGATCACAGATTTCTCTGCAAGCTGATGATGTAATCGTCGTGCCATCCAGCACCGGGCGGGACCCTATTTACGTGGCCGGGCGGGTGACCAACCCGGGCGCATATCCCAGCGCACAGGCTAAGACAATGCTTAGCCTGTGGTCATTGGTGGGCTCGGCTTTGCCTGACGCTAACTTGCGAAACTGTACTATCTTGCGCGACGAGGAGACTATCTCGGTTGATATAGAGGCTTTGGTGAACCAAGGCGATATGAGCCAGAACGTGGCACTGGAGCCGGGGGATAAGGTAATCGTGCCGGAAATTCTGGAGCGGGTATACGTGCTCGGACAAGTGGCTAGGCCAGGCTCTTATCCCATCAAGGAGGGAGAGACCTTGATGGATATCCTGGGAAAAGTCGGCGGCACGACCGTTCTCGCTGACATTGGTAAGATCGCTCTTATGCGGCGCAATCCGCCTGAAGCCGGGCGAGGGGCACGAGCAGCACGCCCTGGTGGGGTGGAGCCACCGCGGCAGGAAGAGGCTTACGGGAAGCGAGATGCGCAGCAGCCTGACTTTGGGATAGAGGGAATGATGAAACACAGACCCAGAGGAGAAGAGCCGCGCCCACCTCGACCGGAGAAAGAGCGGTTGGGGCCTGAGCAGCAAATTAGTTTACAGATTTTGGCATCGGCCGACTGGGAAGACATCACTCTGCGCCCCCAGCCAGGAGACGTGATTTATGTACCAGCTAAGGAAGTAGGATTGACTCGCAGGGACTATCAGCGTATGCTCTTTGGCATAGGAACGGCTCTGTTGATTGGACGGAGTATTTGGTAACGATCTTTTACGTATATTCGTGGTGTCAGGGCCTAAAGTAGGCCAAGTTGGGAAGATAGAAGATGGAATTCATTGAATATTATCGCATAATCCGGCGGCGCATCTGGATAGCTGTGGTGATGGCGGCGCTGACCGCTTCGGTAGTAGTCGCCGCCCGCCTTATGCCCAAGGAAGTAGTCTATCCTGCAGTTGGCCGGGTGCTGGTGCGTGAGATTGCCAAGCGAGAGGTGGAGATTGCCGGTAATGAGTTACAGCTAGGGCATCCTCGCGAGGAAGACCGGTTTTGGAGTAACCTTGGACAGTTTGCACGCAGTGCTCTAGTACTCGAGAGAGCGGCAGTAGATATAGGGATTGCGGGCGGTGAGGTAGAACGCCGATTGGAGCACGCCGAGGCCCGCTGGATTGAGGGTAGCAATGTCCTGGAGATCAGAGCCGGTGCCGACGATAGGGATGTGGCAGTGGAGTTATGCAATGCGGTTATGGAACAGTTGGGCGAGATGTGGCAGGCCAGACAGGTAGCGCGAGCCCGCATGGCCCGACAGACCCTGACAGAACGACTTCCCTCACTTCGTGAGGAAGTAGCACGACTTCAGAGTGAAGCCGATAAGCTAACAGCACCATATCAAGGCACCGAACCGCCCGATGTTCTGGAAAGACTTAGTGGCGAACTGGCGACGATCCAAAGCCAAATCACTACCAGTGTGCTGTCCATGGGCACAGCCCAAGCCAGAGTAAGTATTCTGGAGGAAATGGCACAAGGAGCCGGCCCCCGCTTAGCCAGGGAACGGATATCTACAGCGATCAGTCCCCGAGTTACAGCCTTGCAGGAGGCAATCCTACAGAAACAGATAGAGCTTGATGAGGCGCGCAGCCGCCGCACCAGTGAACATCAGGAGGTCAGAGCAATTGAGGCGCAAATAGCGGCCTTGCAACGACGCCTAAAGGAGGTCGAGGAAACAGGGGAGCAAGAGATCATCAGCCCTGAAGTATCGCTACTGCTCCAGCAAACCGCTTTACAGGCGGAGGTAGATGCCACCGCTCTGAGCCGCGAGCTGGAGCTATTGCGCGGCAGCGCCGCGGAGATTCGCGAACGGCTCCCCGCAGTTCGCACCGACGCCCGGGCCTTTGAAGAGATTAACAATCAGCTTACCGGAGCGCAAGAGACGTACGCTATGCTTCAGGATCATATTGATCGTCTAAAAGTGGAAGAGGCGCAGTTGCAGAAGGCCACCATGGTGGAAGTGGTGGAGCCGGCGGTAGCTCAGCATGTGCCTCAGCAGCTGGTACAGTTTGGTATGAGACTCGGTGTAGCAATATTCGCCGGCGGAGGCCTGGGCATCCTTATCATCTTTGTGCTGCACTATGTGGACTTTAGCTTTCAGGATGAAGAAGAGGCAGAGAAGATGCTAGGCGTGCGTGTTCTGGCAGGTATCCCTCGCAGTGATGTGATGCTATACACTGCTGCGCCAGAGACACCACCTGAAGAGGCAGGCCCGCTGGAGCCATAACCAAGCTAGCGTCTGGAGGCCGTACCGTGCTTATTACAACCGAGACATTACTGGGTGCAGATCCTCCTGGGTCAGCCTACCTGGAGAGCTATCGGGTATTGAGGTCGTCAGTCTTGGCGCTCAAGGAAAAAGAGCCCTTTCAGACTGTGCTCATTACCAGCGTCGGCCAACGTGAAGGCAAGACCAGCGTGGCGATTAATCTAGGAATAATGCTGGGCCTCGTAGAAAGGCCGACTATCGTTGTTGATGCCGATTTTTATGGCCAGGGAATTGGCGGGACGCTAGGGATTCCTGATACGGCAGGGCTGACCGACCTGTGTCTGGGCCAGGTCCAACTGGAAGAGGCACTCATAGAGACAGAAATCCCCTCTCTTCACATCCTCCCAGCAGGAACACAAATGGCCAAAGGCCCGGAACTGGCGGTCACTGGCTCAATGAAGCAGGTACTGAGCCAGCTCAAAGAGCAAGCTGAGTTTATCCTTTGTGACTGCACCCCGGTCAGTGGCTTTGGAACGGCTCTATCGCTGGCCGGGGCGGTGGACATTGTGTTCTTCGTTTCTCTCGCGAGAAGCCAGGTGCCGCAAGTCCAGCGCTGTCTTGACTCATTAAGAGAGGTGGGAGCAAATATTGGCGGGGTCATCGTCAATGATGTGTTACCCAGCGATTCGGTGGTATATCGCGCTTACCACAGGTATTATAGGTAAGACGTACGAGCCAACGATGTGAGCAGTTGGTTCATTTGCGTACCAAGTGCCGCTCTGCCCGGGAAAATATAGGGGGAAAGGCTGGCAATCGGAAAGCTACCTTTGATATAATTCTGCAAAGTCGCTATAATAATTCACAAATAAGATAATCAATTGGGAGGTCGGCTATTCTAGCCAGCTTGGCAAAGGTAAGGGGGGAACCTATAAACAAACTTGTAGGATAGGTCGTCGCACTAGTTCACAACACAATTCAAACTGTGCCAAGCTCACCGCAGCGCTACTGAAAAAGTAGCGACGGGTATTGGATGAGGTGCCGCTCATCGGTATCGAACCGAGACGAAGATCCCTGGCTCGAGCAAAGGTAAAAGTGGTGCCGTTCATTGTTGCGCGGGGGGCAACCACCGGAAGGTGGAAACTGGCACACAACTGTCTCGCTGGTTTGAGCCCGCGGTGTGACACCTCCAGTTAGATAGGACTCAGGGGGGCAATACGAGTTTCATAGGATCGTGATGGCTATTTCCTGAGACCCGGCAAGGGACAATGGGGGAAACGAGGTGATACGCGTGAAAGCGGGCATACGTTTTGGTCTACTCCGTAGTTACCTTAACCGCCACTGGGCGGCAGTGTTTAGTATTGCCCTATTTCTCATTGTCGGACCGCGTTTGCCTGTAATTCTCCAGGCGCAGCCTCTTTCACCCCGAGAAAACCGTTCTCCTAACCACTATAGCTGTATCAGTCCTCGACTTAAGTCCATCCAAGACGATGGCACCAAGTATGAGTGGATGGTCTGCAATACCCTCGCTAATTACCATGTGTTCTGTGACACCATTATAATAAGTCCACCACTTTTTCTCATTCGTAGTGCAGGGGATATTCCCGTATTGATCTTTAGGATAGGGTGCGGGATATGATTATGCTTATCTCCTCGATGAATGCTAACAAAGGAATATCTGCAAGGTATGGTAGGCATGCAATTTACCTAATCATAGGGTTGTCCCTTATCGGCTATGGTTGGCTGCTGGTGGAACTTCGCACGATTGGTCGGCAGCTTGCTAACGACCCTGAGCTCCGCACCTACGCTGGGCTTCCGAGGTCCAAAGAGGCAGTCGCAAACGCCGCTCCGGTGATAATGGAAAACCGGTGGTGGCGTCCGGTACCCAAGGGAAGCCAGCAGCCAGTAGAATTCGGGGCAACAATTCTCAATAATCAAGACATAACATGGCATAACCTGCGGGCAGTGGGACGAGCCTATGACAGGGAAGGACGGCTGGTCGCCAAACCAGTGGCCCGGTGTCAGCCTTCCACCCTGAAACCGGGCCAAAGGGGAGACTGCACAGGAGCATTTGCACCCACTTCGGAGGTGCTGTGGTTTTTCATGGACATTGTTGGTCCACCTGAACGAACCCAGGATGATGAATGACAGAATGTTGCTGGCAAACGAGAGAAGGTGGTGAAGATGCCGGAAGGTAGCCAACAGTTAGAACAGTTTAGCATGGCGCGAGCTGAGGCCGAGCAGGCCACTGAAAACCTAACTGATCAGGCGACGCGGGCCGCCAGGCACCCCGTCCTATCCGTAGCAGTGCCTAGGCTGGACGAAAAAGGTGGTGCGAATTGATGGCAGCAGATAGCACCGATACTTCCTTATCAATCGTGATACCAGCCTATAATGAGGCTGCCCGCATCGCTCGTGGCTTGGAGCAGGTAGTTGATTATCTTCAGCACTGTGCCTGCAACGGCGAGCTAATTGCAGTGGATGACGGTAGCAGTGATGATACTACGAAGATAGTCCAGGAGGTAGTAATGGGCAGAGTGCCCCTGCGAGTTCTCCGCAATCCGACCAATTACGGCAAGGGCTATTCAGTTAAGCGGGGTATGCTGGAGGCCATAGGGTGATACGTGGGCTTTGTTGACGCCGATATGTCCACGCCTATCTCGGAGGTAGATAAGCTCCTGGGCGCTCTGGCGGGAGGCGCTCAGGTGGCGATTGGCTCGTGGGCGATGCCAGGCTCGACCATAGACCGGCATCAGCCCTGGTGGCGGGAAAACGCGGGAAAGCTGTTTAGCCTGTTGACTCACCTATCCCTGCTGCCAGGCATTTACGACTCTCAGTGCGGCTGCAAGTTTTTCACGCACCCCGTTGCTGGGGAGATATTCCGCCGCCAGAGATTATCCGGGTGGGCTTTCGATGCTGAACTGTTGTATGTCGCGCGACGTCTAGAGTACCAAATCGCCCAGATTTCTGTCCGCTGGGCAGATGATCCGAAAAGTAAGGTAAGAATGGTGTGTGATGGGCCCCAGATGCTTATTGACGTGGCGAGAATACGTGCGTTACATCACGGCCTGAAACCTGCGACAGACTACGAAAACCTTCACCCATCTCAGCATCTTATCTGGCGGTGAGGAGACGGGCCGCAGTGAATAACCAAAACCCTGAGGGCGAATAGAAGAGTTAAACGATCAAATACAGCATACTAAGTGGTGGGCCAATGTGCCGAACCACGCGCTTATATCTGATGCCACCTATCACGACCTTTTCAAAATGCTTCAGGACCTGGTAAACCAATACTCAGAGCCGATGACCCTCGGTTCTCGTAGCCGGTGGGGGGACGTTCTGCCTCGGGATGAACTGGCCCGCGTCACGTGGAGAGGCCCGCTGCTAGGTTTGCAAGTACCTACAAGGCAAAAGATTTTCGCCATTCCCCGGGGAGGCACTGGACTGGGCCATCATAGCTTAAGGGATATTCATGAATGCCCAAGCTAACAGAAAAGAACACGCAAATATCCTGAGCGACTTGTCTAGAGCCAAAACATGGGCCGTCGCAGGTGTGCTATGTTTGCTACTAGCGGGCACAGCTGCGGTAGTGAGCCTCTATCCTCCTTTGACGCGGGATGAACCTTATCATTGGGCTGTAACGTCATTGTTTGGAAGTGGACTACCCAGTATCAAAGTTCTGGCAAGCTACTACTCAGGACCTGGTCCCCTGCCATACATAATATGGGGCAACTTGCATGCCCTTGGCGCCGGCCTGCCTCTGTTGAGAGCAACATCAATGCTATTCGCGTTGCTAGCGGCCCTCGGTCTGGTGAAGGTTGCCAAGGAGATGCGCGCCCCGTCAGTGCCAATCCTGGTGGCCTTCATACTGGTCCAACCCTATATTCTTACCAATGCCTTCTTGCTAATGACTGATTGCTTGGCGCTGGTGCTGGCGGTGTGGGCCTTGTATGGAGTCTTGGCAGCTACGCGCACCGGTTACACCAAGTATTGGATTCTGGCAGGAATTGCTGCCGCCTGCGTGCTTTACACTCGCATTCCCTACCTTTCGATACCTGCGGGGCTAGGCCTCAGTGCTTTGATAGGCCGAACTGGTCGCCGGCAGGCTTTAGCCACTGCGATGCTTAGTATCGCCGCAGTTGGGCCCTTGATCGCCCTGTGGGGTGGGTTTGCCTCCTTGACTAATCAGCAAGCTCATCATCTGACGTTTCGTGTCCAGCATTATAATCATTTGCTCGCCTGGCTGGGCTTCTTTTACTGGCCTTATCTATTGACCCGCATCAAGTGGGACTCTACGAAGGCAAAATTGTTGTGGGTGTTACCAGTGTTCCTAGGTGGCTGTCTGGCAACCTGGTTCTTACCCTTTGGTGGGGGGGTGGCCGGTGCGTTACCCGCTTTCGAGAGAAGTCCGGAAACTGCAGGGGTTGTTGACCATCTAATAATCCTTAGCGGCGAGTTCGGACTTGGTTGGCTTCCCCACATATTCTACTTTCTGCTGTGGGGGATGGGGTTATCCGCCGTAACTCACATCGCTTTCCAGTCTTGGCCGATACCAGCGCGGCGGACTATACTGTTTATGGCTCTCTGTGCGGCTGTCCTGCCGGGATTGCAGCCCTATTGGTGGGAACGGCATGCGATCCCGGCTTATCTGTTGGTGGGAATACTGGCTTGGAGCGAGCCGATGAAAAGAAGATGGATTCCGATTGCGTGGTTATCGATATTGGCTGTACTGGCGATTGCCCATCTAGTGCATGTTGTTGTATATTTGGGTTAAATCGACCATAGGATATGAAATTGGGCACTAGCAGTTTGTGCCCGTGCTGAGGAGTCATTGGGCGTGCAAATACTGTTAGCACACAAATACTTCTATCGGGGTGGGGGGACGGCGACCTATCTATTCGCGCTGATTGAGGAATTAGAGAAGCGCGGGCATCAGTGGATGCCCTTTACCGTCGCCTATGAGCAGACCGAGGTGAATAGTTATAAAGAGTACTTTGTTTCTCCGCCTTTGGCAGCCAATGAAACTCACTACAGAGATATGAAGTTCTCACCATTGGCTATGCTTAAGCTGCTGGGGCGAGCGACATATTCCTTTGAAGCCCGAAGCAAGGCCCTGAGGCTGATAGATGCTGCGAAGCCTGATATCGCCTATATACATAATGTCTATAACTACATGTCGCCCAGCGTAATCCACGCCTGCCGCAAGCGTAGGTTGCCCGTTGTTATGCGGGTGCCGGATTACAACTTAATGTGCGCCGAGCTGCATTTCCTGTGTGATGGTCAGGTCTGTACAGAGTGTTTGGAGCACGGGTATAAACGGGCTTTGCGTTACGGGTGTCTGAAAGGCTCGCGGGCTGCTACAGCAGCGCGGGTGGCATCAATGTACGTGCACAAGTGGCTCCGCATATACGATAAGGTGGACCTGTTCATTACACCGTCGGCGTTTATGCGGCAGATGATGATAAAAGCGGGATATGATGCAGACAAGATCGTGCACCTGCCGAGTTTCTATCCAGGACAGGTCGAGAGCGACGCACACTCAGGTGAGGAGGATTACGTATTGTACTTCGGCCGTCTGGCTCCGGAGAAGGGCATTGATACTCTCATTCGGGCTATGGCGAGGATAGATAGCGACGTCCGGCTGGTTATCGCGGGAGCTGATGTCGATGGCAGCCGGGTTGCTCTCGAGCAACTGGCCAGGGATTTAGAATCGGATAATGTGCAGTTCGTGGGCTGCTTAGACAGAGAAGCTCTCGATGAGTTGATAGAGGGATGCCTGTTTTCCGTAGTACCCTCTCGTTGGTACGACAACTGTCCAATGGCTACATTAGAGAGCTTTGCCCATAGCAAGCCTGTGGTCGGCAGCAATATCGGGGGGATACCAGAGCAGATTGCTGACGGCTGCGGCCTACTCTTCGAGCCAGATAGTGTCGAGGACCTGGCTGAGCAGATGCAATTGCTGCTGGACGAGCCGGACCTACGCAGACAGATGGGCCAAGCCGCGGGCGAGCGGGTAGCGACAGAGTATTCTCCGCAAGCCCACTGCGACCGGCTACTGAATCTGTTCCAGGAGCTCATTGAGGCCTCCCATGAGTGAGCGCAAGAACAAAGATAGAGTGCTGTACGTGGTCATCGGGTGCGATTGTGACCCGGACCGGCCTCAATATGGAGGAGTGCGATACGATAGCAGGGCGCCCTTGAAGTGGCGGGGGGTGCGTGAGGGTATCCTACGGGCACGCGAGATTGCCGATGGGATAAATGATGATTTTGGCAATCAGGCTAAGATAACCTGGTGTGTACGTTCAGATTTACAGATGCAAGAAATATACGGAGATTGTGCCTGGCCCTATGCTGAATTCTCTGACTTGTGGGAGAGCCTCGCTGAGCGAGGTGACGAAATTGCCTGGCATCCGCACCTGTGGCGGTGGAGCGGCGAGCATGGTTGCTGGTATCAGGAGATTGAGGATGAGGGCTGGATGCGAGATTGCCTGTACCAGGGGCACGAGGCGTTATCAACGCATATGGGTAACCCGCTGACCACCAGCCGCATGGGATGGGAATTTCATAATAACATAACGATGCGGCAGGTCAACGACCTCGGGATTAAAGTGGACTTTTCCGCAGTACCCGGGCGCTTCACACCAGGCCACCGCGATAAGTGGGGTAGTATCTTTAACTGCTACGTGGACTGGCGAGATACCCCTGAGAGACCATATATGCCCTCGGTATCTGATTACAGAAGAGAGACTAAAGCAGAAGAGAGAGCTTTGGGGGTAACAGAACTACCGATGTCAACCTTCCGATCCAGGCTGTTGGGTATAGGAGCTCACCTGCGCCGGGCCGCTAAAGCTAAGGGTGGGGATAGACTAAAGCAATTGTTTAGCGTGAGTAACGCAGGCACTGCTTCCCTTAAAGCCTACATCACAGTCCATCCCTACATATTCTCACGGTTGGTTGCCGCGAAGATAAATGAAGCGAAAGAAGATGGCTATGCGTTTTTGGTGACGGCCTTTCACGCCGATGAGGTACTCGAAACGAGAGTCGGGTCTGTTCATCTCTATTACATCAAGCATCTTGAGGACAATCTCAAGTGGCTGCAGCGATTAACTGCACAGCACGGATTGCACCTGAAGTTTATGACGCCCAGAAGCTGCTCCCAATAAAGCAGTGCAAGTGGTTGTTGCCACTACCGTGGCTATTAACTGGAGACACGCGGGCCTAACGCAACCGTTTGGCGGCGGATACACTTGAGTATAGTGTGAATGGAGTATTCTCCCGCAATGGGCTCTGTGAGAGTATCAGCGACTGTGTAAAACGAGCCAAGCATGGCAAATCTGTACCGAGCTCAGAAAATGGTGAGAGCCTACTGTGGCCTTGCGCATAGCTTGTTCGTATGAAACTGGGGAATACTGGAGTAGCAATCCCACCTTCCACCTGGGAGACTCCCTTTTCAAAGCGAGACACGTAGTTAAGGCTCTGGAGTCATGTGGCATTGGGGAAAACCTTCGTGTTTGCGATCTCGGGTGTGGGGCAGGGGGAGTTCTACACCACGTATATCATCTGTTATCAGAACAAGGAATCCAGCTGTCTGAGGCACACGGATATGACATTTCAGAGAAGGCAATAGCTCACGGGAGCGTACTATTCCCTGAGCTACAGTTGGAGATGGGGAGCGTAGGAGACGTGGGCGATGGCTACGATATTATTCTAGTGCTTGATGTACTCGAACATTTAGAAGATTATTACGAATTCTTGCGCACGCTTCGGCATAAGGCAAGACTGTACGTCTTTCACATCCCAATGGACATGACTGCCTTAAGGGTGTTACATCAATCAGAATTGTTAGAGACCTGGGATAAAGTAGGTCACATACATCAATTCTGCGAGGGAAGCGCGATTCGAGTGCTAAACGCTGCCGGCTTTGAAGTAGCTCATCGTCAATGGACTGATGTAGATATTCAGCAGCAAGCGAAGACTAAACAGCGATACGGCTACAAGCGGCGCACAGTTAACCTTGTCAGGAAGATACTTTTTCCGATTGTCCCCAGCTTCACTGTTGCACTGCTTGGGGGCAAAAGTCTCATGGTAGTGGTTAGAGACACAGGCACCAACACCCCATGAACTAACATTTGAGATGTACCTGGTGCCGTTGCTCGTAGTTCTTACGATAACGCGAAATGAGCAGTGTATGGTCTCATCCTGAAGTGCTGAGTGAGGCACAACTGACACACATGTCGAGAGCCGAACGTGCGGTAAAAGATGCAGCCAAACTTTACGGGGCGCAGCTAGCGGCGGGAGCCTTTGCTGTGGTTTTCTCAGCTTGGTTGGCTCGCAATCTGCCCAGCAGCGAGCTATCGTTATGGCCTGTGTATATCCTTCTATCGGGCATCGTGCAGGTCTTTGCCAGTTTTGGAATTAGCGATCTATTTGTGCGATTAGTTCCGTCGCTGTTGAAGAATAGGAGGCCGGAGGAGGCAGCGGCTCTACTGCGCACCGGGCTGGCAATTAATATGATAGCCACGTTGCTGCTAACTGGCATGCTGGTAGCTGCCGCGGAGGAAGTCACCAGCCTGCTGTTAAATAATGAAGTAGACCCAGTTCTGGTCCGGATGTTGGGAGCCACAGTCCTGTTTACCGCAATGTACAAGCATCTGGAGCGGGCATTGTATGCTGTTCAGGAATTTGGCAAGGCGGCTGTTATCCGTTTGTTGTCGCAAATATGCCGCCCTTCCCTCGCGGTCGGTCTTTATCTCATCATAGGCATAAAGGGTGCGATTATGGCGCTGTCTGTTGTGCCACTTTTGGCCACTGGGGCATCCATAGTATGTCTGTGGCCGTACTTCAGAGCCCCGGGATACCCACACCGCCCCAGATACATAGTTAGCCAAGCTTTGCCCTTCTATGGCGCCGCATTAGCGAATTTAGGGACAAGCCGTCTTGACTATCTGATTGTAGGTGCTCTTACGACGCCCACAAAGCTAGCCGCATATTACATAGCACGCAAGCTTGCTGATTACCTGCGACTACTGAACATAAGTGTAATAGAAGCCATAGAGCCGAAATTGGCTGAACAACGGGGGCAAGCAAAGCCCCAAATCGAAGGTGCCTTCACCCGCTGTTCGCGATATTTGTTTTTGGGATTACTGCCCTTACACGCGGGCCTCGCTGTTACTGCTGGGCCAATCGTCGCTCTTTACGCAGGGGATCGGTACCCCGCGGCCGGCCCAATTCTGACTCTACTGTCGCTCGTCCTATTTATGGAAACGATAGCAAGTCTATATCGAGCTCATATCAAGGTGTTTGCCAACCGGTGGCATTTGACTGCTCTTGATGCTACCAGCGGCCTAATCAGCGTGGGCTTGAGTGCTGTATTTGTACTTTGGCTGGGAGCAATAGGCGTACCTTTAGCTCAGACTATTGCATACATAGCCCAAGCAATGTTAGCAATTATGCTTCTAAGGCGAGTATTCACCTTAAAACATGATGCCCGAGCAGTCTGGGTAGCCGGGATAGGAAGCGGGTTGGTAGGTGCTGTTGCACTAATATGTGTAGGGGTCATTCCCAGCTTGTGGTCGCTACCAGCCGCAATTGTACTGGGGACCGGAGTCTACTTCGTCACCTTGATAGGCAGACTCAACCAGGAGGACACCGACTTGCTCTTGCTGTTAATGCCGTTTCGCTTGGTCAAAGGCGTGGCCGCCCTGCTTTATCGTCCGGCCGTCGGTTCTTCTTGAGAGAAAATAATTAGGGTGCATCAATAGATGGCAATTCATAACAGCTTACTGTCCAGAGCCAAACTTCCGGAATACTCCCTCACCCCTCTAGTGCTGGTGGGAGTAGGGGTTTGTTTCGCCCTAACGATAGGTTTGTTATTAATCGGTACAGGTGGCGCTGCCGCACTCCTATTCCCCTTGGCAATCGCCGTGGTACTGGTGGCAGTTTGGTCGCCGTACTGGGCTTTAGTGATAACCGTTGCTCAATTTGCGTTTATTCCCTGTGAAGGCGAGCTATTTGGCTATTTCGTTCCTAATGTGCTCCAACTTCTGGGACCGGTGGTGTTGGGAGCAGCACTCCTGCAAGCCCTAAAAGACGCCGACCATGAACGTTTAGCTCCCCGGTTAACGGACTTCTTGGTAGGAGGTTTTGGAGTTTGGGGACTTGTTGGTTTGTTCCTTACCCCCGGCCCCCTGTATTGGAGATGGTACGGAATGAGGATGCTATTTCCCATGATGCTGTATTTCACGGTGCGCCTGCTACGCCTTGACCGCAAGCAGGTGTGGGTATTGATTCTCGTTTTATTAGTAGCGATAGCTCTGCAATCGGTATTGATGGTCCGGGAAAGTATGGTTGCCAGCAGTCCTATATACCGCGTGCAAGAAGGCCTCTCAGAAGGGATTAAGCCCGCCAAAGGGCCTTTCCCCTTCATGTGGAATGCATCTACCTATTTGGTTCTATGGCCCTCGCTATTCATATATGCAATAGCTTCTAGCTATGACTGGCGCAAGAAATTGCTGTGGGGAGGCGGCTTGCTGGCAGTTCTGGCTGCTGTCACGCGCGTTATGCAAAGAGGCGGGCTTACTGCGAGCCTACTCGTAATTGCATTTTGTTTACTTTCGCCAAAACTCAGACGCACCGCTCTGATTGTTATGGCGATATTGGCGCTCGCTTACGTCCCGTGGTCAATGGGGCAGGCCGGAAGTGCTCTTATTAGTCGTTTCCAACAAACTGATCAGTCTCGGTATGCACACCGAACGGCAGCGATTAACTTATTGAAGTCCCCCAAGTGGAATCCTATCTTCGGCCTCGGTTGGGCTCGAGGAGGGCAACTAGGGGGGGAATTTGGCACGGAAGAACAGATTATTGCCTGGGGGACAAGAGCTACCACAGTTCGCGAGATTGCTCGGGGTGCCAAATTACACAACGTCTGGCTGGCCATACCGGTTGAATTCGGCGGGGTGGGGGTTCTGCTGGTCTTGGGTATACTTGGCAGCTTGGCTCTTGGGCTATCACGCATTTGGCGCTGTGGTGCGAGCGATGTTAAGGTGGATGATGGCCTGGTAGTCTCCATGATAGGAAGTCTTATCGCGCTGGGGGCAGTAGGTTACTACCAGAATATCTACATGATGGCCGGGTCAATGTCGGTATTGTGGGTGTTCTATGGATTATTAACAGGTCATCCTCGTGCCTTTTTAGAAGCGAAACCTGAGCAAGCAGCCTCTGCGCCGCACGATTCGAGGCGGACTGCTAGGCTGGGTGGCCAAGGGATTTAGGTAATGGCCTTGTGTCCAGCGTACCAATCAACTACAGATGCGGAGTATGGAAATGTCAAACACGGTTCGGCACTCAGATACCAACCCGTCTATCTGCTTTGTAGTCACCAACCGGGTAATGGTAAATCTACTCACCTCAACGGGACCACCAGCTATGGGCGGGGCTGAATTGCAGTTGTACCTTTTCGGTCGTGCCTTGAAAAAGAAAGGCTGGCGGGTATCTTATTTGGTCGGCGATTGCGGGCAGCCGCAAGCCTTGGAGACAGCTGGAGGACTCTCCGTATTGCGGGCCTATGGGCGTGCAGATAATCGGCCTGCCTGGCAGACACTTTTTCGCTCGTTGCCCGAATTTTGGCGGTCATTGGCCAAAGTTAACGCTGACATCTACATATCTCGTGGCTTGACCGGCCAGGCGGGGGTGATTAGGGCCCTTACAAGATTGCTTCGCCGCCGGTACATCTTCTGGTTTGGAAAGAACGCCGATGCAAAGTACGGGGTCCTAAGGCTCTCGCCTTTGCCGCTGCTAGAACGCCTGCTTGCCTGGTACGCTATTCATTACACTGATGCAGTAGTGGTACAAACCAATGACCAGAGAAGGTTGTTGCGCGAGTACGTCGGCCGTGAGGGGGTAGTGATCCCCAATGTTTCTCCATGGCAAGATGCTGCCCCCGACGGTCAGCCGGGAGAATATGCACTCTGGATAGGCTCGATCCAACCCAAGAAGCGACCACATATGCTGCTTGACGTAGCTGCCCAGGTACCCGAAGTGCGATTTGTCATGGCCGGAGGAGAAGTGCCGGCGTACGCTGAGTTATATGATTCGGTCAAGACTCGCGCAGAGCAGACAAAGAATGTGGACTTTCTGGGATTTGTGCCCTATGAGCAAACCAAGGGACTTTTCCAGCACGCTGCGGTCCTGGCCAGTACTTCTAACGCCGAGGAGGAGGGTTTCCCTAACGTATTCTTGCAGGCTTGGAGTACTGGTACTCCCGTTGTGACTACCTGCGACCCCGACGAAGTTATTTGCAGACATGGCCTGGGTTATCACTGCGAGGAAGCAAGTGAAATCGCTGAGGGGATAAGAGAAATAGCGGCAAGCCATCAGGTGCAGCAAGAAATAGGACAGCGAGCTTATAGGTACGTTTCAACGCACCATTCGCTGAAGTCTGTGACTGCTGAACTGAATGACTTTCTCCAGGAACTTATTAATAGCGAGAATACTGGACATCGCGATGACAAAGATGCATAGGAATAGAGTTTCAAGGCCGAGCCTGTGTATCATCCACACCGGTCCCGCGGTGCCGCAGATGCTGCTGGGAGAGGGGCCTGAGCACATTGGAGGGGCTGAACTCCAGCTTGCTGAGATAGCCCGGCGATTGTCTCAGCGGGGCTGGCCGGTAACCTTCGCTCTAGATAGTCATGGCCACAGCCTCACAAGCAGTACCTCCGAAGGCATACGCTTCATAAGCGTCAATAGAGCAACCAAGGGGCTGCCATTGATACGGTTTTTCACTCACACGCTACCGAACAACTGCCGCCTTATAGCCCAGGCTGACGCGGACATATACTTGCAGATGGGCGTGAGTTGGCAGAATGCTCTGATTGCTTGGGTCTGCCGAGATGCGAAGCGAAGATTCATTCTGTGGCTGGCTTCGATCACAGATCCGGTTTGTGACGACCCTAACCGCTCAAGACGGCACATACACGAGCGTTGGCTCGCTTGTTATGGGCTGAGGCACGCTGATGCCATTATAGCGCAAACTCGCGACCAGCAGAGGTTGCTCAAGCAGCGTCACGGGCGGGAGTCGGTGCTCATCCGCAATATTTGGCCAGTGGATAACAGTGATTATACCCTGCCGGTGGATCCACCTGAAGTGTTTTGGGCAGCAACTGTTCGGGAATTGAAGCGGCCACACCTATTCTTGGATATAGCTGAGGCGCTGCCAGGTATACGATTCGTGATGGCGGGAGGACTGGCTGAAGGTAATCCTGGCCTATACGATGAGATCAAAACTCGGGCAGAGAGTATGCCCAACGTGGATTTCCTGGGGTTTGTACCGTTCCGGGAGATAGACAAGTACTATGCCCGGGCGTCAGCATACCTTTGCACTTCAACAATTGAAGGCTTTCCGAATACTTTTCTACAGGCTTGGAGTCACGGCCGTCCCGTGGTTTCCACCTTTGATCCTGACGAACTGATCTGCGAGCATAATCTCGGTTTTCATTGCCATGATTTTGATGAGTTAGTAAGCGCTGTGCGGACCGCCTGTGAAAACAGTGTCAGTTATGCAGAAAGAGTGGTTGAGTATCTCCGCCAAAACCATTCGCCGGAAGTAATCTTGCCTCAGATAGAAGAGGTACTCTTAGGTCAGTAGGAATTGCTTAGCTATTGGTTAGACCAAGGAAGAGGACGATAGATGGAGGGCATATTCGGGATAATTGGATCTGAGGCGGAGGTGGGGCCCCAGCGTCTCGTGGCTATGCAGGGGCCATTGGGACAAGACGGGAGGGCAAGCGTTGCCCGTGGCCCCGGCTGGGCTATGGGAGTGCAGAGGTTAGATAGCGGCCTGGACGATGGCACGGGCCTGGCCTGGAATGAGGATAAAACTGTCTGCGGCGTATTTACTGGTGAGCTGTTTGGCACCGACGCGTTGAGAAGGGCGTTGGGAGCAGAAGGCCACAGTTTTTCCGGTGCCAGTCAATCTGAACTCATGGTCCATCTGGGGGAAGCCTACGGGCCCGAACTAATAAACAAAGCTAATGGACTCTTTGCTGCTGCTATCTGGGAGATTGAGGCGCAGCGGCTGACGCTTCTGTTGGATTGGATTGGCGGGATTCGCCATCTTCATTATGCTGTATTGGGTGAGGGTATTGCCTTTGCCTCGGAGATTAGGAGTCTACTGGCGGTCAAAGCCTGGGAGGGAGGGATGAGCGAACGCGCTCTGTATCAGTACCTTGACTTTGGACACATTCTACCACCAGATACGTTATTCAAAGGTATTTACAAGCTGGCTCCAGGCTGTGCTCTAACTTACGAAAACGGAAACATCCAGGTCCAACGTATCTTTAAGCTTCGCTTTGAGCCTGAGGCAGGCAACAATTGGGTAGAACGATTTCAGGAAATATTTCAGCAGGCTATTAGTCATCGGCTGGGCGGCTGCAAAGAAGTGGGGGCGTTTTTGAGCGGAGGCATAGACTCCAGCTTCAACGTAGCTACTATGAATGCCCTTGAGCAGCGTCCGGTCAAAACCTTTTCCATCAGTTACCCACAGCAGGAATTTGACGAATCGCACTACTCCCAGCTCGTGGCCGAGCATTGCCATACCGATCATTACGAACTGACGCTGGACTCGGCCGAAGTGCTAAATGAGCTCCCGCAGATGGTTTGGGCGTTAGAAGAGCCAGCCATGGACTATTCCTTTATACCCACGTTTAATCTAGCGCGATTCGCCAAACAGCACGTGGATGTAGTGATTTCAGGGGACGGCCCTGATCATCTATTGGGACGACATTATCCGGTGGCTTTTGCCAGGACAATCCTGGGCAGTATTCCCGGAATGCCGTTGTTGGCGAGATTATTGGTGGGCAATAACAATCAATCTCTAGGCCGGGGAGCCGTACTCTGGCGTCGGTTGCGGCGCAGCAAACGGGGACGGTTCCTTTGGAAGGCGCTGCAATCCGTGGCTGCAGATCATCTGCAAGCATATCTTTCTATTTATCGAGAAATCGCTTATCGCGACCTACTTCCCAGTTCACTATTTGCAGTTGTCTCCGACAAAACGGGCGAAAAGTTGCTCAACGGCCTTGATGTCGCCGAGCCTGATAATATTGAAGGCGACGCAAATGACTTCAATCGTATTCTGTCCCTTGACTTGGAGATTGATGGGACGTTCGGAGTATTTGCTAAAGTCGGCAAGATGGCCGCTCATCATTCACTGGCTATTCGCGAACCGTATTTGGACTTAGACCTCTGTGCCTACCTGACTCAAGTACCTCCTGCGTTCAAGGTCAGCGGCTCAACAGTAGGTTTTCTCAGCGGACGAGCGCAGAAGAAGTATATACTGTACGAGGCTGCCAGGGGCGTAGTGCCGGTCGAAGTTATAAGCAAGCGTAAGCAAGGCTTTCAAGCTCCGATCAGGGCTTGGCTAAAAAGCTGGATAGGCGTGCGTGATGCCAGGGCCTTGTTCCCCGCATTGACGCAGAAGGCGGGCCTGTTGGACGAAAGATTCGTGAATAGCATATTACAGGCCTATCAAAACCGGCAATATGACCATAGCACTCTGATTGTAATGCTTATCACTCTGGACTTATGGTATGGGATATTTGTAGAGGGCGGAGGTCAGCGGCCTGCCTGGACATGGAGAGATTGGCTGGCATAAGGGAAGAACTGTCGGGGCGGGCTGGGATTATGGTGGTTGGACTGGTATTGGGTGACGAAGTAATACTCTCGCCGCCTGCTTTCGATCGATACAGTAGAAAACAGTGTGCCCAGTAGGGCAAAAAGTGAGGGCCGAGGAGGTGCCGCTCCTCGACCCCGGGATGGACCAATACCCTGGCTCGGGCTTAGTCCTGCCGTTTATTGTTTTGCATTATAGCACGCGCTCAAGATATTGTCAAGGGATGTTTATAAGAACATTAGATAAAGTTGAGGTTTGCCTCAGATCTCATCATAAGTCGCCGTACACAGCGGATTAAGTCAGGACAGAATAAGCGGACGATTGCATCAGGGACACCTGTGTTTGCACATTTGCGTAGGTCGTAGAAACAAGGCTTCGTTACTACTTATCAACTTGACGGATGACATTGCCTGAGGGTCAGCGCCCGGACTATGCTTAACTCGTCCTTCATTCTTGGCCCAGGTTACTATCTGATAACCTTTAGCACAGTGGACCAACCGAACGTCCAGGTTGCAGAGTGTGTGGAGTTTTGGCTCGTGGTCTGAACCGCGCGCGGCGATCTTGAACGATAAAGTAAGTAATAGGCTCCGCGAAGTTGACCGGCGGCATCGGCGAATTACATCCGCTGACTTATACTTATGGTGTTAGGCGAAGGCGCCCTGCTGCGCCCCGACCACGTCCACAGTGCCGAGAATTGACGGGTAGTGTTAGTGCCCATCGTAAGACGGTATCAGGATAGCAGTCTGCGCAAGTACTTGCGCGCCGATGGGGCTTTCGCCTGTCCCGAAGTGTACCAGTACCTGGAGCAATAAGGGTTTGGGTACGCCATTCGGCTGCCAGAGAATCCGGTACTGCAACGCCAGCTAGAGCCGCTGCTGACGCGGCCAGTGGACTGGGGCCAGGGCTAGACGGTAGTGCAGTATTATGATTTGCACTACCAGGCGGCCAGCTGGCAACGGCCGCGGCGGGTGATTGCCAAAGTGCGGTGGCATCGGGCACAACTGCTGCCCCAGGCGAGCTTTGTGGTGACCAATCTGGGCACTAAGGCCCAGCAGGTAGTGGAGTTCTATAATGGGCGAGGCACTGCGGAACAGTGGATCAAGGAAGGCAAATACGCCCTGCACTGGACGCGCCTGTCCTGCCATCGCTTTGTGGCCAATCAAGCGCGCCTGGCCCTGTTTGTGTTGGCCTACAACCTGGGCAACTTTCTGCGGCGGTTAGCCCTGCCGGAGAGCATACGCCACTGGTCGCTGCGCAGTATCCAGGTTAAGCTTATTAGGATCGGAGCGAAGGTCATTCACCATGCTCGGTACATAATCTTCCAGATGGCCGAGGTGCCCGTGCCCAGGGAGCTATTTGCACAGATACTGCAGCGCATCTGGGCCCTATTGCCCGGCGCCGGGTGACCATGACCTTCAGCGGCTCGGGATGGGTAGTCTTGGGTGTGCCCAGGCGGGATTGTGTCTGCTATCGCCCCAGAGCTGTCATATTGGTTCAATTTGGGTCAGAATCTTCGTCAGGAGTCTTCTAATCCCGCGCTGTGCTGGCTAAATGATCCGCATCGGGAGGAATCAGTGCAGTAAACAGAGACTATTAGACGCAGTAGCAAAACATATGGGAAATCCCAGATACATACCTTCCGCGCGGTAACCGGTAGCGCGCACTGCGGTTTTGGTTGATAATAGCCCGGATGTCACCCCAATTTACCGCCTCTGGTTCCTCCATTTACACACGAAATCCTCTATTGAAGGCCTCTCTGCCCTCAGTGGGCCCCTGTCATAGGTATAGTACGGCCATAACCAGGGAAGCTGGGTTTGAGCGAGGTTAGCAATGAACATCTGGGGATTGCGGGAGGACACTTGACAAACTATGGGGAAACAGTTACAATGTTAGTAAACCTAGCACCGGAACCGCAGCATAAGCTGACGGTGCAAGCGATGGAGAAGTTTGCCATCGAACATAAAACCTGATAAATTGCGTTGATGCACGCAATGTAGTACTGAATGCAGCCACCGGCATATGCGTTATTAAGCGCATGGAGAAGCTGATGGCTTTTTTAGTAGGGGGTAGGATAAAGAGAAGATGAGTACTGGCTTCCACCATTGGGACCAGCAATCTCACTATTGGGGACACGCTCTATGGCTGCCATCGGGCATTGGGTTATAATACCGGCAACTAACGCCGCGCGTGCCGTAATAGTGTAAGATAAAAAGAGGGGCCGAGGAGGTGCCACTCCTCGACCCCAGGACAGCCTAATACCCTGGCTCGGGTTTAATGCTGCCGCATTATTAGTATAACACATTCGGCAGCGCCTGTCAAGCGGGTCGTGTGATTGAGTACGATAGGCTAATATGATTATGGAGCATCTCTTCGTTTGCCGAACATGCAGCAAGGAGAATCACCAAATAGAGTTGGACGGGGAAGTGGAGAGGGAAATTTTGAGGGCAATTAAGAAGAATACGTAGGGATTGAAGGAAGGGACTTGACAAATCAAGGAGAAACAGTTATAATGCCACCAAACTGGTCGCCGGAATCGCAGCACAAGCCAACGTTGCAAGCGACGGGGGGAGCTTGGCATCGAACAGAAACCCTGACAAGTTGCGTTGATGAACGCAATGTAGTACTGAATGCAGCCACCGGTATATGCGCTATTAAACGCATGAGAGAAGCTGGTGGCTGTTTTATTAAGGGGGTAGGATAGAGAGAAGAAGTGCAAGATAAAAAGGGGGCCGAGGAGGTGTCGCTCCTCGACCCCGGGGACAGCCTAATACCCTGGCTCGGGCTTAGTGCTGCCGCATCTTTATTATACCGTGGCAGCCACCGCTTGTCAAAGGGGCGCGCGTACCATAAGCCGCGTTCGGGGCAAGTCCTCTTCCTCTTTTATCTTTACCCCCTCACAGATTCTTTAAACGCATCATTTCTTGTATCGGCACGAAAACTCAAGCCTTTAGCAGGGACCAATTCGAAGGAGCACAGGTGGGACATACATTGGGGAAGAGAGCCTACCGGGTCAACTTATGGAGGGGGTGTCGCTCCTCCACCCCAGGACATTTGCTAAGCTCTGGGTCGGGTGAAAAACCGGTCGTAGCACTAAGGCTAGCTACCGGGCTCTCTTCCCCAACAATCGCCCAACGGGGCACAGTTTAGTTCGTAAATACCTGTCGATCCCAAATAGTATTTCATCTCAAGGACAGTAAAATGGCCATCCACAAATGGGCAGGAGCGCGAGTCGGGCTGATGGGTAATCCCTCTGATGGGTTTGGTGGTAAGACTATTGCCTGCCTCGTGGGTAACTTTGGGGCTATTGTAATTCTGCGAGAGAGCCGGACCATAGAAATTGTGCGTCATCCCCTCTTCGACCCTCTATCCTTCAGCAGTCTGGACCACTTGGCGGAGACCGCCTCCAACGATGGCTATTATGGAGGAATACGCCTGCTATTTGCCACTTGTAAGAAGTTCTATCAGTATTGCCGCGACCATGACATATTGCTTCCTGATAGAAACTTTACTCTTCAATACGACACCAACATTCCCCGCCAGGTGGGCTTGGGAGGCTCCAGTGCCATTATCACTGCTGCTCTCAAGGCCCTTATGGAGTTTTATGAGCTGGGGGAACAACATATTCCCCAACCCCAACAGCCTAACTTGATCCTGGCCGTGGAGACAGCAGAACTTGGCATTGCCGCCGGGCTACAGGACCGCGTGGTCCAGACGTACGGTGGACTCGTCTACATGGACTTTGATGATGCGTATATGAAGGACAATGGCCATGGCTACTACGAGCATATGGATATCGACTCCCTACCGCTGATGTACCTGGCCTACAGCTCAAACGGCTCCGACTCCGGAAAGATTCACAGCGTCGTCAAGCATCGCTTCAGCCAGGGTGACCTCGAGGTCATGCGTGCTGTGGAGACTTGGAGAGTGTACACCGACGAGGCGCGCCGCGCCCTGCTTGAACAAAACTGGCCTCTGTTAGCAGGACTCATGGACGCGAATTTTAATCTTCGCCGCGAGCTATACGGCGACGAATACATCGGGCCCCGAAATCTGCAGATGATTGAGACAGCACGCAACCTCGGGCTTCCCGCTAAGTTTGCCGGCTCAGGTGGGGCTGTGATTGGTATATGCGAAGACGAGAGCCAGTTTGGAGACGCCGAACAGATCTTTGAAGAACAAGGATACCGTTTTACGCGACTGTATCCTGCAACCTATAACGACCAGACTGAGCGTGACACAGTGACCCACGCCAACGGGGTGGGAATGCAGCTATCGGTCGTTTGGTGAAGCCTGCCCGACAGAGGAGGGTCTCATAAATATGGCTGAAACAGTGGTCGTAGAGAAAACCCGCGAAGCTTCACGTTTAGCTGGCGAAGGGACTGCTGTCCAGGCCGCTATTGCGTCCGGGCATGTCATCCCAAGGCCTTGGGGGTACGAGAGGGTCAAGGGAGTGATGGACGTCGTTGCGGCGGGGGCGGGACTGATCATAACTTTGCCACTATGGGTACTGGTCGCTACCCTCATAAAACTCAACAGCCGTGGGCCCGTTCTATTCCGCCAAGAAAGGCCAGGTAAAGATGGTAAGCCCTTTGAGATGCTCAAATTCCGCACCATGGTAAAAGATGCGGAAAAGAGGCTACACGAAGTAATCGATATTGAGGACATTGGTGACCCGCTGATAAGAGTGGAGCACGATCCGAGAGTGACAGGCGTAGGGCACCTGCTGCGTGTGACCAGCCTTGATGAATTGCCTCAACTCATAAATGTATTGCGAGGAGAGATGAGCCTGGTAGGCCCCCGGCCCATCTCCCGATCCATTCACGACCCGCGCAATGCTCTTCGGCTCAGAGTTACGCCCGGCATAACTGGCCTGTGGCAGATATCGGGACGCAAGAACGAAAACACGGATTTTATGCTCAGCAAAGACATGGAATACTTGGAGCGCAGGTCACTGGGGTTTGACCTGCTGCTCCTCGTAAAAACCTTGGTAGCCGTGATAAAGGCAGATGGCGCCAGGTAGAAGCCATATTATGGAAGCGGAAGAGACCAAAACCATAATTTCGAAACGCCGATGGGCACAAGCTATAGTGCTGGTGGCCTTGCTCACAACACTGGGTATCGGCTGGCATGAGAGCCGGGAGATATCCGCCGCCGATATCCCCCTGGCGAACTTGCCCAAGCAGATTGGCGCGTGGGAGACCGTCAGCGAGCGAATAAGTCTTTCCGATAATAATGAGTATAAACTCCTGAAGCGGACTTACACCAACGGCGAAGGCCAAAAGCTCCACGTCACCATTCAAGCCACGTACACTCGTCTAGGTAGCTTACGGGATTGGTCGCTGGCAAGTATGGCAGAGGGCTGGTCAATCCAGGACAAGTCTATTTGGCAGACTGCTCAGGGATCTGGTGTGGAGGCACGGATGCAGAGACTGGTCAAGGGGCGGCATTCGCGGGTAGCTCTAACTTTGTACACTTCGGCTGAGTCTCAAGCATCGACCTTACAAGTGGCTGAATTGAAAGCGTGGCGCGACCGGCTGCTCGGAAGCAAGAAGCCGTGGGCAAGCATGTATGTAGTCGCCCAGACGGACTCAGTCGGCGACGCGGAGCAGGCTGTAAAGCACTTAAGTCAACAGTTGGCTCCTGGGCTGCGCCAGCTAATGTCTGCGGCGGAGCCGCAGTAAGGCAGGGGATCAAATCTATTGCTGGGGTGCAGGTTGCAGTTGGATTATTTTTCGCACAATTGAGGCAAATACGATGGTTTTAGAGCAGAGTTCACAGACCGTACACAGCGTACCTGCGTCCCGTCACGCTCGCAATCGAGCACCCGTCCGGCCGCGGGACTTGACCGAACGGCTTAACGTTTTTGCCAAGGCCATCGCCGTAGGTGTGCTTATCGCTCTTTTAGGCATAGGAACTTTCGGCCGGTTTTACACGGCTCGTTTCAATGGACTCGTTTCCACCACGGCTATGGAAGTAGGCGACATAGCCCAGCAGCTGAGGTCCGGGCGCGGGCTGTCTACCCAGGTCATCCGGCCACTAGCCTTAGCCTATGGACAACCGAACGAAGAAGGCGTAATGCCGGAGATGCTTCATGCCCCGTTGTATCCCTACCTGCTCTCTTGGCTGTTCAGGGCCAGAGGGGCGGGAGACGCATCCGTCGCCATATTCAACGGTCTGATGTTTCTCCTTACCGGTTGGCTGATTTACGCGATTGCCCGAGCACTGTGGGATAAGACGGTGGCACTCTTGGTAGTGGCCGTATATTTCGTGAGCGTCGAGGCCATCGGCCAGGCCCTCTCCGCCTCCGGTGCCACCTTGGCAGGTTTGCTGCTCACAGTAGCCATATGGGCGGCCCTGCGCTATCGTCTGTCAGGACACGCCCGCCACGGGTCCGATGAAACTACGGCCGGTCGAGGCTGGCTTATCTGGTCGGCCATTGTCGGGGGGGCATTCGGGCTGACTTATCTGGCTGGCCTCAGCTCCCTACTATTGATTGCTCCCCTGGTGGTGTTGGCAGCTCCGCCAGGGCGGGGCCGTTGGCGACAGATCGCTATTATGGTAATAGCCGTCCTCGTAGTGATGTTGCCCTGGGCTGTGCGCAACATACTGGTCAGTGGCAGTTTGCTCCCTCCGCTGGCGAAGTACGTCCTACTCACTCATACGCAGACCTACCCCGGGGGAAGTGTCTTTCAACAGATGCCCGGCGAGGTGCCCTCGCCAATCGCCTTTGTGCTTACCCATCCTTGGGAAATGGTGAAGAAGTTTGCTAATGGCCTCACGGTCCTGTACCGAGGCGGGCCCAACATGCTAAGTCCGTATCTGTTTCCTTTCTTTATATTGGGGGCCTTCCTCTTCGGGCATAACACTCTCAAGCGATCCCTGTGGCGCGTGGTAATCGTAATGTTGATGCTGCAGGTGTTGAGCATATGTCTCCACGACCTCGCACTGGATGGCCTCGGCATCTTGCTTCCGGTGGCAATATGTCTGGCGGTGGGCAGTCTGGTGGAGGCCCTGCGTCGAACGGAAGCTTCCAGACTTTTCCAGGTAGCTGTGGCTGCAGCTATCTTTGGCTTGGTGGTGTTTCCGACTGTGAGTTCAATGGTGCTTGGGGGGAAGATGCCTGGTAACCCCTCACTGGCTAGTCTGGGGCTATTACGAGACAGATTGGCCGAAGACGCCGTGATTGCGAGCGATAATCCGGCCGCCGTGGCCTGGTACGCATACAAGAAAGCGGTGTTGTTGCCTGCTACTCCTTCGGAGTTAGACAGCCTGGAGCAACGGGGAATCAAACTGCACTATGTCTACTTCACCCACGCGATTAGCCGCGGGGCAATCCCCAAAGGCCTGAAGCCGTGGCATGAGCTTTTGAGCGATAAGGAAGCAGCCAAGTATCTGGGTGAGTTCTCGCCCCTCCCCCAAGGGGAGTTACTCTTTGAACGTGTTAACAAGCGAGAATCCTAGGAGGTCGGCAAGCGAAGTTGACCAGTGTATCGTTCTATAACCAACGGCTGTATGGTTCTTACGGTGCCACTTTAGGTCAGCGGAAGAGCCTTGACTGTTGCAGTAAATTCGGTTGCGCAAAAACTAACTGAAAGGAGGTGAAACACATGAGAAGAATTCTGAAAGTGGCGGTGATACTGGCGTTGTGCTCGAGCATAGGGGCGGCGTGGGCTGTTGGAGGCGTAGCCCTGCACGAGCAGGACTACCGGCTGAGAGACCCGGCTGGAGTCGCGCGCGTCGATGTGAAGGAGATCGTGTACGACGAAGAGGACACGCAGATCCTGCTTGGCTCGTATGTAGGTGCACCCGACCACGGGTATTTGTACACCTACACCGTGCATAACGTGAGCCTCGACCCGGCCTTGAGCTGGGGCGTCTACTGCTGGGGCTACAAGGACGAGCCCTACGACGTGATATGGAGCAGGGATGAGGCGGACTGGACCGAGTACTATGACTGCGCCTGGAACCACGGAGATTGGGGCTGGATCGATGATACCCCCACTCCGGTCGCCAACACCAACATCCCCGCGTGCACATCGCAGACGTTCTGGTACGTGAGCACCTCGCCGCCGTACGCCCTGTTCGATGCCTTCGCGCATACCATCGGCGGCGCCGGCGGCACTGGCGGCGCCGGGGAGTACTATGCGACCGGCAAGATCTCCGGGCCGACGCCTGAGCCAGTTACTGTGGCTCTATTGGCGTTGGGTCTGCCCCTGGGACTGCTCGCACGCCGTCGCCGCAAGGAAGACTGATCCCTTAACTGGGATAAAGTCGCGGGTGCCGCCTGGTTGCCCAGGTGGCACCCAACAAAGCCGCTGAAGCGTAATGTTGGCTCGCGACATAGGCAGTGATAGTAGTGAGCATCCAATACGATGAAGACACTTGATTATAGCAAGCAAAACCGATTGCAGATTGCCTGGATAGCCGCGATTTCTGTGGTTCTCGTCGCGATGTATTGGGAAGTGGGGCAGGTATTTGTCAAGAGGTGGCTGCAGGAGTCCAGTTACTACCACTGCATGGCGGTGCCGGCGATAGCCGGCTGGCTGCTGTGGCGACGAAAGGATAAGTTGACGGGCTCTGAAGGCAGGCCCTCAGCGTGGGGTTTCGTTCTGCTGGCCGCCGGACTGCTCTTGTACCTAGCCTCAGCCCGTACAGGAGTGCGGATGGTGGCGGGTGTAGCCTTCCCGGTCATCTTAGCAGGGATTGTCGGGGTCGTCTACGGTAGGCACCCGCTGAGGATTGCGGCTGTGCCTATTGCACTACTAGTTTTTGCAGTTCCCTTCCCTGAGCATGTCATTGGCATGGTTGCTATGCCCATGCAAAAGGTTTCTGCGGTCATGACGGGCAAAGTTGCGCCGTTGCTGGGTTTACAAGTCGTCCAGCAAGGTATCAACCTCAACCTGCATGGATTCACTTTCGTGGTGGCCGAGGAATGCAGTGGCATGCATTCTCTGGTAGCTCTGCTGCTGACCGGAGTCGTACTGGTTGAGCTGTCTCAACTCCACAAATACCGTAAAGTTACGGCTATTGCTATTATTCCGCCTATCGTATTACTGGCGAATGTAGTGCGACTCACTGTAGTGCTGTTGATTGCGGAGTATTTTGGCCCAGCGTTAGCACTGGGCAGCGTGACGCACGGCTTCTCAGACATCATTGTGTATCTAGCAGCGGTGCTCGGTTTCATCCTGATCATTGGATGGCTGTATGAAACTCAGCCGCGGACCGACCCTTTCATGGGCGCAGAGGAGAAAGCCGCGGCCGAATCACCAAGCCAAGACGAACTCCAGCATTCGGTGCTCTGATATTGGATACTTGTTCTGTTGCGCGGGGGGAACGTACAAATAAAGTAACACTAACGTACGCACTGCCAAGCAGGTAGAGAAGTCGAGACGTACTCTGTTTAATCGTCAAACTAGCGACCGTCAATGACTTAATGGACACTTAACTAACGGTCCTGTCGCTGGTTCCTGGAGGGAACAAGGAGGCAAGGTGATTGTGGACATCAATAAAGTTATCATTCCTGCAGCCGGGCTGGGCACTAGGTTATATCCAATAACCAAATCTCAACCCAAAGAGATGCTGCCTTTGGGCCGCAAGCCAGCTATTCAGCTTGTGGCCGAAGAGGCCGTCGCCAACGGACTGCACCAGATATTGATTATCACTGGTCAGCATAAGAGAGCTATTGAAGACCATTTCGACACAGCAGCAGGCAATGGGCAGGACAGCATAGAAAACGGGCATCTGTTTCCAGGTATCCTAGGCAACAAGGATGTCGACTTCTTCTTTGTCCGGCAGAGCCGTCCTGACGGCCTGGGCGACGCTATCGCTCATGCTGAGGCTTTTGTGGGCGATGAGCCTTTCGCCATAGCGTTGGGCGACGCAGTAATTGCCAACGGAGGCCAATACACTCCGCTTCTGCGCCGAATGATTAGGCTCTTTGCAGAGAAGAAACCGGCTGGCATAGTGGCCGTCCGGGAAGTCCCCGACCAGTGGGTAGGCTCCTATGGAATAGTAAAACCCAGCAATGGGGAAGGTGAAGTGTTCAGAATCTCTGATATAGTGGAGAAACCGCCAGTGCATGCGGCTCCCAGCAACTTGGCGGTTACTGCTCGCTACATATTCTCTCCTCAACTCTTTTCATATCTCACCAATACTCCTCCAGACGAGTCTGATGAGGTCCAACTAACCGATGCGATGCGCCTCATGTTGCAGGATGGCCACGACATTTGGGCCATCAAATTGGCCCCTGAGGAAGTTCGTTATGATGTGGGTAATTTCTACGAATACGCCAAGGCATTTATTGCGATGGCTTTAGCAGATCCGGACCAGGGAGCTGCTCTCTTTCAATACCTTAAAGACTTAGTGGACGGTGGGCGAGCGACCAAAGCTACTATTGCCGTGGAGGCCCAGTGATGAAGATTGCTATGTTAGGGGTAAAGGCGGTGCCTTGTCCGGGGGGGATAGCTGCCTACGCCCAACAGCTCAGTTCAAGCTTGGTACAACGTGGCCATGAAGTAACGATTTACTGCCGACGGCAGTATCTTGATGGCGATGCTTATTCTACTCCTCTTCCGCCGTACAACGGTATTGAGCGCAAACTCACTCCCGGACTCCGCGGGAAATACCTCGATGCTCTCACCCACACCTTCACCTCAGCCCTGGACTCACTACGCCAAGACTACGATGTCGTTCACATTCACGGTTCTGCACCTGCGGTGGTAGCGCCTTTGCTGCGACTGCGTCTGGGCCGTCCCTCAATTGTCACGATTCATAGCCTGGACTGGCAGGGAGGCAAATGGGGACCCTTGGCCACGACTGCGATGAGGTCAGGCGCAAGTATACCACTACATTTTGCCCACGAAGTCACCGTAGTTTCCAAAAGCTTGCAGCAATTCTACCACGACGTCTTCCGGCGCGACACAACTTACATACCTACCGGCGTAGAACTTCCGGACATCCTCCCCGCTCAGGAGATTAAGCAAAGATGGGGCCTGAGCCGTGGAGAGTACATACTCTTTGTAGGCCGGTTAACCCCGGAGAAGGGGCTAGAGTATCTGCTACCAGCTTATAAGGCCATTGATACAGACAAAAAGCTGGTGATAGTAGGAGGGACCAACTTCAAGGATCCCTATGTGGAGAATCTGAAGAAGTACGCCAGCCTGGACATAGTTTTCACTGGTTATCTTCAAGGTCCTATCCTCGCTGAACTCTTCTCCAATGCGTATCTGTACGTGCAGCCTTCGACCCTAGAGGGGATGCCGGTGGCAGTCCTAGAGGCCCTCAGCTATGGCCGCTGCGTACTAGCCAGTGGTATTCCGGGCAACCGGGAAGCGATAGGCGAATGCGGCTATACCTTCCAAGTAGGAAATGTGGACGATCTTCGCGAGAAATTAGCTATGTTGCTGCATAACCCACAGGTGGTCGTAGCTCAGTATGGCATAGCCCGAAACTACATAAGTCGGCAGCACAACTGGGGTAAGACCGCCGACGAGTTCGAAAAGCTTTATAATCGACTGGTTAGTAAAACTACGCAAGACCTTCCGCTTGAGAAGGAGGTAGCAGCCAATGCATCGCTCCGTATTGGTCAGAGCCATTAGTGCGAAGGGGGGAGAACCAGGAGGTGGCGGAGTTATGAGAATATCAGTTATAGGTGCAGGATACGTAGGCATTGTGTTGGGAACCTGCATGGCGGATTCAGGGCTAAGAGTTGCCCTAGTAGATATAGATGAAGACAAGATGAAACTGTTGCAGCAGGGCAAGCTGCCCATGTACGAGCCCGGTGTGGAGCAGTTGTTTGTGGAAAACTGGCGGAAAGGGCGTATCGAATGCACTAATTCCTATGCCCAGGGACTGGATACGGCCCGGGCGGCTTTTGTGGCGGTTGGCACACCTCCGCTGGAGGACGGGAGTGCAGATTTAAGCAGAATCAAGGCGGCTGCCGCGGAAATTGCCCAGTATGCGCCTGCGAACTTGGTTCTGGTGATTAAAAGCACAGTTCCCGTAGGAACCGCGGCCAGTGTGCGCCAGTTGCTAACCGAGGCTGGTCGCAAGGATATTGAGGTAGTATCCAACCCCGAATTCCTCAGGGAAGGCCGCGCACTTGGCGATTTCCAACACCCCGACCGGATAGTAATTGGGGCACGATCGGCAAAGGCTGCCCACTTTGTTGCGCGTCTGTGTCAAGTGTGCCTAAGGAGTGAGAGTCCCGTTCTCATGATGGACAATGCCTCAGCAGAGATGACCAAGTATGCCTCTAATGCGTTCTTAGCTACTCGCATATCCTTTGCTAACGAAATAGCTAATATCTGTGACCGTGTAGGGGCAAATGTTGACGATGTACTCCAGGCCATGGGCGCTGACCATCGCATAGGAAATCACTATTTGCACCCAGGCTGCGGCTACGGCGGCTCCTGCTTCCCCAAAGACGTCCAAGCCCTTATCAACATGGCCAACGGCAACAAGTATGCAGCCGGTTTACTTCATTCAGTTCACCAAACAAATGAACATCAGAAGCAACTCTTAGGCCACAAGATCCTTCGGTACTTCCATGGCGACCTCAAGGGGCGAGTTATCGGTGTATGGGGGCTGTCATTCAAGGAGAACACCGATGATATCCGCCAGTCTCCCAGCCTGACTTTAATAAATTACCTAATCGGAAAACACGCTCAAGTCCGGGTATTCGACCCCGCTTCGGTGCATTGCGTGGCAGATATTTTCCCTGACCACGTCGTCGGCTGCCCCAATAAATATGAGGCAGTTAGGGGTGTTGATGCTCTGGCCGTGGTAACTCCCTGGCAGGAGTTCAAGAACCCCGATTGGGAACGTGTCAAGTCACTACTGAGGCAGCCGGTAGTGTTTGACGGACGCAACCTTTACGATCCCGCTCATCTAGCAGCTATGGGCTTTACCTACGTTGGCTTTGGCCGCCCTAACGGGCAGCCGACTTTCTTGGCCCCCACGGTTCCTGACCGGGTAGAGGCTGAATTTGTGCCTCAATGAGTATAGCTCGGCGGAGGTGAATAGTTCGGAGGTCTGGATCAACACCAATGCTAAAGGTCATCATCAACAAAGCCCTTCCGGGGGCACCTTTCCTGGTTGGCATCTTGACCTGGCTGGCCTGTACTCACCGGCTTCGCTGCCTACGGTTAAGGCTAGCTCGGACCAGGGCAGAGGCGTGACGGCGGCTGTGCTTGTCATTATGCATACTAGGCTTACTCATTGGCATAGGGCTTTCAGGCGAGATATGCTGGGCAGATACCAGCCTGGTTTTGCCTGGTGTTCCCGAACATGAGTGGTATCACGGGTGTGGTGTCACCGCGGCGGGAATGATGATAGGTTACTGGGACGCGCAGACCGGCTATGGTAATCTCTTCACTTATGGCAGCGGGGAGCACTGTGGTCTGGAAGGGCTCAGGCCAGTGGATCAAGACCGTGGTGGAAGGCGCTATAGAACAGTTCCCGACTCCGTAAGGGCAGCAAGTAACTGTGAACTATCACGCACATCATTTTAGGGGGGGGGAGAGGTAGGATGACCATGAAAAGCATCAGTTTGATGCTGGCGTGCGCTGTTGTGATTGTGGCGCCTTTTTCCGCCCCGAGTGCCTGGGCGAAGGGCAACTATTATTACTATCATGTATGGATGTCCGACACTGACAACCCAGTTTATCCCAAACCGGGGGCCTTAGCAAGTACGCTGTGGGACAGCTTCTCTTATTGGCCGAACTGGTCGGCTATCACCCCCACCCTGCAAGTTGACCCCACTGCCGACGAAGTCCTCGCGGAGCTCAGCGGGTATCGTGACACCATCGGGGAGGGCGATTTTTTATTGTTCTATTACACCGGTCATGGTCAGAGAATTGGTGTAAACTCCAGCGAAACGGAAGGTACGGATCTATTGTTTGATATACCTCCAGGGTCCAGTGGCACTACCATAACCACCGATATCTTAACGAGTCCTGATTACTTCGGCGGGTTCGCACAGGGTGCTACTGTGCTAACGGTATTCGATATGTGCTACGCAGGCCAGATGATAGGCGGGGAAAATGGCTTTGATATCACGGCTGGCGCAATTGATTCTCACGATAATACCGCAGTTCTGGCGGCCAGTTTGGCAGACGAAGACATTGGACTCTATGCCCAAAACTACGAACCGTGGCCTTCAGGTAATTGGGATTACGTCAGCAGCTACTTTACTCAAGGCATAATTGAAGGCTTGGCGCCCGGCGGAGACGGCCGACCGATGGCCGACATTTCCGGGGATGGCACCCTGTACGCCGACGAACTGTTCGCGTTTGCCTCCTCGCGGACGCAGGAAGCTGGCGGCTCTGGCGGACTGTTCTGGGACAACATTGGTTCGCAGGAACTGCCGGTAACCACAGCCGCCCCGACCCCTGAGCCCAGCGCACTTGTGCTGCTGCTGTCAGGCGGCGGGAGTTTACTAGCTTTGTACCGGCACAGTAGAAGGACCAGTGTATCTCGGTGAGGGTTTTCATCTTTTTTATCCAGGGGCCTTGACAAAAATGACGGTTTGTGATATACTTCTAAACAATAAGAAGGAAGATAGTCTATACACCCGTGCGGCACCATGTGTGCTCACGGGTTTTTGGGGTCATAGAGCATATCTCGCGAGTCGTGTACATACCGCCAGGTGAAAGCGGGGAACAAGCACAAGGTGGGACTAACTTGGAGTGAGGGCCTCACGCGGAGTTTGTGGTCATTATCGAGTATCTAACGCCTCGGGGGGGCAAGCAAAAAAAGGAAGTGGGAGGAATGATTATGAGACTCAGAAGGAACAGTATTGCTGCAGTGGCGGCCTTAGTCGCGGTGTCCCTAGCCGCTGGACCAGCCTTTGCGGTGGACGCCACTCAGTGGGGCAGCGGGTTCTACAGCCTGAGTAAGGCGCCCGGATGGGATGAGAGCTTTTATCCGGTCTGGCATTACGACATTACTATGACGCTGCAACCCCTAAACTTCATCAGCTCTCTACCCCAAATCACGGACGAATGGGCTGATCCAACCCGTGAATGGCGTTTCACTGGGATGGTGTGGCAGCCAGATGGCGGGAGTCTGGTTAACCATTTTATGTGGGATACCTACGATAGTACGCATCTCCCGAAAGATGCCTGGACCCACGGCTACGATCTAGGTCCCCCCGCCAGCGACGCCCACTACGGTCAGTCCTTAAACGACGGCTTTGTGGGTGTTTTCGTAGATGACGATGGCACACTGGGCCCGCCGAAGACTACGTATGACATCATTGCTAAGGATTCGACGGAATTCTCTTACGGTATCGCTCTCGACGCCACCCAGCAGAAAACCGTCAGCTTCAGTGTAGATATCTGGCTGCCTTCGGGCCCTGGTGCTCAGAATGCCCAGATGGGGTGGACCGGCTATAAAGACGGCAAGTACGTGCGTGCCCAGAACAGCGAATACCTAACGCCCGAGTTGCCGCCTTCGGCACTACTCGGGTTAAGCATGCTGCCGTGGGGCATTGCCTATCTGCGCGGCCGACGTCGGAAGCAGAGCTAAAACACTACTCACACTGGCGGAAGAAACCCTCTGGGCGTCCGCCGACCTCGGCGGGCGCCCTTGACTTAGAATAGTAATTTGGGGTATAACTGAGATTTCCCATATGCTTTGTTACTCCGTTTAGTATTCTCTGTTTGCTGCACTGATTCCTCCTGCTGCGAATCATTTAGCTAACCAAACCCGAGCTTAGAAGATTTCTGAAGAAGATTCTGCCCCGAATTGAACAAGTATGACAGCTCTTGGGCGATAGCAGACACAATCCCGCCTGGGCATAAGCAAAACTAGCGATTCTTCGCCGGTTTAGGTTATGGTCATCCAGCGCCGGGTACTGGGGTGCAGATCCGCTACGGAATCTGAGCTACCAGTTGTCTTGGGACGGCTACTTCGGCCACTTGGAAGATGATCCGCCGCGAGGCGCATCACTTCGCCCTCTCCGGTGCCGTGCAGCCCTGTTAGCTCTGTTGGGGGAACCGAGTTTCCTGGGCTGTTCTGCGAAGTCCGTCAAGTGCAGCGAGTTGAGCCGCCTCGTTTGGGAGAACGATGATTTCCGCCAGCCGCCGCCCAGAGTAGAGACGCTGCTCCCGAGGGGGAAGGGATATGACGTACTCCTGCACTTGACTCGGGAGATCGAGTAGATTCATGACCTGCGTAACCCGAGCCCGACTCAATCCATACCGCCTCGCAATCTCAGCCCGATTGTTAACCACCCCGGTCTACAGTAGCTCCTGAAACTCATGCGTTCGGGCTGCCGAGGTGCCATGCAGAATTCCGGGAAACATAGGAGGAGTCTCCTGTATGCACGGCGAACAGTATTCTGCGTCTCATCATTCGCGCTGTCTGGTAGAAAGAAGGGCAACATAAGCTCGCTTCGGAGTGTGGTTATAACCCTGGAAGTTAGGTACACATCTTGAGGTTGGGTGTGTATCTAACTCGGCTTATAGACCCACTCTCTGTGGACAAATTGGGGCCGGAGGTTCACAAGTGAGCGCGAAAAGCGGTACATAACCATTGTTACGGTACTCACTTGTGGCAAAGTCGTGAATTCCGGCAGAAAATGTAGGTCCTGAGCGCAGTTGCGTTGGCTTCGCGCTTCTGGTGCACAGAAAGGATGTGCACATAAGTGCAAAGAGTTATGGACACACTGGCTCAGGAATTTTTGCTCTACCTGCAGGCTGAAAGAGGCTGCAGCCCCCTCACCGCGACCTCTTATCGCTCCGACCTGACACAATTCTTCACACATCTGCAAGAGAAGTACGCTGTCACTAGACCCTCGGAGATCACGGTGGAGATGGTGCGCTCGTGGATCGTGGCGATGTACGAGCGCGGGCTGTGCAACAACACTGTAGCTCGCAGGGTCTGCTCGCTGAAAAGCTTCTGGAAGTATCTGTGCGAGAGGGATTTGGCCTCGCCAATGGTCATGGGCAAGGTCAGCACACCGCGGCGCGAGAAGAGCCTCCCCATCTATCTCAGCAAGGAGTCTTTGCAGAAGCTACTGGATGCGGCTCTGCGGCAGCGCACTGCGTACTGCGCGTTTCGTGACCATGCAATAATGGTCACATTCATCTATGCTGGTGTGCGCCGGGGAGAGCTCCTGAACCTGAAGGTTGGGGAGGCTGATCTAAGCGCGGGGACACTGCGTGTTGTGCGCGGGAAGGGGAACAAGACGCGCATCATTCCGCTGATGACGGAGCTGCGGCAGGCGATTGCTGATTGGCTGGAGTATCGCCCTCCATGCGGTCACGATTATCTCTTCACCACCAATCGTGGCAACCGTATATACCCGTCGCGGATGCAGATCATCTGGCGCAAAACACTCGAACGCAGCGGCATCAAGCAGCCCGGCGTTAGCATGCATACGTTGAGGCATTCGTTTGCGACGTTGCTGCTGCAGACTGGTAACGCTGATTTGGTCTCGATTCAGCACCTGCTCGGCCACATCCGCCTGGACACGACGGCCATATACCTACACGTCGATGCCCAGCAACTACGGGAAGCAATTGCTGCGCATCCGTTGGCCGCCGAGAGCAGAAGTCCAGAGCAAACCGGCACTATGCAGGATACTTAGGATCGGGGAGACAGGCAAGAAGAGTGGGCGTGATGGCGGACGTATGCGGCACGCCGGACCCGTGTGCGCGAGGGCTATCGCGGGAAAGCCAAGTGAACCATATTCCTGGTGCAGCGTGTCATGCTGAGCGATCGGCCGCCAGAAGCCGAGTTAGGTACACAGTGTTTGGGCCTGCTGTGTAACAAACCCAAAGGGTTAGTGCACACTCCGTAGGACACTTATGTTGCCGTCTTCATCAGAGAGCAGCGTTCGGGTGTTTGCGTCAAGGGGATATTTCGTCACCAACACACCGAAATCCTCCTGCAATTACCGGAAAAAGCTCAGGCTAATAGACCACCCTCTGTCTTGAGAGCCGCGGGACACAGTCCCTATTAAACAGCTTTATCTGAACCAGCCTAACTGTTAACCAAAACAATACGGTTCGAATCCGGCTTGGCTCCCCACCGTGGACTCATTTCGAACTCTACTGAGCCCACCGTCTCAGGATATGCTGGCCATATTCCCCGCAGCACGTGAATTTGCCTCGGGAGCATCTGCATAGTAGTGCAATCGGAACGATGGTGTAACCTGTAGTATTGCTTCAATCCACGCCCCCGCGAGGGGGCCGCCCGATGGGGACATCTGACAACGCCGACTATTCAACCGACTTGGTGGCCTGGGAAAGATCTATGGCCCGCAGGCGTCGTGCCCCTATATAGGCCGAGAAGATGACCAGCACCAGGACAATGACGATGGTGGTAAGGTAGATCCACCAGGGCAGAATTGTCCGAAACTGCATGTTTTCAGTCTGATAGGAGCCCATGAGCAAAGTGTTGAGCATCGCTCCCAGGGGCAGTCCCACGATCAGTCCTGCCGCGGCTAAGAAGAACAGTTCGACGCCCGCCAGCCAGGCGGTAGCCCGCGCCGCGAACCCCAGGCTGCGCAGATGGGCTTGGTAACAGCGAGCCAAGGGAATGGCAACTGGCCGTTGGCCCTTTCCCCTCCGACTTCCTATTGACCGCCGCCTCCGGCCCTGTTCAAGAATGCGGCAATCCTCGGCTTGTACCTCGTATCGAAGTCCTGCTTCGTCATTTGCTGCGCAATGAACGGGTACTTCCTCACAAGGTCGCCAAGTGCCATATGCCCCTGGACGTAGTACCTTATTACGCGGATCCTCTCATACACATAGTCCCTGTCTTGGTTTAGCTCTAGGCGGCAGATGGTGGCCAACACTTTTGCCTTCCGGCCAGGAGGGCACCCGGGATCTGGTTCGATGCGGAAAGTCGTGAAGTTGATGATGAACCAGTCATCTCCTGTCGCACAAGGATCCAGGACATCCCTGTGTTTGCCTTTTCTCTGATTCAGTCGCGAGCGGCACAGCCGGAAGTTGTTCCATTCATACGCCTGGCTCGCATCGACGGCCTTTGGAACGTAGTGGTCGATAGATGTCTGATCGGTATCCGCTGGAGGGTTCTTGCGCGGGGTCCACGACGCGCTATACGAGCATATCCCCTGGAGCTCATTGTAGAGGTAGGTGTGCACCTGCTGCCAGTAACGGTGCTTCCGCCACTCTGCCTGTGACGGCGAGGGGCAGCGGCGCAAGAAGGCTTCTCCGCGAGCCTTGACCCTGGACTCGTACTCAGCTGGCGGCTGTGGCAGCATCACCCTAATCATACGGTCACACCATATGACTCGGCGAAGAACACCCATCTGATCCAAAAGGGGTCCTCTGCCGACAGAAGGTCCTTGAGTCGCTCTGTGGCGGCTTCGACTTCCTTCATTGTCGTCTCCTGGCTCTCCTGCAGTCGCAGCGCGTTCCTGATGGCTTCTTCCCGCGGACCAGATCCTGGCTCTACCAGCCCAAAAAGACCGGAGTGTAGCCACGAGTCGACCCCGCCTCGCAGTTCAAAGGGTACCTCTTCAAAGATTACTCGGCCGGAAGAGCTCATGTGAAGATGGAACAGCTTGTCATATTCCGGGTCAAAGACTGGCTCGCTTGAAGCGAGCACAAGCGGAGAATGCGTCGCGACTATCAATTGAAGTGACAGCTCGCTCGACAAGTCACTGGCTATCCCCATCAGTGCTGGAACGATTTGCCGCTGCCACTTAGGATGCAGGTGGGCTTCGGCCTCGTCGAGAAGAACAACCATCTGGCGTTCCTCCGGCCTGTCGGCCTCCCTGGCCTGTATCTTGTGCTCCTCCCAGGCCCATACAATCAAGTAGGACAGTGTCACTATCCGTCTTATCCCAGCCGACTCGAAGACAATCGGGACTTCTCCATACGGGTGACGGATGGTTGGTATATCCCTCACTTCCCAAGGCAGCCTCACAGAATTGCCAGCCTTCAATTCGCCGAGGTCCGGTGGTGACACTCTGGTCAGCACTTTCTGAAATACATCAAACGGCGACCCCTTGTCTGCTCTATCCTGCCATCTGACCCAATCACGAATCAACCCCTCAATCTGGCCTGCCTTCCCATCCCATACTTCCTCTCGCGTGAACTTAAGGCCCGGCCACTGCCCTTCCGCGCCCGCCCCAGCCAATATACGGTTCGTAGGGTCCCATACAGCGAAGGACCCGTCCACCCGGGCATATATGACGAGGCCCGAGATGGCCGGCGTACTGCCATGCAATCGCCATTGGCTCGTCTGCTCCTCGAAGCTCGCTCTTACCGCCGCACTCTCGCCCCCTTTAGATACCGCGAACTTGATCAACGGCTTGCCTTTGCCCATCAGGGCCGCTGGCCAAGCACGCAAGTCCGCCCAGTCCTGCGTGAGCGCCCACCAGGACAAGTCCAGAAGGAATGTCTTCCCCAGACCATTATCCCCTGTGATCAAGTTGAGCCGCTGCGCCGGATGGAAAAGTAGAGAATCCAAAGGTCCCAAATGCTGCGTCTCGAGATAGCTCAGGAAGCCGCCCTGCTGAGGGGGCAGATCCTCCGGTGTTGAGTATCCTTTCAGAACCTCGTGCCAGAATACCGGCAGATCCCCAAAGGCCTCTTTTTCCGAAAGCCTGGAAGCAACGCCACTCTCGAATAGGACTGCCAGCTCTTCTTCCGTTATCGAGTACTCTCTGATCAGTTCGGCTCGAACGTCCTCACGCGTCGCGTCATCAGGCCAATCTTTTTCCCTGTATAGCCACGTCGCGAGGTGAAACAGGGAGACCTTCTGGCCCTTGGTCAGAAGCTTCGCCAGCACTTGCACATACTTGGGTGACCATCCCCACATCTTCTCGTTCTTGACGTGCATAAAAGCGTCCGCGCACGTCTGCGTGTTGATCGCCTGCAGGCCCGTGCTTGCGTAATTCGGCTTCACCCAATCCTTTGCTAGCGCTGCGCGGCCACGCATCAACCTGAAGAAGTATTCAGACTTCGGGTTCACTCGGTAATGCGCGCGCAGGAAGGCAGCATTCTCCCCGTCCAGACGGAAATGCACCTTGGATCCAACCGGCATGCCAGCATTCTTCATCACCAGGAACGTGGTGGCGAATACCGGATGGCAGCCCTTCAGGCGCTCCATCGCTTCCTCTACTTGTCTCAAAGAAAGATATTTCATTGGCTTCAGAGTGTCGCCAAGGACTCGGCTACGTACTCACAGAAGTCACGGTTTAGATCGATGCCCACCGCATCATAGCCCTTTCGCAGTGCGACCCTCAACGTTGTGCCGCTTCCGCAGAATGGATCCAGCACCGTCCCCCCCGGACGTCCACCAACTGCCAAACACTGCTCAACCAACTCTTCGGGATAGGGTGCGGTGTCCACCAAACCATTTGCCTTTGGACGCACCGCGATGGTCCATACATCCTCACTCCCCCCCTCCTTCGGAAGAGACTGTCTATCGAAATAGTAGTTTCGCGCCTTCACGAACATGAAGACATATTCGTACCCCCGACTCGGGCGATCCTTCACCGACTCCGGCAGCCCATTCGCTCGATTCCATATGATCGGGCACCGAAGTATCCAATTCTGTTGGCACATCTCAATCGCGACCCGCCACGGCACTCCGATGACGGACTTCCGCTGAAGCCCAATCCCCAGGCCACCGCTCTTGTCCACTGCTCTGAGGCCGAACCGGCGCCTGGAGCTTTTCTTGTCAACTCCCTGTGACTCTCCTTTGCCTGAGTAGTACGTATCGCCGATATTCAAGAACAGCACTCCGTCAGGCCGTAGGACTCGGTATACCTCCGTCATCACAGCCGTCAGTGCGACCACATATTCGTTAACACTGTCTTCCATTCCCATCTGTCCGTCTACCTTGTAGTCACGGAGCCAGAAATAGGGAGGAGAAGTCACTACGCAGTCAATACTATTCTGCTCTATGAGCCTGAGCGTTTCCCTCCCAGGCCCGCCAAGCACCCGCCAGTGATGGGACAGAGAAATGCCTCGCCACTCCGTCACTTTGATGTCAGTGTCCGGCACGACGTGCTCGGTGACGACAACCGACTCGTTATCTAGGTCGTCCCTCCGGCAGTACAAGTTCTCGGCTTGCATCTGACTAGACACAGTCTGCCTTATCTGTTTAGGATTCGCCATCTGCAGTTCCCTCCTTACCTCCAGTCTACGCCTGTCCGCCGGTTGCTGTCAATCGCACCCCGCCCCAAGGCGCAGCACAGAGCGCAGGCAACCGCCACCGAGCAGTGTCAGTGGTTGCTCGCATGATCATGTTCGTCACTCTGGGCCGCCAGCACGTCGTGGAAGGCCACCAGTGTTTCATCCACCATCTGGTCCTGAGTGTAATAGCGCGCAATCCCGTTTGCCCCGGCGCGACCCATTCGGTCAGCTTGCTCGGGATTGTCCATGAGCTGGCTGATGGCGTCCGCGAGGCCTGCGGGATCCTCTGTGG
>SDBU01000549.1_pt1 | contig 52224 bp, 61 predicted proteins | sample 2277071 | NCBI WGS metagenome assembly SDBU01 (sample SAMN10397929, study PRJNA504765) | marine sediment metagenome | isolation source: marine sediment core GS08_GC12, 126 cmbsf | place: Arctic Ocean: Gakkel Ridge, Loki's castle | collected 2008
TACGGGATAAACGTATCCGGTTGTGTTAAGTATTCTCCCTACTTCGGCAATTGCTCTGTCCATGCTTCCGGTAATCTGAACCAAAGCTGCCAATAGAATATTGCCAACGGAATGCCCCGCCAGCTCCTTGCCTTCCTTAAACCTAAAGTCAAAAACCTCCTCCAGTGTTTTTTGGGCGAAGGGAAGGTCAGCCAATGCCATAATAGCCCTTCTGACATCCCCTGGTGGCAAGACTCCCAGTTCCTTACGCAATCTCCCGGTAGAACCGCCTGAGTCACACATCGAAATTACGGCTGATAAATCAACGTCGTACTTTTTTAGTCCGGTTAAAACCTGATAAGTTCCTGTTCCACCACCTATAACAACTATTTTTTTATTTACCACTTTCTTAAAAAAGAAGGTTTCATTTAACTTCCTTCCAGATTCTTATTAATGCACTAATTAAGGAGATTCTTAGGTTCCTTTTAGAGGTTATGTTCATTTTTTTTAACACTTCGTCTTGGTTTATCCATGTTTTTTCAGGCTTTTGCGGGAAAAGATACAATCTCACCAAACGAAGGTGAAATCTATCTAATATCTCGCTTAGTTTAATGTTGCGCTCTGTCTGAATATTAATTAGCCATTTATTAATCCTTCCCCTAAACTTCAGATCGAATGGGCGGTGAAAAATTTCATATTGTTTTATTTCTCTAAAGTCAAAAACTTGCGGTTGGGGATATTTTCTGGACGTCTTAACCTCGCGAATCTTGGGAACCCTGGGAAGCCAAAGTTGTCTTAGTATAGTCACTGACTTATTTTAACCTGATATGTCAATTACTTCAGGCGGTTTACAGCTTCTGAAATAGATAGAAGCTGAGTAGTCTTGCCGGCACGCTTTTTCCATTCTACTTTTCCCTTGGTAGCTTTTGATACGACCAATCTTACGGGAATACCAATTAGATCAGCGTCGGCAAATTTCTCACCAGCTCCAACGTCTCTTTCATCCCAGAGAACATCAACTCCGACATCTTTCAGTTCTCGATATATGTTTTGTGCATTTTTTGATCCCGAAAGATCCACGAGATGAGCATCAAATGGTGCAACCTGGGGAAACCAGATGATGCCTTTGTCATCGTGCGAAACTTCTACTAAAGCACCGAGTACTCTGGTTGGCCCAATCCCGTAACTTCCAAAGACGACGGGCTTTTTTCTCCCCTCTTTATCTTGATAATAAACTCTCATGCGCTCTGCAAACCAAGTCCCGAGTGGGAAAATGTTTCCTACTTCAATTGCGCTAGAGGAGACTATCTGTCCTTTTTTACAACTTGGACATGTATCTCCTTCGTTGCCTTTAAAAATTTCTTTGTTTTGCCCCCAGTCGCACCTGTCACAATAATAGATCGTATCCTCTCCACCTTTGGCTAATACTTGAAACTCGTGAGTATTCTTGTCAGTAAAAACTCCGCCCCCCGTCTCGGTTATCCTGAAATTAAAGCCTAACCTTCTAAATATCTTGGAGTAAGCTTTTTTTGTTTTTTCATAATAGTTCATCAATTCGCTTTCTGAAGTGTGTGCGCTATATAAATCTTTCATCATAAACTCGCGGCCGCGTAAAATTCCGCTTCTTGCGCGAGGTTCATTCCTAAATTTAGCTGAGAAGTGATAAACGACTACTGGCAGATCTTGATAACTTTTAATATTTTTCCGAAGAAAATCCATGACTATTTCTTCATGTGTAAAGGCAAGACCATACTCGCGCCTTCGCGAATCCTTAAACTGAAACATTATTTCCTTTGCTTTATCCCATCTGCCCGTCTCATCCCAGATTTTTTTGGGATGAAGAAGGGGCATTAGTAGTTCCTGACCCCCTATCGCATTCATTTCTTCACGGATTATCTGGTTGATTTTGGAAACTACCCGCCATCCTAAAGGTAGAAGAGTCCAACTACCCGCCATCAGTTGATCAATGAATCCAGCCCGAACCAGTAATCTATGGTTCACGCTCACAGCTTCTTTAGGGGCTTCTTTACGAGTCTTTGGGAAAAGCTTTGATTGCAACATATTCAAAATATATCAGAAGACGCACTAAAATGCTATTATTTTGAAGCTATTTCAAGATTGAATCTATATATTGCGAAATGCCTCCGGCAGTTGAAATTCTTCGTATATCGTAAGCGGTTATTGCAAAAATCAAGAGTAATAACAGCATAATCCCTACCGTATGCAGTGCTGTTTCGACCTTGGGTAATACTTTCCTACCAAATACAGATTCTATCCCGATAAAAAACAATCTTCCGCCATCCAATGCGGGAAAAGGGACAATGTTTAAAATAGCTAAATTAATTGAAAGAAAGCCTGTAATATTAATTAATGGCAATATCCCAAATGAGGCTGCCTTGGCAGTTATCACTACAATACCAACGGGACCGGCAATATCCTTAGGGGTTTTCCCAGCAAATAAATCAGCAATAATTGTAATAAATCCCAAAAGTACTGTACCTATCCAAAAAAAAGCCTCTTTAATTCCAAAATACGCGCCGATAAACGGTCTTTGCCAAATAGGCGGAAAATAAGTTTCGGTTGAGGTGATAGTCACTCCAAGCGCCCCTTCGCCCTCGGGGGGGTCGCTTCTCGGCGTCAAAGTAAATTCCAATAAGCTTCCTTCTCTTTCAATTAACAAACTTACTTCTTCGCCCTTTTTATTCTCGATACTGGCTATAAATTGCTCTGTAGAAGTAATTTTTTGTCCTTCAACTTCCCGAACGTAATCGTTGAGCATTAAGCCTTCCTTTTCCGCCGGCGAATCCGATGCAATTCCTACCACTCTCACATTTTCGCCTTCTCTGGGTATTCCCGAAAAAGAATACACTATCGAGAATGCAACAACCGCGAGGAGAACATTCATTAATACACCTGCAACAACCACTATGCTTCTTATTTTCTTGCTTTTATTAATAAATGCTTTTTTGGGCTTAGTAACTCCTTCATCTGTATGTTCGCCATGAAGCCTGACGAATCCTCCTACTGGAAGAAGATTTATGGAGTAAACAGTTTCTCCGATTTTTTTACCTATTAGCCTTGGAGGTAATCCTATACCAAATTCCTCCACCCAAATACCGGCACGCTTGGCCGCGAAATAATGTCCAAATTCATGAACTAAAATTAATATTGATAAAATAATTACCGCAATTAGGATTGAACCAAACATGTTTTTCTATTATATATGAAGGTCGACGTCCGAGTCTGCCTTTTTATAATTTAAGAAGCTCTTGTTTTTTTGCTTCTCCAGCTTTATTAATCTTTTCGACAAAATTATCCGTTATTTCCTGCAGCCTTTTTTCTTGATTAAATTTCTCATCTTCTGAAAGCTCTTTCTCTTCAAACATTTTTTTAATACGATGCATTACTTCACCCCGTATTTGTCTTACCATTATGCGGCCATTTTCAAGCTTTGAGGATAAAAGTTTAATGAATTTTTCTCTATCCTCAGTTGTAAGCGGCGGAAAGTTAATCCTAATAATCTCACCATCGATATTGGGTGTTAAACCAACATTGGCAGCGTCAATTCCTTGCTTTATCTCCCCAATGATTGATTTGTCCCATGGGTCAATAGTTATACTTTGAGCATCGGTGGCAGAAATAGTCGCCAGTTCGTTTATTTTCAGCTTCTGTTGCCCTCCATATGCTAAAATTTCTAAATCCTCAACAACCGCCGGTGTCGCTCGCCCCGACCTGATGCTGGCAATATCGGTAATCACCAAGCTGATTACTTGCTGCATCTTGGAACGGACTGAAGAATCATCCATTATTTTCCCGCCAGCAGTCGCTAAAGCTTCAGCTTTTTGCGGGCTGGCCCAATTCTACACGATATATTTTACCGATGCGAATATTCTCGCCGGTTTTTGCTATTGCCTCTTTAACCAATTCGTTTACCTTTTTTGATGGGTCTTTAATAAAATCCTGTCTTTCCAGTTCCTTAGCATCCTTTGCTTCCATTGATGCAACCTGCAAGGCAAGATTGTGAGCCAGTTCCTGAAATATTTTATTTCTGGCTACAAAATCTGTTTCACACAAAACTTCGACTAAGCTGGCTACTTTGCCGGAGTGATGAACATATGCTTCAATTAATCCTTGCGATGTTGCTCTTTTTGCCTTTTTTTCCGCTTTCTCAAATCCCTCTTTACGTAAAATTTTTTCCGCTTTCTCTCCGTCTCCTTTGTATTTAACCAATACATCCTTAACCCTTACCATCGGGGCTCCAGTTTTGTCTCTCAAATTTCTTATTTGACTTGCTAATATTTTTTTCATATCACTAAAATACTAAATAGACCCTAAATCACGAAAATATTATTTTGTGTCTTTGTGTGTTTTTTTGTGTTTTTGTGTTAACTTTTTGCCCTCTAATATTGCATCGCGGATTAGGCCTAACACATATTCTAAAGCACGAGTTGCATCATCATTCATAGGAATCGGGTAATCAATTAAGGTTGGATCACTATTTGAGTCCACGATGCCAACTATTTCTAAATTCTTGGCTTTAGCTTCTTTCACTGCCCCGGTTCCTTTTTTGGTATCCACCACTACCAACATCTCCGGCAATTTTTCCATTCCTTCTACCCCTCCAAAAAACCTCTCTAGTCTTGCAATCTCCCTTTCAAGCAAAAGTCTTTCTTTTTTGGTAAATTCTTTATACTCCCCCGCCTCCATTTTTTTCTTCATGTCGGTAAGTTTTTTACAGGATTTTCTAATTTGGTCGAAGTTGGTAAATGTTCCACCTAGCCATCTCTCATTTACAAAAAAGCAGCCTGTAGCTTGAGCAATTTCCCGCACCTTATCTTTAGCTTGCTTTTTGGTTCCGACAATCAGTATTGTTTTGCCTTTCTTTACAGAATCGGTCAAAATCTGAAGGGCTTCATCCAAGGCTTTTTTAGTTTTAATCAAATCAAATACATGAACTCCGTCCTGCTCTCCATAAATGTATGGAGCCATTTTCGGATTCCAACGCCGAGCTTGATGCCCAAAATGGGCACCCGTCTCAAGCAACTTCTTGACATCAACTTTAACAGTCATCTTGAATTTGATTCCTTAATCCGCCAGCTGGCGGCCCCCTACCCAAGGTGAGGACTAAAGAAGCTCCTCAGGAATCATATCCTTGAGTATGCGTAATGGCGAAATTCTACCAGATTTAAGCACGTTTATGCAACCTCTCTGCTGCCTCGACCAAGTTTTCTAATAGACAAGAGATAGTTACCGGCCCAATTCCGCCGGGAACCGGGGTAATAAATGAGGCTTTTCTGACTGCTTCATCAAAGACCACATCTCCATTAGGCGCACCCACATCGATAATAACCGCTTTATCTTTAATCATCTTTCCGGCAATTATTCCCTTTTGTCCTGTTGCGGAAATTAAGATATCTGCATTCTTTGCTTTATTGGCTAAATTCCTTTCTTCAAGGTCAAACCCAGTAACATCATATCCTATTTCGCCTAACGTCTTAACTAATTTTCTACCGATAAAACCCTTTGCTCCTATGACAATTACCTTGATGTCAGGTTCCGAACCTCGGAAGGTTCGGAACCTTCCGAAAGATGCTTCTTTAATAACGGCGATAACTGCTTTAACTGCCGGAGTTATAAAAAGGCTATCATCTCTCATTCCATCAACATCTTTTTTAGGATTTATTGAATTAAATATTCGTTCACTATTATGTTTTAAGTGATTCGGAAGAGGTAATTGTATCATTATTCCGTGAACTGAATTATCGTGATTTAACTTATCTATTAGATCGGTTATTTTTTCTGTTTTAACTTTATCATGTAGATATCTGATAACTACTTTTGCTCCAATTCTTTCGGCTGCGCTCCTTTTTAAGGCAAGATAACACTTGCTTGCCATATTGCTTCCAGCGAAAATAGATATAAGCTTTGGAGTAATCCCTTTTTTCTTTAACAAAGATGTTTGCTCTTTAATTTCTCCTTCTTTCAAATTCGAAAATTTTCTTCCATCAAAAACGATTGCACGTCTAGTCATATTCCATTAACACTTTATTGTTTCACCTAAGGTATGGGAAATGTTAAGCAAAGTCTTTTAACATCCTTTGCTATGTTTTTTAATAATGCATCTTTTCCGACTTCTGACTTAAAACTTACCAAATATTTACTTCGTTTATTTTTATCCTCAGGTATGCTTCTTTCCCCTAAATGACTAATCACTTGATCAATCCAGTTGGCAATTTTATCCATTTCTTTCTCCTTCATCCCGCGTGCCGATAGAGCCTGTGTACCGAGGCGGATTCCGGAAGGATAATACGGGAAACTCGTGTCATTAGGGACTGCGTTTCTATTGACGATAATCCCGGCAACTTCAAGGGCTAAAGCAGCAAACCAACCGTTTACCTTTTTATTTCTAAGGTCTATTAGAATTGAGTGTTTATCCGTACCTCCACCTACGATGTCAAATCCTTTTTCTTCTAATTTCTGCGCTAATCTTTTAGCATTAGCAACGGTTTGCCTAACATAATCTTTAAATTCTTTACTTTTAGTTTTTTCTAAAGCAATTGCAATCCCGGCAATGGTGTGGTTATGCGGACCTCCCTGAAGACCGGGAAAGACGGATTTATCAATTTTTTCGGATAACTCACTTTTTGAAAAAATAATTGCCCCTCGCGGCCCCCGCAGGGTTTTATGGGTTGTCATCGACACGATATCGGCATAAGGAAAGGGTGATTTATTGACACCCCCTGCAATCAGCCCCGCTTCGTGGGCAACATCGGCTAAATAGTATGCACCAACGTCTTTTGCAATCTGGCCCATTTTCTTGTGATTGATTTCTCTGGTGTAAGCAGTTCCTCCGGAAATTATTAGTTTTGGTTTAATCTTTTTTGCTTTCCTTAAAATTTCACTGTAATCGAAAAGTTTGGTTTTAGGGTTAACGTGATAAAAATCTACCTGCCAAATCTTTGAAACTAAAGTTACATTTTTTTCAGGCAAATGCCATCCGTGAGAAAGATGGCCGCCATCAGGTAAATACATAGAAAGAATTTTTTCTCCTGGTGCCAAAAGTGCATTATAAACTGCCAGGTTTGCCGGAGAACCCGAGTGAGCCTGGACATTCACTCCCCACTTACCTTTGTCCAAACCAAAAGCTTCAAGTGCCTTACTTTTACAAATATCTTCAATCTCGTCAACAACCTTATTCCCCTGATAATAACGTTTAAAGGGCAACCCTTCGGAGTATTTATGCATTAAAACCGAACCGACCGCAGCTCGGACCTCCGGATAAGTATAATTCTCCGAAGGAATCATCATAAGCGTGTCGCGCTGTCTGGCTTCCTCCTTTTTAATTAGTTCGAATATCTTATTTTGCATTTAGATAGTCGCTTATCAAAGCTTGCATGCTTTGCATGTCAAAGTCTCCGCTTGCCTCTTTTTCTCTTGTTGAATCAAGTTACGAATCTTATTCATGATTAGAAGTATAATCTGTTGCTAAATGGAACTCAAAAGGTCTAAAGAAGTTTTTCTTCTACAATTTGCCAAATATTCTCGTGAATTTTATTCGAATAATCTCTTTCGGCATTTTTAACACCAGATACTGAAACCCACCAACTATAATTCCTTACTGTTCTTTTGTATTCCCTATATGCTGCATTTTGATGCTCCCAATGACTCTCCGCAATATCTCTTTTTTTTCTTTTGATGTATGCCCTCTTTCCTTTTCTTAAATTTAGTTTTCTTGCAACTTCCGGCGTAGTGTCAACAAAAATGACTAAATCCGGTTTTAGCAGGCCCAGTTCTCTGTATCCCACCGGCCACAGCCAGTCCCGATACTTTTTTTGAGAAGTAGTATTGAGCTTTGCAATTTGGTGTACATTTGAGGTGAAATAACGGTTTGATAAAATCCACCCGCATTTTTCAATCCAGGGAGCACCGATATCTCGGCTCCAGGTATATTGATCCATCATATAAGGTAGGACTGCAAGATATGGGCTTACTTCTTCCAGCTTCCCAAACTCTCCAGTAAGAAACCGACCCACCAATTTGCCCCACTTAGATTTATAATATCTCGGAAAATCTGGAGTTAATACTTTATATCTTTTGTTCTTGAGTCTTTGCTTTAATAATTTAAATTGAGTAGTTTTTCCGCTCCCATCAATCCCCTCTAAAACAATAAATTTTCCTCTTTCCTTCATTTTAGAAATATTTGTCAAAAAATTTCTTCAAAACATTCCGAATATTTTTCTCATCGTAAAAAGAAAGCATAAACTTTTTATAATCAGTGCCGTCAAGAAATGCCGAATAACTTTTACATTCAAGTGATTTGTAGCGAAGCAGCAAAATTGGTTTCTTTTGACTTTCGGCATAACAGTGTTCATACCCTGCCCCATGAGAGTAAGTCGACACCTCGGCAATAAAGGCATCACATTTACCAATCCAGGCCTTATCGCGCTTCATAATTGCCTTTCTTCCCCTAAGACTCGAGGTTTTAGTATATTTGGGAGACATCTTGATAACATTCTCTTTTGTCAATATATGATGCCCCATGTCTTCAAGAGTTTTAGAAGTCAGCTTTAACGAGCCGGCAAATTCTCTTCCTGCCGCCATCGACCCAGCTAAATAAATTTTCATCTTATATTTCAGTTGGTAAAGGTTGCCTAACAAAGTCTTTCGGCTGGCCTACACAGCTTGGGTGATCCTTGCAGCAAACAGGCTCATAATGTTCACCTGCCTCGAAGGCCTGATCTTTATAATCAGCAATTGAACCATCAGGTTTAAGTCTGCGGGTACCCTTGGCAGTTATCTCACAATATTTGCATGTCGTACCAACCTCAATCTCGTGCCAGTTTCCATTCTGATTTACAGCCTCAAGTAAGTCATGGGCAAAAGTAAAGGGCTCTTCTTGAAAGGTATAGTCAATTCCGTCAAAAACGACATTAAAGCCCATCTTTCGTAACTCCTCAATTGAGCTTAAAGCTTCTTCGCTATCACTACCTATAAAAAGCATTACTTCGTCGATAAAGACAAATGGTTTCTCATCCGGGGTAATTCTAGTTGTTCCGAGATAACTTATTACATCAGCAAGCCTGTTGTCTTTGATTGTCAAGGCAGGGATCCTTCGTCTGTCTCTGTCTACCATAAAATGCTCATGCTCAGGACCGTAGCGGATTGCAGCAGCAGGCTGAAAAGCTATCACGTTTTCTGAATTTATTTTCTCTGCCAAATGATTGAGAGCGCTTGTCTTGCCCGCAAACATGCCAGTGCTGTGAACACCTACCACTTGAGGCTCAGTTTTAGTGGCTAACATTCGTACAATCTCTTCAGCTACTTCTTCTGGGTCTTTTGTCAAAAGCTCCTTTAGAATACTCAGCCTTTCTCTAATTCTGTAAACTGTCTCGTATCTTAGGTCTGGTTGACTATAGATCTCAACAGGATCGACCTCTACCATAAACACATTTATCCCATATCTATCCCCCAAGGTTCGTGCTGCTTCCTGCCCTGCTTTGTCTACTATCTCAAGGTCTTCTCTTGTAATACTCCTCTCCATCTCCCTTTTTTCAGGGTTGTCTTCAATCCTGACCCGGAGTCCTTTCTCGAGTTGATCAATTGAATTGGGTTTCAACATAATCAAAAGGTCGGGTCTTGTAATCAGGGGGTCCAAAAGACTAACCAGATTCATATATGTCCCATATTCTTCTTCAGAAACGATTCCAGCCTGTCTTCGCCACTCCATAAAGACAAAAATGTCTGACCAAACACTCGTGTCTCGTACCCAACGACCGTCGTAGTATTTTCCGCGAAGGCCGATAGATACATTGTCCAGTAAAAAACTCAATTGTGTCCGCAACATAAAATCTGGATTTTTATAGGAACGGGCCAAAAATGGGTTATGGGAAGGCGTAAATCTCTCGTTTTCCATTTTTGCTCCAATATTTTCTGCCAAAAAACTTGCAAGAGTAGTTTTACCGACAGCAATGGGTCCACCTATCTCTATAACAAGATCCTGCTTTCCCTTTTCTTTTAAAAAGTGGGTCGTCTCCGGAATCTCGTCAAAAGGGGGCAGTAAATGCTTTATAGAAAATAAATTAAAAGCTTTTATGAATAGTTCTCTTTCTTCGGAGGAGAAATTTAAATCTATGTCTAAAAGTTTTTCTCGAATTATTCCAACAAAATCTTTTTTAACCCCCGTATCATCTCGCGCCAAAAGAGATTCTGCTTGAGATAGATCCTCAACAAATTCAGAAAAATCTCTCAAAAAATAATCATGAGGTGCAAATTCCAATTCCTGTTTTCTTTCAGCTCCTTGCTCTACCATTTTCTACCTCCTTTAAACTAAACGCCCCTTCTTGTACTCTTCTATTTGCCAATTATGCACTGGTTGGCCGCACCACCTATCACCCTCGGGGCACCTCGGTCTTACATTAGCCTTTTGTCTGACACCGCAGGGTGCTAAAAACAAATTTTTTGCTTCCGGTAGTATTTTTTTAGCCTCCTCAGCCTGCTCAACTGATATAAAAAATATCTCTTCTTGTGCTAAATAACACAACCTTTGTTTCCAACGATGAATCCAGTCAAAAAGGTCCCCCGTTTCAACAACCCTTATCGCATGAGCGTTTGGTAAAAGCATTAAAGCATCTTCTGTTTCTACCCCCATGTCAAGAAGGTTCTCAACATTTTTATATATGTCCCGCATCAACCCTTCATATAGTTCATTTACGTGTGGTGTTTCTTTAATAACTAGTGGTGTAATAAAGTCGTGTTCTCCAGAATAAAAAGTTTCTAATGGTTGTGTGGCTCCGGGTGTTCTTCTGTGACGTTGCCTTTGGGAGTCTGCTGTGTGAGAAAGTTTGGTTGCAAAACTTAAAGAAGCCTGTCTTAAAACTAAGGTTAAGGGGTCAAACATTCCAACATCATAAACATCAGAAAGATATTTATTAATCGATGGGTCTACCAAAAGCCTAATCGCTTCAGACTCAGATATTTCACATTCGGGAAGACCTAATGTATTCCTTACTCCTTTATATAAAGTCTGTCGTAAATATTGAGGAGAATCCTGAAGAACAGATTGTTTTTCCCTTAAACCTTTGTCAAACTCTTCTGAAAAAATTTGCTTTAGTACTTGGCTAAATTTCTCCTTCTCCCTTCCAGGAAATGGCTGGTCTAGTTCTTCTAAAATTGTTGGGTCGTTTTTTGAAACCTCAATAACCATTTTTGCAACAGCGTATCTTGCTTCATCTGAGTAGTGATTCATTTGTGTTGCTCTAAATAGCCTTAAAAGCTGGAGCTCACTCAGCGTGTAAAAGAAAGTTGTTTTCTGAGCAATCGGAAGGACATATCTTGCAATTTCTTGACTTAGTTTGCCAATTTTTTTCTCTCTATCTTCTTTTGTTTTTTCGACTCTCCAACCAGCCTCTGGATATATAGCCTTTATCTTTTTTTCAACTTCAGGTTCTAATACATCAAATAACCTAAAGTAAGATTCATTAGTAAAATCTGCTGCGCTTAAATATGCTTCTTTTTGTCTTTCATCTAAATTTCTTGGGACTATATAGCTTCCTTTTTTTGCTTCAACATATCTTTGGCTTTGCTGCTCAGTATTATAAAAAGGGAAAGAGTGAAAAACTTCATGAACGACGTTGCGGGAAACACCAACAATATGCCAAGTAAAATGGGCGTGTAGTCTTGTTGTATGATGTCCAGCTTCCAATGTGCTATCTGCCACTCTTTGGGCTCTTTTATCAGATCTCGATCTCATTTTTGTAATACCAGGCGCGTAACACTGGTATGCCGTAGTAATTGCAATATCTCTTGCGCCAACTTCTTCCTCACCTTCCGGCACACGAGTGATCAAAGACAGTTCTACCAATGGCGGGTCTTCAAATCTCTCTGACAACTCAAGATACTTATTTAAATAACTCTCAATAGAAGGCTTCGCTAGGAAGATTTCGCTTTCTGTGTTCACTTTTTCCTGCTCCTTAGTTTTACCAATTTTACCTTTGCCTCTCGAAAAAGCTTCCTTGCATATGGTTGGTCAGTGTTTTTATAAAGCCCTCTGTAAACAACCCTGGCGATTCCTGCATTTATAATGGCCTTGGTACAATACTCGCAAGGGAGATAAGTTGTATAAAGGGTTGCACCGTTTGTGGATGCACCATGGTAGGCAGCTTGCAAGATGGAGTTTAGTTCAGAGTGAACTGTCCTAACACAGTGGCCGTTAACGATTTTGCAGCCCACGTCATCACAATGCCCTAAACTTCTGGGGGCACCGTTATATCCCGTAGAGATAATCATACCGTCCTTGACCAAAACTGTACCTACGCGGAGCCTGGGACATGTTGCTCTGATTGCTATTACATCGGCGAGATTTAAAAAATACTCATCTTTTGAGGGGCGAATATGTTTCTTTTTAGTTACCATAAAATAAGGGGCTGAAACTTTTTACCAGACCACGCTGAAGAAATCAACCAGGAGATTTTGGTTTGCGCCCCGTCGGACGGGGATTGCGCCATGAAGCCCATTTACAAGATGGAAAACGGGAGCAGCCGTAAAACCTTCTTTTAGTTTTGGTAGTTTTAATAATCACATCACCCTTTCCGCAATCCGGGCAGAGCATGCCGATTTTTTCCAAATACTTCTCTGTGTGGTCGCAATCGGGGAATCTTGAACAGGAAATAAATTTACCAAATCGGCCAATGCGAATAACTAATTCACCCCGCCGGTCGGCGGGCAGGCTTTCTTTTGCACACTTGGGACACTTTTTACCTAATTTTTCAGTTTCGATTTTTACCCTCTTTGACTTTTCGGTAACTTTATTTAACTTATTTTCAAAAGGCTGATAAAATCTTTTCATCATCGCTACCCACTGCTTTTTACCATTAGCAATATTATCCAGATCGTCTTCCATAGCAGCGGTGAAAGAATACTCGAAAACTTTGGGAAAGTATTTGATTAGGAAATCATTGACGGCCACTCCTACAGGTGTTGAATGAAATTTCCCTTCTTTTTTTTCTACATAGTTTCTAACTTGGATTCTTGATATCGTTGGTGCATATGTTGATGGTCTTCCAATGCCCAGTTTCTCCAAAGTTCTAATTAAAGAAGCTTCACCAAAACGGCGAGGAGGTTCGGTAAATTTTTGCTCGGGGTTAACTTTAATAAGGCCTAGCGGTTCTTCCATTTCAACATCGGGGAAAGGCTGCTTAACCTGACCGTTATTTTGAGAATTATTGGCCACCTTTCTCCACCCATCAAATTTCATAATCTGTCCTGCGGTTCTTAAAAGGTATTTTGTCTCATCAGCAGCTGAAGCAGCTGCGACTTCGACTACCGTCTCGTCGTAAACACTGGCCGGCATTTGACATGCGACAAATCGCTGCCAAATCAGTTTGTATAATTTTTCTGCCCCTTGAATTTTTCCGTCTTTAACTATTTTTCTTGCTACTTTAGTAGGCCTTATCGCCTCATGTGCCTCTTGGGCTACCTTCGCTTTGGTTTTGTAAAATCTTGGGTCCTCTGGTAAATACTTGCGTCCGTATTCCTTTTCTATAAAGCTTCTTACAGAAACTATAGCCGATTTTGCAATATTGGTTGAATCCGTTCGGTGATAAGCAATTAGTCCTCTCTCATAAAGTTTTTGGGCAACAGTCATTGTTCTTTTGGCTGACCAAAAGAATGAGCGCGCCGCTGCCTGAGTCATGGTAGAGGTAGTAAAAGGCGGAAAAGGATTTTTGTGTACCTCTCGCTTTTTGACATCAGCTACACTGTAGTCTGCGCTTTCGAGATTAGCTACTATTTCTTTTGCAGACTTGTTATTTTCTATAATTGCTTTTTTCCCGTCAATTTTTGAAAGTTTGACGTCAAAAGAAACACTTTTATCTTTGGGTTTTTGTGTTTTTACTTTGCAGAAAATCTCCCAATACTCAACCGGTACAAAAGCTTCTATTTCGCGCTCCCTTTCTACTATTAATCGAACCGTTACAGTCTGAACACGACCGGCCGATAATCCCCTTCTGACTTTTTTCCAAAGTAGAGGGGAGAGTTTATATCCAACTAATCTATCCAGCACTCTCCTGGCAATTTGTGCATCAACTAAATTATTATTAACTTCCATAGGATTTTTAATTGCTTTATCAACTGCACTTTTTGTTATTTCGTGGAATACTATTCGTTTAGTGGTATATCCTTCCAATATTTCCTTAACATGCTGCGCAATCGCTTCTCCTTCCCTGTCAGGATCGGTGGCAATAAAAATGGCATCGGTATTTTTTGCCTGTTCCCTTATTTTCTTTATCGATTTATCCTTATCTTTTACAATTAAATAGTCGGGACGGAAATCGTTCTCGACATCTACTCCTAATTTACTTTTCGGTAGATCCTTGATATGACCCATGGTTGCTTCCAATACATAATCATCCCCCAGAAATCGGGATAAAGTACGCGCTTTTGTTGGACTTTCTACGACAATTAAATTCATGTTTTTTTGAGCTTGCTCTTAAATTCTTTTATATACTCCTCCTCCTAAATTCCTGACTAATCCTTTTAACTCCATAATAGTCAGTCTAGCAGAAACACTAGCTACTTCAAATCCTGATATTCTAGCAAGCTCGTCAAGGTGCAGCGGTTCCGGCTCCAGAATTTCGACTAATTTTTTCTCTTCTTTTCCCGCCGGCATCACCTTTTCCATTGCGTTTTTGTCAACCTTAAGCTGTACATTGAGTTCGTGTAAAATATCACGAGGAGAAAAAGCTATCGTTACCCCATTTCGAATCAAAAAGTGAGAAGCTGCACTCATGGGAGATGTTACTTGTCCTAGAACTGCAAAAACCGGTCGTCCTTGTTCGGCGGCAGCAGAGGCCGTCAGCAAAGTTCCACTTTTTTGGGCGCCTTCGATTACCAAGACTGCCTTAGACAAACCGGAAATAACACGGTTTCTGGATGCAAAATTGGCTCTCAGCGCCGGATATCCCAAAGGATATTCGGAAAGAATGGCACCGTTCTTTTCAAGTATTCTTTTCGTAAGCTGCGTATTCTCAAGAGGATATACTTGGTCTAAACCGCAAGCTAAAACCACTATTGTTGCCCTCCTGCATCAAGGGTTGCACGGTGTGCATTGTATCAATCCCCCGGGCTAGACCCCCGAAATGATATTTATTCCCATCGACGCAAGCTCTTGGGTAAATTGTTGAGCAACTTCCCTTCCATAAGAAGTCATTTTGCGAGTACCTACTACCGCGACGGCATTTTCGCTATTTTCAGACAAAATCCCCTTTTTATATAAAACAAGGGGGTATTCGAAAGGTCGCGCAAATTCTTTGGAAAGTCAGCATCATCATAAGTAATAAAGTCTATATCTAGTCTTTTTAACTTCCCGAAATACGCTTTAGTATTAAAAGCTTTTTTATATTTAATGAAGTCTTTTACGCGTTCGTTTTTTAGCCCGATATCTAATAGTTTCTTCCCGCTTGCGGCCCAAGATTTCTGAGCGCTTCCGAAATAGTCAATTAGAAGGTTTGTCCTTGCCGGGCCAAAATAAACGTATGAATATAAAGCGACAAGTGCCTGTCTTTCAGTCATAAGTAGTCGAATTAGGAAGCAGGAAGTATGAATGATGGGAAATATAATAAACTGCTAACCCCTAATTCTTAATTCATAATTCTTTATTCCTATTATTGAACCAATAATCAAAGATCTCGCGGGCGATTGGACCGGCAACGTATGCACCTTCGCCTCCTTTTTCCACAAGAACAGTGGCAACAACTTCCGGAAACTCAATTGGAGCAAACGCAGTAAACCAAGCGTGGGTTTTGTCTTCTTCGTTTGTTTCTGCAGTACCTGTTTTACATGCAATGGGAATAGAAAAATCAAAAAATGTAAAACCGGTACCCCCCGAAGAGCATGCTCCTCTCATTCCTTCTTTCACTAAATTTACTGTCTCTTCACTGATATCCAAATCCCTGCATTGGAAATTCCCTGATTCCTCATTGGCAATAATATGAGGCGAACAATAATTACCATTTGCTGCTATTGCGGCTATTGCTGTGTTGACGCCAATAGGAGTCAGGACAATATCTCCTTGTCCAATCGACATGTGATAGGTGTTGCCTAAAAACCACCTTTCCCCACGCACCTTCTCTTTCCAATCAGGTGAAGGAATTAAGCCTGCAATTTCACCCGGTATATCAATTCCTGAAGCTTCTCCGAGTCCAAATTTGGTGGCCCATATTACTAGATTATCTACACCTGTAAGCTCGCCTATTTTATAAAAAAAGGTATCAGTTGAGCGTGTGATTGCGCGGACTAAATCTATTTCACCTTCCCGCCCTCCATATTGAGTAAAATACCAGTTGGTGTAGGAAAAATCGCCATACGGAGTTTGAATTGAAATTACTCCCGGGTCATCGTAAATGAAGCTTTCGTCAATTGCACCTTCCTCTAGTGCTGCAACGGCAACGAAAGGTTTAAAAACACTTCCTGGATGAAATCCCCCGCCTAATACCCGATTAAATAAGGGCATCTCGCTGTCATTAAGAATTTTTTCAATTTTTTCATTCTCTCCGTCCACGAAAACATTGGGGTTGTAAGATGGAGATGAATAAAGTGCAAGGATTTCCCCATTTGCGTCACTTACAACAACTGCCCCTTTTGAATCTTGCATTAAACCGGCAAGGTGTTTTTGCAGTCCGTAGTGAATTGTGGTTTTAATATCTGAGCCAGGTATCGGCTCCCTTCTTCCTAAAGTTCTTACTTTCACTCCTTGCGAATCAACCTCAACTAGTTCCTCTCCCTCTATCCCAATTAGAGTACAATCATACATTTCCTCAAGTCCTGTGCGGCCAATTAAGCTCCCTAAATTGCGAGAACCTTTTCCCAGACACTTGGGATTAACTTTATCAACCTCTTTTTCTCCTACTTCTCCCAAATATCCGCTTACATGAGCGAAGTTTGACCCCAGCATGTAGTTCCTTTTCCATTCGGTCAAAATCTCGTCCGGTGGTACACCTTTGATATCCCTAAGTTTTGAATAACCCATCTTAGGATCAAAAATAATTCGTTTTTTCACCTCCAAATTCCCAACTAATACTTCTCCCCCGCGAGCTAAAATCCTACCTCGCGGGGCTTGTATCGGAACTCTCCTAATTCTGTTCCCCTCCGCTAATTTCTTAAAGTAACTGCCTTTAATTAACTGCAGTTCAATTAATCTTCCTAAGATAATTAAAAATCCCAATATGAGGATGCCTTTTAGAAACCACGATAACCAGCTGTCGCGTTTTATAGATAATGTTTCCACAGTTTATTAGTGTATCAAAAATATAGTACTAGCCTTTTTTAATTATAACTGCTTGGTAACTCTTATTTTTGATAGAAGTGATGCATCTTCAAGCACTTTTCCACATCCCCTTATAACACATGTAATAGGGTCTTCGGCTACATAAGCAGACATTTTTGCTGCATCAGAAACTACTTTTTCTATTCCAGGGATTAATGACCCTCCTCCAGCCATAACAATTCCCCGCTCCATGATATCAGATATCAATTCCGGAGGAGTTTCCTCCAGTGTCGCAGAAATATTTTTTATAATCTCCTGAATCGTGGGCGCTAGTGCTTCTCGAACTTCATTGCTTGAGAGTTTTACACTTTTTGGCAAACCTGTTTCCAAATCACGGCCTCTTACCACAGCAAACTTATCTTTTCCGGGAACACAGGTTCCGATGCTGATTTTAGCCTCTTCTGCCGTTGCTTCACCAAGAAGGAGAGAATATTTTAGTCTTACGTATGAAATTATTGCTTCATTCATCTCATCACCTGCAACTCTGATCGAGCGGCCAAGGACTATTCCGCCTAAAGAGATAACTGCAATTTCAGCTGTCCCTCCACCAATATCGACAATAAAAATCCCCTCAGGCGCCTCAATAGGTAACCCTGCTCCAATTGCTGAGGCCATTGGTTCCTCAATCAAGTGGACAATTCTCGCACCAGAGGAAACAGCCGCGTCAGCAACAGCACGTCTTTCGACTTCGGTAACGCCGGAGGGGATGCCAACAATTATTTTTGGTCTTGGAATTTTTGGAATAACTGTACCTGATTCGTGAATTTTTTTTATATAGTGGCTAAGCATTTCTTGAGTTGCATCAAAATCTGCAATCACTCCATCTCTTAGAGGCCTGACTATCTCGATTGTCGCCGGAACTCTTCCGAGCATTCTTTTTGCCGATGAACCGATGGCTAGAATCTCCTTGTTCTTCTTATGTCTGGCAACAACAGAGGGTTCCCTTATCACAATTCCCTTACCGCGTACCCAAACTAGTGTATTTGCAGTTCCTAAGTCTAAGCCGACATCGTGAGAAAATAATCCAAATATTCTATTGATACTCAAATTCGGCAAAGTGTTTCTGATATTTCTTTTTTTTATTCTCATGACACCCTCCCCGCACTAAATGTGCGGGGTATCCTCATTGGCGTAAGCCGTAAACCGCAACCAAAGTTCTGGAATCAGCACAGTATAGCGTGAGACATAAAACTTTCATATAGTAAACTTCTTTCATTTAGAAAATTTATAGTGTAAATTGTGTTTGTTATGGTTAATATTATTAGCCGCTCAATTGCTGTTATTTTCTATCTATTATTCTTTTTTATACCTCTTGCTGTTTTTCCTAAATCTTCGGAGCTTTTTGAGTTCAACAAGGTAATTCCAACCTATTTGTTTACTGTTCTTATCGTCGGACTTTGGCTTTCTAAAATGGTGGTTAAAAGGGAAATAATATTCCGTCGCACAATATTAGATATTCCTTTGCTCGTCTTTCTTTTATCTCAGGCTCTCTCAACATTAACCTCAATTGATACAAGATCATCAATGCTTGGCTATTATTCGCGTTTCCATGGTGGTTTGGCATCATCGATTACTTATTCTCTACTCTATTGGGCATATGTCGCCAACATGAACAGGAATAAAACAATGAAAGCCTTTTATATCATCTTTTCTTCCGCTTTTCTGGTCTCTCTATACGGAATCCTTCAGCATTTTGGGGTTGATAAGGATATCTGGGTGCAAGACGTACAAACAAGGATATTTTCATCGCTGGGTCAGCCAAACTGGCTAGCCGCTTGGCTAGTTGGCCTAATTCCGATTACTTGGGCGCTAGCTTTGAAATCAGGAATTAGGAATCAGGAATTAGGAATCAGGAATAAAAAGTTTTTGCTGTATACGTCATTATCAGCGCTATTCTTCTTGACCCTACTCTATACAAAGTCGCGATCGGGATTGCTGGGATTTGCGATTGCTGCAGTTGTGTTTTGGCCAAGTGTATTTATGTTCATCAAAAAAAGAAAAGCTTCCTCGACAACTACCCTAAAAAAATTCTTGATTCTGAATTCATTATTCATTATTCTCGTATTAATAGTCGGATCTCCTTGGACTCCATCAATTTCAAAATTTGTCAATAAATCCAAAAACCTTCAACCTTCCAACCTCCAACCAGATGCTCAAAAGCCCCAGGGTCCGACTCTGGCTGTAGGAGGATCTGAATCCGGTGAAATAAGAAAAATAGTATGGACAGGGGCTGTAGACGTCTGGAAAAATTATCCCATTTTAGGCAGCGGTCTAGAAACCTTTGCCTTTGCCTATTATAATTTCCGCCCTATTGAGCATAATTTAGTTTCCGAGTGGGATTATCTCTACAACAAAGCCCACAATGAATACCTCAATATAGCAGCGACCACTGGTACACTTGGTTTACTATCGTATTTTATATTAGTCGTAGCAATAGTCTTTCAAATTTTGAAAGAATTACGAATTACGAATTACGAATTACGCAATAAAAACCATCATTCATATTTCCTTATTCCTGCTTCACTGCTTGCAGGCTTTGCAAGTATTTTAGTTACTAATTTTTTCGGCTTCTCGGTTGTACCGGTAGGGTTACAGTTTTTCATATATCCGGCGATGGCAATTACATTAGCACAACATAGAACAAAGAAGATAGAACATAGGAAGATAGATATATCTACTACTCAGAAGGCTGTTATTGTCTTTGTTGTCTGCGCTATGTTCTATTCGCTTTTTCTAATCGGTCGATACTGGTATGCCGACTTTGTGTATGCAAAAGGGAAACTGGAAAATGATTCAGGCAACTTTATTGAAGGAAAAAAGCTGCTAATTAAAGCTGTCAATCTCTCGGAGAGCGAAGCTATTTTCTGGGACGAATTATCTCAATCCTCTATTGGAATAGCACTAGCATTATATGAAAAAGAAGACCAAAAAAGAGCTCAAGAATTTGCCGATTTTGCAATTACTGAAAGTGAAAAAGCAATCCAACTATCTCCGGCAAACGTAAACTTGAAGCGAAATAGAGCCATCTTATTTATAAAATTATCAGTTATCAATCCCAACTATTTAATAAACGCGCGCGATACTTTACTTTCCGCAACCGCGCAAGCGCCAACAGATGCTAAGCTTTTTTACAATCTGGGTTTAGTATATATACGGACAGGTGAAATAGACAAAGCCATTGAGACTCTTGAAGAAACTATTGAAATGAAAAAAAACTATAGAAATGCCAGGTTTGCACTTGCTCTTGTTTTAATAGACGAGGGTGAAAAGAAGCAAGCGATGAAAGAATTAGAATACATATTAGAATTTATCGGTTTAGACGATCCACTGGTCCGTCAAGAACTAGAAGAATTAAAGGAAACTATCTAATCAATCATGATAAAAAAAATAGTCGGGGTTAAAGACCCCCGCTTGCGGATAAAATCAAAATCGGTCAAAAATATCGACAAGAAAATCCTCAAATTAATTCAGGATCTGCATGATACCCTTTCAGCCCAGAAAGACCCGAAAGGCGTAGGGTTAGCCGGTCCCCAAATCGGAAAAAATTATCGCGTATTTGTCGCCAAACTTGAGGGAAATATTAAAACATTTATTAATCCAAAAATTGTTTCGGATATAAAGGACCCCGAAAAATCTTCTCTTCGATTAGATAACGGGGCAAAAAAAAAGGGGGAAGCTAAACATGATAATATTTCATCCAGAAAAATTATGGAGGGTTGCTTGTCTCTTCCTCATTACTATGGTCCTCTCAAGCGTTCAAAAAGAATAAAGATTTCTTATCTTGATGAAAAAGGAGAAAAAAAAGTAGAAACATTCGAATCATTTTCGGCACAAATTATCCGCCACGAAATTGACCATTTAAACGGCATTTTATTCATCGATCGATTGCTGGAGCAAAAAAAGCCTTTATATGAATTGGTTGGTGAAGATTGGCAGGAAGTGGAAATTTAAGATACTAATATACTAATGAGTACTAATGATACGAATAATACTAATGAATTGGGATTAAAGACATAAAGTCGAATTCAACATAATTAGTATCCATTAGTAGCATTCGCATAAATTCGTATATTAGTATTTTATATCATGCGTATTGTTTTTTTTGGAACTCCAGATTATGTATTGCCCATCTTAGGCTCTCTTCATAAGACTTTTAGAAACAAAACAGGTGAATCCCCAATTTCTGCTGTTGTCACCCAAAAACCCCGCCCGACTGGCCGGAAACAAATCCTTACTTACTCCCCAGTCGATACTTGGGCTCGCAAAAAGAAAGTACCTGTTTTTTATGATTCATATGACCTAATTAAAAACAAAGTTCAAGCTGAATTGGGCATTATTGCCTCATTTGGACAAATTATTCCAAAAAATGTTATCAGCCACTTCCCATATGGAATTCTGAACATACATTTTTCACTTTTACCAAAATTACGGGGAGCTGCACCAGTTGAAGCTACTATTGTTATGGGTGAACGAGAAGCTGGAGTCAGTATATTTGCAATTGACGAGTTTCTTGATCACGGACCAATTATCTCGCAATTCACCGAAGAAATTAGAGACGACGACACCTCTAAATCTTTACGACTTCGACTTTTTAAACGCACCAGGGAAGTGTTGAAAACACTTCTTCCTGCTTACCTTAAGGGACAAATTACACCAAGAGAGCAAGACCACAAGTCGGCAACCTTTACGACACTAGTAAAAAAAGCTGATGGATTTATTCCACCCAAATATCTAGCTAGAGCAATTGAACCAGGTTCCGAACTTCGGAAGGTTCGGAACCTTCCGAAGTGGAAAATCCCCTTCATTAAGGACTATTCCCTGAAACCTGATCCCTACAACCTAGACCGTTTCACTCGAGCGATGCAACCTTGGCCACAGGCATGGACTTATGTCCATTTAGGTAAAAGGCACGAGGTAAAAGGTAAAAGACTAAAAATCTTGAAAGCGCATGTTGAAGATGAAAAGCTCGTTCTCGATGAAGTCCAGCTAGAAGGAAAAAACCCAGTTTCCTGGAAGCAATTTAGGCAAGGTTACAATGTGCTGTTCTAGCACAGTGCCGTATTTTTTACGGCGAAGTTTACGAGACGCAAGAAATTTATGCAATTGTTATACTCTTGTAAGAACGAACACTTCCAAATTTTTTATGGCGAAGGTTGCGAGAGGAAAGAAATTTAAGCGACTGAAATCTTTTTGTAGGAACGTACAGCGCCAAATTTCTTTATTCTCTTGATACATTTGGTGCAAATCTTCACTTGTTTTTTTGTTCCGTCAATTACTAAAGTTTTCTTCTGAAGGTTAGGCTTGAATAACCTTGAAGTTACCGGTGCTCTTTTCTTCCAACGACGACCAGCCACACCTCTTTTGTGCCGCTTACTCCTGCCGTGACTTGTCTTTTTACCGCAAATTTCGCAAACGTATGCCATTTGTAAATACTTTCGTTCGTAATTATACTATCTAGTTAGGAGTTAATCAAAATGATAAGGATATTATTTGATAGCGGGCCAATTGTTTTTTTAATAGTTTTTATTAGTCTTATATTAGTAGTATCAATTCATGAATTCGCACATGCTTTTGTTGCCGATAGATTGGGCGATTCAACACCTAAACTACAAGGAAGGCTTACTTTAAATCCTCTTGCACATTTGGATTTATTTGGAACTATATTACTACTTCTTGTTGGCTTCGGTTGGGGTAAACCAGTTATGTTTGATCCTTATAACCTTAGAAACCCAAGGCGCGATGCGGCATTGATATCTTTAGCCGGTCCTGCGTCAAATCTATTATTTGCGATTCTAGCAGCTATTATTTATCGAATAGTCCTCGTCTTCATATTTCCCCCTGCCATCTTTTTTAATATTTTATTTTTCATTATTTATTTTAACCTTTTACTTGCATTTTTTAACTTAATCCCTATTCATCCACTGGACGGGGGTAAAATATTTACAGGTTTTCTCCCTGCTTCAGAAGCACGAGAAGCGGATATTTTTCTGAAGCGCTACGGGCTGATAATTTTAATTTTTTTAGTTTTTCCTATTTTCGGCGGGACATCGCCAATATTTATTGTCCTTTCTCCTGTTGTCAACTTTCTCCTGAGTATCCTGATACCCGGCAATCCAATTTTTTAACCCCGTAGCAATAAGATGCTGGGCTTTGACTAGCTTTGCTATAATAAAGGTGACCCTGCGTAAGGGGATTCGGAAAAATCTTTCCTGACCATAAATCACTCAGGTAAGGCGAATCGTCCGATTCCTGCGGGATTCGGTCTGAGCCTAACCACCTGGATCATCCCAGGAAAGTCAATTCTGACCCTCTTAGTAGGGTCATTTCTTTACAAGCATTTATCTTTATTTGATATAATTTACCTATCTTTGCCGTCTTAGCTCAGTGGTTAGAGCAGCTGTTTTGTAAACAGCAGGTCGTCGGTTCGAATCCGACAGACGGCTCATAATGGCAAATGGTATGCTGAGGTTGTGGGAGAGTAACCAATTTATATAACATAAAAATTGTCGAGTCCCACCTTCGGCTCACTAAAGTTCGCCAAGTGCGGATTCGATTTCGCTCCATTTTATGGATCGCCGAATCCCACTTTCGGCTCTCGTGCTGGGATGGCGGAGTGGTCAAACGCACCAGTCTGTAAAACTGGCGCCCGAACGGGCTACGTAGGTTCGAGTCCTACTCCCAGCACTCGCTTCGCTCATGCTTCCCGTATTCCTCGATATCTCTCCTTCGACAAGCTCAGGATTGCCGAATACTTTCTGCTACTTTAATGCAGAAAGGAGGTTAGCGGAGGAACGAGCAGTCCTACCCGCGACACTGAATGTGAAGTGGGCTAAGCATGCTTTAGACGAAGTCACAAGCTCTGCTTATTCCCAGCACTATGTCGTGATTTTATTTCTATTTTGAAGCCACTAGTTCACATCTCCAGAAGATATTAAAAAACTAATAGATTTCTTAGAACGGTTTACTTCTCCAGTTGCCGCTTAATCGAATCAACTACTGCTTTGGCGTCATCTTCAAGCGCTTTTCCAAATGCCAATCCCAGAGTAATAGCAATGGCGAATGTTACTCCGGAAAGGAGCGCGCTTATTACCGTCCTTCCAATTCCAAGATAGTCTAAAACGACCAAGAAAAGAATTACCTTCCCAAGCGGCAAAAGAATATATGCCAGTTGTTGAACCAGTTTATTTACCGGCTTTGCCCCTTTCAACTCAACCTTTTTCAGTAAATTAACCGCCCAGACAACTATCCACTTACCGACAATCCAAATAGCTAAAGCAACAACTAACTTAGGCACAAATCCCAGTAGCTGGTAAAGAAATTGCTGAAGGCTGGATACTAATATTAAGGCAGGATTTGTCAAGAATTATCACCTCCCCCCGTAGTAGAATTTTGATCAATAAAATTTATTATCAAATAAATATCAAAACTTCACTACGGGGTCCCCCCAGTAGTGTTTTTGATCCAAATACCAAACAACTTCATGTAAAATTGGTGCGGGGCTCCTCGCGGAAAGATTATAGAGCAAGTATTAGAGCTCCGACGATAAAGAATAAACCAAGACCTATCCCGAAAATTGTAGGATAGGAAATACCGGCGTCAGGAAGCTGTGCTGCACCGGTTGCAGTTGGTGTTGCGGAAGTAACCGAAGTTGGAGATGGTGTTGCCGTTAAAACCTGGGTTGGGGTAAGAGTAGGTGTCGATGTTACACCAGGTGCTAAGGTGGGAGATGCAACCGGAACAGCAGTTGCCGTAGGCGCTGCCTCCCCCGCTACTAAATATTCTCCTGTGCTGGTAGGTACTAATAAAATATCCTGGCCGTCGGATTTTTGAGTAATAACACTTTGGCTGGAATCAAATCTAAGAACAACCGGTTCAATAACCGGAACCCGCTCAACCGTCATATTGAAAGTTGCCAATAGTGTATCTGTATTAGTTGCAAACCCACCAGCGCTTATATTGGCACAACCTATTTCAATTTCCAAAGAGCCGGATTGAGCACTAATTTTTCTTGTCGGACAGGTCCAGTCTCCGCTCGAAAGAAACACTGAATTAATTTCAATATTCGACGCAACAAACTCAGGAGTGGCACCGCTATAGGGATAAGTCAAGAGAACCGAAACTCCGGATGCCGCAATATTGGCAGTATTGAAAAATATGCTCACCGGAAAGGTGTCGCCGACACTAAAATCCCCTACTTCAGGAAAAAGTGATACTTCGGCTTGGCCGCCAGGCACAGATGCTTCCTCGCGCAACTCTTGTCTTTCTCTAAGAAGGAATAAGCCTGCAACGAATCCTCCAATAGCAACTAAAACTATAACAACAGCCGCAATTGTTCTTTTAGGAGGCATACTAGTCTTAATTAAAGCATTATTAATTTATCTTTTGCAAGAGGTAGTTTCCCACCTGTCAAGCTGATATAATCATATTGTAAATTTGCCTGGGTAGCTCAGGGGTAGAGCACCAACTTGGTAAGTTGGGGGTCGAGGGTTCAAATCCCTCCTCAGGCTCAATAAGGTTTCAAAAAGCACCAACTTGCAAGCAAGCTTGCCGAGATGCGCTCTAAAAGTAAACCTTGCTACTCCACCTTGCTCCGTATTAAGCACAGCTTGCTACTCCGTTTCACTCCGTAGTAAAATACCTTTCTATGGCAAAAGGAGGCAGCGAGGTAGTAGCTTTAGTTTGTTCCGAGTGCAAAAACAGAAATTACGCGACGATGCGGAATAAGACTAATATTGAGGGAAAGCTGACTTTAAAAAAGTACTGCAAGCATTGCAAAAAGTACCAACTCCATAAGGAATTTTCAAAGCTGAAGTAATATTTTTTTTATCATCCTAGTAAGCGAACCATTTTGCCGTGCCCTGAGCGAAGTCGAAGGGTCAGAAACTTCTGTTGGAAGAAAGAATTTACTTTAGTTTCAAAAAAAGTATTATTGGTAGCTTGATAAGATCGGAGGATCTAGGAGATATGGAATTTCTCTTGTAACCTGTCAATAAATTCATTATAAATATCAGGTTCGATATCTTCTGGGAAACCGCGTGATTTTCTAATAAGAGAAAGCGTCTTTGTGTTTACATGTCCACCCCAGAAACCTTCAGCACTCTCCTCATCTAGAAGATCAATTTCTTGAGCAAGTTCAAAAAGGCCTTGGTGACTTAAATCTTCTATTCTCTCGCTACCTGCGTAAATTATTATTCCGTCAGGGTGGTTATCGTCTTCGCAATAAAGAAACGTAACACAGCAGCTATTGATGCCTAGCGGATAAGAAAGGGGAAGAATGTGTGCAATAGTCACACCGCTTTCATCAAGCTTTTCCTTTTTGAAGGAATCAGCCCCCTCAAGTTTTTCGGACATCTCTTCGGGCATGGTGAGGCAATTATACAGCTAGATTATTGTTTTTAAAATAGAAAGAGAAAGGAGTTTGAAAAAACTTTGTCAGGAACTAGTTTGCAAAACGTCCTTGACAAGGTGTGTAGAAAGTATATACTAAGTATATATGAAAACAGCCGTGATTAATATCAAAACCGATTCTAAAGTTAAGGCCAGGGCTCAGAAGGTGGCCTCTGATCTGGGTTTCAGTTTAAGCTCTCTCATCAATGCTTATTTAAGGCAGCTAGTTAAGGCTAAAACCATTAATTTCAGCTTGATTGAGGAGGAGCCTAGCGAGTTGCTGATTAAAGCGATGCGGGAAGCTGAACGGGAAAGAGAGAGCGGGGGTTATTATTCCTTCTCCGACGCGGATGAGGCTCTGGAGTTTGTTGACAAAATTATAGATGATAGTAAAAAAAATTGAGTACTCCAAAAGATTTGTAAAATCCCTAAGGAAAGCCCCCAGGAAAATTCAAATTGCCTTCAGGAATCGCTTAGAAATATTTCTCTCTGATAAGTTTAACCCCATTCTTAATAATCATACTCTTTCTGGGAAATACAAAGGATACCGCAGTATTAATATTACTGGCGATTGGAGGGCGATATTTAAAGAGCTACAAGACGGAGAAATGGTTTACTTCATATTAATCGACACCCACAGCAATTTGTATAAGTAGCAATAGTAAACTTTGCCATGCCTTTCTGAAGCTTTAGCGAAGGAAGGCCTCGCCACTCCGAAACTTTAGTGGAGGGTGGTCAGGAATTTCTTTCAATGGAAATCTTCAACCCTTGCTTATAGAGTATAGGCAAGAACAATCAACTGGAAAGATACAAGCGAGGCAAAAAAAAGCCATTCTAAGAAAAAAGCATTCTTTATTAGTATTGATTTCTCTTTGTTTCTTATTTCAATTAAGGTCTTTGGTATTTCACCATATTTAATCTTCATTAAGGCAAATGAAATTACAAAAAGTGAACTTATTAGAACTGTGAATGCCAGGGGTAATATTAGAAAAGAAGGAATATTTGATGACGAGGAGAATGAGTAAAGCAATAATATCAAAGCAGTAAGAATTGATGCAAACATTATATCGGAAAGTGTTCTGTGAATTTTAAAATTTTTATTCAGCGGGAAAAATAGCAGGAGAATAACCAGTAAAGATGTTGTGTAGAAAAGGATAATAGAAAGACGAACTGGAAAGGTGTTTATCAGAAGAGGCTGAATATTAATTGCGAAGAAGAGATTAAAAATGCTATAAGTAATGGAAATAAGATTAAAAAGTATATAGCTTTTTGCCCGAGAATCTCCTAGGTGACTAACCCAGTGTGTAAAAATTGAGAATCTCGCTTTTTCTTGCACCAGTCAAATTATATCATCTGAGGCTATTTTGAAGACCGAGGATGGTGAACTTCAGTGAACCACCGCAGGTCCTGAGTAGTTCGATTTCACTCACTATAAATATTCACGAAGGCTTATAATAATTGTAGGGTACAAGATTGTACCCTGTTTCATCGGGAATTTAAATGGAATTAAAGTAATCCGATTATCTTCGAGGTTTTCCCTTATTTGCGGTATAATATCAATGTCTAAGTAATCTTAAGGGGTATCGGTTAATGGGAAGCACAGCTTGGCCATTACCCGAAAATATTTTTATTAATAGGGGCGTCGGTTAATGGTAAACCACGGGTCTCCAAAACCCGGACTGGGGGTTCGATTCCCTCCGCCCCTGCAATCTAGCCTCAAACTAATATGCTTCAAACTAAGCAGACCACTCGCGGTTGATATTTTCTATCTGGATTGAGTGGACTCGGTGCCAATCTGAGAAATGAAGTGCCTCTCTCCAAAGACTTTTCTATCCATCCCTCATCAACTACGCGACGTGTGTTTTCTTCTCGTTTAGGTAAATTCTGTATCCCGCTCAACCACTGTTGCCATTCTTCATTTTGCATGAGACTAGATCCGTAATAGTGATAAGAATGACCAGACCATAGCAGGAAACCAGATGGAAAATTTGCCTTCCTGATAGTTTCTGTAAGTTCGGTTGTGTTTCTTATATAAAATGTACGAAAATCCATCATGGGAATATGGGCATGTTCACCAGAAGATAACTTTACCTCGCTTGCAACGCTAGCTGCATCTAAAACTTCATCAACGAAATCAAGCTTGTGAGCCCAATCAACGTGGTTTGCATACTGGGCTATATGCATATACAACCAAGACGCAAGTACTTCCTTTCTTGGTACACTGAGACTATCATCATACCATCCAATCGTTGTTTCTGATTCAGAATGATGAAAAGAATTGTATTGTGCAAGCAATATTTCAGAAATATCAGGATTTAATAAGACTATGGCTCTGACCACTTCCGGAGCATACTTGTCCACCCACCTTTCTTTGGAGTAAACTTGCTCTCTTTGTTTCTCAAACTCTGTAGTCATGGTGAGGTATTATAGTACGACTCACGTTCAAAATAGAAGTTCCTGACAAAGTCCTTCGGCAGGCTCAGGATTATAATTTACTAGTCCCTGCAATTTAGCCTCCGCTAAGGTAAAATACCCCAATGTCTGAAAGAGAATTAAAAGCCTGTGTATCAGGCAGCTTTTTCAAGTTTAAACCAGAAATAGACTTAGCAATAGAAGAACTAAGTGACCTAGGCGTTACTGTCTTGGCTCCTGACAAAGGATGGTTATATATTCCTCCACAAAAGATTATGCGCCCAAAAGACTATGAATTTAGACATCTTCCCACAGAAAAAGGAATGTCTATTAAGGAAGTTGAAGATGATTTTCTTTCAAGCGTTGCGAAATCTGATTTTTTATATGTTGTTAACCCTAATGGCTATATCGGTGAGACTGTAAGTATGGAGATTGGATACGCTATCGCTCTTGGTGTTCCTGTATTTCTGCAACAAGAAGTTAGCCAGTTTCTTGACTTAGACGAGCGGTGGGATGAAATTCTGCCCAAATTAAAAGTATGCACTATTCAAGAGGCTATGCAAAACACTGAAGACCGAAAATCAAAGCAAAAGTAGTTCCTGACCATCCTTCGTCAAGGCTTCGGAGTGGCAAAGCAAAGTGGTTCGGCTGGGCTCACCATTTTTAATTTACCAGCCTCCTTCGGTGAACTCACCATTATAATTTACTAGCCCCTGCTGATATAGTTTGACTTCTTGAACAGATTAATCTCGTAATATATATTACAACCATGTTAACAAAAACCGATTTAAATCAAATAACAAAAATTGTTAAATCCTCTGAAGGAAGGTTGAACAAAAAAATTAATAAAATAGATAGAAAGCTGGACAAGGCAATTAATTTTCTTGATAGAGATTATATCAAGTTGCTTGAAAGGGTTGATCGAATTGAAAAACATCTGAATCTGGAACCAATTTCCCCCTAAACCAGTTCCTGACTTGCCTGCAACGCTGCGCTAGCATAGCGAGTACGGCAAAGACCTTCGATAGTTCGACACAGCTCACCATCTCCGACCTACAAATTGGATTCCTAATGTCACTTAATATATCTCTTGCTCTGAACTTTTAGTTCCTGAATGATTTCTGGGCAATATTCGACGGGGATATCTTTTTCCTTATAGAAAGCGGTTTGCTCTACTTCTACAAATTTCGACATTATACAACTAGGGTCATCAACATGCTCTATTCCTAATAGGTGTCCCCACTCATGCATCAAGGTTGACCTTTCAAGCCGGTTGAGAGTACTTATTTGATTGGTGAGGACAATCTGCGCTTCCTTAAATATAAAGATAGTATCCCGATGCAAGGTTATACCAATATTGCTTTCGTCCTTTTGATATTTTGATAAGTAAATAATAAAAAGGCCATACTGCTTTCCAAACCGGTCTCGTACTTCGTCTCTTATTTCATTTAAATCGTTATTGGAATATGAATCTTTCTCGATAGTACTCAGCTCTATGGAGTTAATTTGAGCTTTTTTCCCGAGGGTATCTAAGATCATTTCCCTTAACCATATTTCTACCTTTTCATTGTGTTTAAAACCCTCATGATATAAAAGAATCACCGATATTGTATTACTATCTGTGTCAAGGAAGACATATCTGGCATCGCCCGGATGATTTAGATTAAGGATGTCAACCAGAAATGGTTTCCGGATAACCTCTTTTTTAAACTTCTGAGCAAAGACTGAATCATCCCGGAATTTAACCAAGATAATTAGAACCAAAACTAAAAAGACTGCTAATGTAACAATAACAACTACAGTCTTCAAAAGTAGAGTAAAAAGCTTCACAATTTATCATAAAACAATTTCTTATCTATTGACATAAATAAATCCTCGTTTTAATATTCAGCCCATAATGGATAATACGCCAGTAGCTCCTGCTCCGGAAACTCCGGAAACTCAAAAGACTTCCGAAAAAGAAGTTCCTTGGAATAAGATATTAATCGGGCTAGGAGTAATTCTTTTATTGACAGCCATTGGCGGAATATCTTATTTTTTTGGAACCCAAAGCGACGGAGCAAGTGAGCTTTCCCCGACTCCAACAGTTTTTTCTTCGCCTACTCCTTTTGCAACCGGAATTATCGCTCCTACAAAATCACAAACTCCCACCCCCACACCGAAAATTATCACTAAAACTTTATCGTCTGATAGTTCTTTGGACGGCTTTCAATCATCAAACGGAGGGGGGAACAAAGGCCTTGATATCCGTGCCGGAAGAAACGTTAACCTAGTAACCCGTGGATTTGTCAGTTTTGATTTATCCTCCATTCCTGACGGGGCAACTGTCACCGAGGCAACTTTAAGGCTTTACCAAGCAAAGATTATCGGCGACCCATATGGTGCCGGAGGGGCACTAAAAATAGACCATCTAAATTTTGGGGATAGTCTTGAAAATGCAGATTATGCCTTGGCGGCGCTTTTGGCAAACTTAACCACTTTAACCAATAATGCGGTAGTAGAGTGGAAGGACGCTGACGTAACCGAACAAGTGAGAGCTGACTTGGAAGACAATCGCACACGGAGTCAGTTTAGAGTTCATTTTACTACCGAAAATACCGGTGGAGATTTGACAGGCGATTTTACCTATTTGGAATCGGCAGATGATTCTGAAGGCACAGGTAAAACTCCTCAATTAGTTGTCAAATATCACTAAGCTCATCCCAAAGCTTGATTTTATTGCTTTTTAGGCATAAAATACGAACGCTATGGCAGGACAACCAGACAACCGTGAAGCTTTGATGGAAGGGCTTGTTGGTGATATCAAAGAAAGAGATGAAACTTCTCAGGCAAGTCACAAAATGTCTCCAGAAGAAAGAAAGCTCAAAGCTGCCGAAAAAAGGATTTCTAAAAAATCTTGGGGTGAACCGACTACTGATATTGATATCCAAGCTAAAAAAAGCAAAATGAAGAGCAGGGCTACTCGTCAAGGATTTGGTTCCAGGCGTACTGCTCCGGATCAAGTAAAGCTGCACGGTGACACAGACAAAATTGAGCAATAAGAGAGGTTATATTTATGTCTAAAAAGGAAACTAGTCCAAAACAACAGGCACAAAACAGTTTAAGTGCATTAGAAAAATTGTCAAAGGCAATAAAAGAAATTGGCTTCCCCGGCGAGGCAGACAAGCGATTAACAACTTACCGGGAAAATCTTCGTATGCATAAGCCAAAAACTCAAGGATAAAAAACCGTTTCTTAGTAAAAACTGCCTTCAAAAACGTGCCTAAAAAAGAAAAATTAATAGGGATACCAACATTTGAAACTCCCCAACAGCTGGAAAACAGCATTAAGGCTATAAAAGACTTCTACAAAGCAACCGGTCAGGAGTCGCATGTAGAAAGCGACAAGAGAATCGACAAAAAGATCAGCATGAAACCCGAGGCAGAAAGAAGGTTTGGGGAATTTCAAGAAAGACAGGAGAGAAAGAAAAAAGCAAGACGAAACTCGCGGCACTGGTAAGTTTACTTCAATTTTCAGTATAATAACTACGCGGCAAACGTATATAGCTTACGCTTCTGCTGTAATAAAAAACCTTTTTCAGATTGAAGAAAAACTTCAGGCGCGGGTGAACAGATTCAAGCTGCTTTGGGGAGTTTCGGGTCGCGATAAATCGTTCCTTTTTTTTCATCTATGACACATTGCCCGGCTAGGTTAGTTTCTCTCTGCTTGAATCGATTTGTAAATTCCTTAACCTTAGGTAAAAGGCTATCAGGTTCAACATCAAGTCTTTCGAATATTCTTACGCTATCTGCTCTTTTTATAGCCTCTCTTAATGGTACATCCAATAATTCACTAATGCCTTGAACAATCTGGTGGACCCTTTCTCTCTCGTATCCAGCAGAAATTGAGACTAGTCTTTCTTTTACTGGCATCTTACCTATCCCCTTTCTCTTCTCACCCTCTGACAAGGAGAACGACCATCCTTGTGCGGTAAATGATGGGTGATGTTCTCTCTAGTAACTTCCCTGTCTAAAACTTCCTGCATTCGTAAAGTTCTTTGTCCTTCTGTCTCGATTAAGACAAACTTCCCGGGGCCATAGACATCCGCCCGGCTAGCCGCTAATTCCCCTTGGATAGAAGGGAGAACCTCCCCTCTTTGTCTAGCAACTTCATCTAAAATACCACTAATTCTTCCCCCAATGTCAGCAGTGATCGCTCCTTGGGTCAATGGATTAAATTTTCTCTTTACCATGCCATGTATTTTATCAAATAGATTCTAGTATTGAAAGTAATTTAGAATATCCAAATAGAAGTTAGGAGAATATCGTTAGGCAAACTCTAAGAAGGTAGATATTGTCAAAAGCCGTGGCGATCGTAGAATAGCCTCTTATTAAGATATAATACAACTATGGGAAGAGAAGAAAGGTCGAGTCGTCAATCATTTATTACACCGGAACAGAGAAAGCATCGGATTTACGTTTCGGAACTCGAAAAGCGGCACGAAGAATCAGAGCAGCAGGCTCTTTTGAAACAAGCAGAAATTAATTTTGAGGAAAACATCAATCCTCGAGCCAGAAAAGCAGCCAAACAACTAGAACAAATGAGGTCGGCTAAAGAAGAAAAGAAAAGAAAACTCATAGAAGAATCGAATCAATTACGCTTGTGGGATCACGATTACCTCGGTGAAATGCATAAAATGATGGACAGCCGTGCGGACTTTAAAAGGGGTCGTTTGTATCGGAGCCAATATAATCATGTTCATGGAAGAAGAACTACTGGCTGGGGAAAATATGGAAACTCGACAAGAGCCAAAGAGAGTCAAGCCATGCGTAATTACATACGTCATACTGGAGGAGTTACACTGGACAATATGCCCGATTGGCTTTGGAAACAGTTATTAAATGATCAAGAATTCAACGAAAGAGTTAAAAGGGACTGATGCTTATCTACCTTTACTTATCTGATACAATTACTATTGGTGGTGGTTAGGTATGAGTAACTATTCAAACATATTCCTCGGAAAGGGGGCGAAATCAGCTTATGGTTATCGTCAAAAAGAAAAGAGGAGAAACGGAAGACCGTTTGATATCTCGCTTCAAGAAAAAGGTGGTCAATGCAGGTCTTCTTCAGGAATTGAGAGACCGGCAGCGATATAAAACTCCTTCTGAAAAAAGGAAAGAGAAAAAAGCTCGAGTTAAGCATCAGATTGAGCTTGAGAAGAAAAGGAATTATTGACTGCTTAAAAAAGTATCAACAAATTGTTTCCGGTGATATCCGGTGATTCCATACTTTAGGATAGCTTCTTGGTGGAGTTTTGTTGCATAACCTTTATTTTTTACCCAGTTATATTTTTTATAAGTTACCCGCTCCCCAATCTTTTCCATTAGTTTATCCCGATATACTTTCGCAATTATTGAAGCTGACGCAATAGAAATTGATAACTGGTCCCCCTTAATTATCGCCAGCTGCCTACTACCGACGGCAAATTCAGGCTCTTTGCTTCCCTTTATCTTGTTTTTGCCTTTTGGAAACCCTTGCAGATGTGGAATGTAAAAAGCATCTAATAAGAGGTAGTTTAAATTTCCTTGAAGTTTGTTATTGGTACTATTTACTGCTCGCCGTACAGCGGTTTTCAAAGCCCTACTCATCCCAACTCTATTGATAATTTTTGCCGATACTTCTCCTGTGCTCCAAGCTGCTGCATTTTTCTTGATCCATTTGTCCGCTCTTTCTCTTTGCTTATAACTTAACTTCTTCGAATCAGCAATCACCACTCCATCCAAATTCAAAAAAGGGGCCTCTTTTTGAAATACTACGCAGCCGGCGACAACGGGGCCGGCGAAGCTACCCCTTCCAACTTCGTCAACGCCAGCCAAATAATCGAATCCCCGTGACCATAGCTTTTTCTCATAAGATAAATTAGGCATTTTCGATATCCTCATAATCCTTATTAGTTTTTCTTAGTTGTGTTATTGAAAGGCCTATTCTTCATCCACCTTCAGTGAAATTTCCTTCTTTAATAAAACGAGTAGCTGTCTTTTTGGAAAACAGTTTATTTGCTACACCATCACCTAATATTTCTCGATTTACACTTTTATCTGCCGGCTTGCATCCAACTATATTTATCGCTGCCCAGCGAGCACTACGTAAGTAGGGATTTACCTCTATCTTATCCAAATTGTTTGTGACAACTAATCCCAAAGCATTATTTATAGCTTCTCTTTCCTCTCTTTTGGCTATGCGGCGTTTAAAAGCAGGTAGACTTTTAATCATCTCAAGCTCGCTTGCTGCCAAGTCAAACCTCCATCGGTAACCCTCTCGTTGGGAAATAAGAAGAATTAAGTTACCAGCAAATTTATCCATAATTAGGCTCCCAATGGTAATCCTATCGACTGCTTCTGCATGAGTAGCAAGTACCTTACTTATCGATCCCAGAAAATTTGGTCTTCCTCTCGAGTCTAACTCGCCCAACGTAAGAAGTTTATCTAGTATTCCTCGTTTGCTAGAATCACGTGGATCATAAAGACCAATATTTTCTAAAAACACGCCAGTTTCGCGCGCTAATAGCGATAGATCCTCACGCGATAAACTTCGTTGACTTAAAAATCTCAATGCGATTCCTTCAGTGTATCCAATTACTTGTCTTGCAAATTCGATCTCAAGCGCCGCCGTTCCGGGTTGATAACCATCTAGAATGTGCTGCTGTTGTCTTATTGCTTCCTCTAGAATTACTGATTCACCAAAAATAAGTTCTACTACCGGTTTCTCTTGTGGAAGATTTTCAAGGTAATTTTCCCTTCTTTTTCTTTTGGGGTAAATAATGTAACTTTGGTCGGTAGGGTTCACTAGGCATCTTTTACCATCAACCACCTCGGTTTTTTTAGATTGATACCAAGTTGTATATAGGTTACCGGTTTCATCAAATCTAATATCGGAGATTCTATCTGTACCCGAGAGTGTAGGAAGATTTCTCCTCCTTTCGTACTCCCCGGTGTCTTTTATAATGACTATCGGCTTGTCAAGACCTTGTAAAATTCTTTCCTTTCTCTTCTTTTCAATAACTGCCCATAAATTAGCAATTTTTGATTCAGATGGAAATTCGGAAGTAGTTGAAACTGCTCCTTCCCTTTTATCTAATCTCTCAGCTGGCATTTGGGCTATTATACCTCGAGGTTGCCATCACTTCGGGCTAAGTGATATAATTTGAGGCTGTGAGAAAAGCAATCGATTTTCTCAAGGAGGTAAGACTTGAGCTCTCCAAAGTAGTTTGGCCCAAGCGCGAGGAAGTAATAAAACTAACTTTGACTGTTATTATTATTTCTGTGATTGTGGGGATTTACTTAGGAGCGCTAGATTTCAGTTTCACAAAAATATTAGAGTTCGCAATTTCCAGGTAAGCAAAGCTTGCGATCATGAAGATCTAAATATGGCAAAGATTAAAACAAGAGAAGACAAAGCAGAACCGCTTGCTGAACCCGAAGCAATCACCGAACGAGGAGTCGGCAAGAAAAAAATACCGGGTCATATCGTCATTAATAAAAAGGAGAATAAAAGGGCTGCTTGGTACGTAGTTCATACAACCAGCGGACATGAGGCGCGTGTTGCCGAAACGCTGCGGCAAAGGGTTGAAACAATGAATTTAACTGATAAGGTTTTTGAACTTCTCATTCCGACCCAAGACCGGGTAATAATCCGCCAAGGCAAAAAGGCAACCATCAAGGAAAAAATATTCCCCGGATATCTTTTGGTAAAAATAATTATGGATGACCCCACCTGGCTAGCAATTAGAACTACACCCGGAATAACAGGCTTCGTCGGTGCAGGGAAAAATCCTACCCCCCTTTCCGATTCTGAAGTGGCCAACATCCAAAAATTCGTGGCCGCTCCCGCCAAAAGATTTAAAACTCGGTTTTCCCAAGGTGAAGCAGTCAAAATCACCGATGGACCTTTTGCCGACTTTCTGGGAACTATCAATGATATTGATGAGGAAAAAGGAAAGGTTAAAGTACTAGTGTCGATTTTCGGCCGAGAAACACCAGTTGAGCTTGACCTTTTGCAGATAGCAAAGGTGTAACGATATAAAATTATGGGAATAGACGAAGAGCCTAGAAAATCAGCAAAAAAATTCAGTGCTGGAATGAAGGATATTTCCGGGATGACTGTTGAAGAAATGAACAGATTACGCAACACCCTAAAACCAGCTATGAAAAGAGGCAATGTCACTTTTACCCCAAATTCATCTGGGGGTGGAGTTCTTAAGACAGAAGGAGGAGAAAAAATATTAATAGATAATCCTGATGAAGCCTCTTTATACTGGGGCATTCAACAAGAAGCAAGTCAAAAAAGAAAGTAGATTTCTTCATTTTACATCATAGCTTAATTTTGATAAAATCCTTTTACCTCGCTAATCCTGGAGATTAGAGGAGGGTCACCGACCCGTTGGGTCTCTGACCCAGAGGAAGACAGCCAAGAAGGCTTGTCGAAATACTTCGATTACGCCTTCGTGGATTATTAATAATTAACCATTAGTCATTTACCATTAACTTATGGCGGCAAAAAAAGTAATGACAGTCATAAAAGTTAATTTACCCGCAGGGGAAGCCTCACCCGCTCCGCCCTTAGGTCCCGCATTGGGTCAGCACGGCGTGGCAATTATGGATTTTGTCAAGGCTTATAACGAACGGACTCAAAAACTTAAAGGACAAACCGTCCCTGCCGTAATTACCGTTTACGAAGACAGAAGCTTTGAATTTGAAATAAAAAAAGCGCCGGTTTCGGCAATGATAAAAAAGGAGTTAAACCTTGAAAAAGGTTCGGGTACCGCGCCTAGAGATATTGTTGGAAGTCTTACTTCCGCCCAGGTTGAAAAAATCGCTAAAGAAAAACTTGATGATTTGAATACCGATGATTTAGAGGCTGCTAAACGAATCGTGGAAGGTACCGCCAAAAGTATGGGGGTTAAAGTTGAATAATTACCAATAAATACCAATGAGCACCAATAAGCAAATCAAAATCATTGGATTATTGGATTATTCAAGCGACTGAAAGGAGCGAGGAATGGGAAAAACAAGAACAGCATTTATCTCAGAAACGCCGGACGAGAAAACTTCGGGTAAGGCAAAGTATAAAGAAAAAAAAAGAAAACAAAAAGAACAAAGAGATAAGGAAGCCTTAAAGAAAAAACAAGTTGGGAAAGTAGGCCTAAAAGGCGGCGAGAGAATCAAAATTGTCGGTGCGGACATAACTGACGCCCTCCAAAAAGAACCCTCCGACACCAAGGCTATGGAGGGCAAAGAGAAAGGGGTTCGACCTCCAAGAAAGCGCGGTAAAAAATATACAGAATCTCAAGCGCTGGTGGATAAAACAAAGCTCTATCCGCTCACGGATGCAATAAAGCTAGTTAAAAAAACCTCTTATTCAAAATTTGATGGAACAGTTGAGCTCCACTTAGTAGTTAAAAAGCTCGGAACAACTGTTAATGTTAGTCTCCCCTACTCGGCCGGCAAAAAGAAAAAGGTTGAAGTCGCCGATAAAAAAACCCTGGAAAAGCTTAAGAAAGGAAAAATTGATTTTGATGTCCTATTGGCAACAGCCGAGATGATGCCGCGCCTTGTGCCATTCGCAAAACTGCTCGGACCAAAGGGCTTGATGCCCAACCCGAAAACGGGTACCTTAATAAAAAACATAAAAGATGTTGACAAATTCTCCGGTAATTCGATTACTCTAAAAACCGAAAGAGGGGTACCGGTAATCCATACTACTGTCGGAAAAGTAAGCCAAAAAGAAAAAGAGCTCGCCGAAAACACAGTCTCTATCCTTGAGGCATTCGGGAAACGCCAAATCAGAAAAGCTTATCTAACCTCCACCATGGGACCTTCGATTAAGTTGGAAGTCTTAAAAATAGAAAAGGTAAATTAGCCTGAGAAGTTTTCAAGCAGAGGAAGCGGGCGGATAGGGCTTGGCCACGCTGAAGCGCCTACAAGAAAGATAACTAAAACAGCAATTCCCAAAAACAGAAATAGCCAAAAAACAGTAAGAATTGCCGTGGCAATTCCCCAACCAATTCCCTTCTTTACCCCAAGATATAGTGCCGGTCCAAAAAGAAGTAGTGTATAAACACCAAAAGAAATTAATACTAAAAAGAGGACCACAACGGAGTTGTACTGATAACTGACGGCATTCGTTATTAGACTCGCCAGTAAAATTACTACTAAAGTATATCCCGCCATTAATAATGAAGAGACAAATCCGACCCCGGTTGAAATCAGTGTCATTTTTGCGAAATCCGAAGATAGCGGTTTCGCATCAGATGGTTTAGCTGGCGCACTTACTCTTCTAACAATCAATCGAATAATCAGAATTGCGATGGCAATTAAAACCAGGGCAATTAGAAGACCAATCAATATTTCTTTGGCAAAAAGCTGTAGCCTGTTATCTGCATAGCTCCCTTCAACCGTGTAAGACTCAAGTGGTGCCAAATTGGAGACAGATTTAGTTATTCTACCTTGGCCAATGCTTCGGTAAAAGGTATCAACGGCAGTACTTGCCAAAGGAGCAGCTTCTCCCACCACGCTAAAGGTAGCTTCACTCACATCTGTAAATCTGTATTGGACTTCACCTTCAGCGCCTCTTAAAACCAAATCGCTGTCAGTATTAATGCCTACGCGCAAATTGCGGATATCATCATCAACCTTTAAAGATTCAAACTCATATTTAAATACTGAAAATGCGCTCTTTTTAGCGTACCCCAGGGCGCGAAAATAAATAAAATAGCTTCCGGACTTATCTTTCTCTAAGGGTTTAGGTAAAGTAATCTTAACCGTATCACCCTCATACTCATTCTCTGCTCTTTGATATTTTGCACTCCCGTAATAGGAATAATAATCGGGGTCTTGGTATTCAGCACATTCTTGAGGCGGATAAGTACGGGTAATCGGGTCATAAACCTGCTGCTTGTATCTAATACATTGCTTTTCCCTGATAACTTGATAGACAAATATTTCTCTGGGAACTACCTTGGGAACCCGCAATGTAACTTCTGAAAGAGCATCTTCACCCTTATTGGTTAAAACTACCCGGATAGAAACAACCGCTTCGCCATTACCCCGAAAAACGAGCGAGTAATCGTGGTCTTGACCTAAAAACCCGGGTTCAGGCCTTGGGTAGGGAGGAATGAAATCAGGAATCCCGATTGCCGGCTCAACCGAATCAATTGCTTGTTCTTGAGCAAAAATTCGTGTGGCAAATAAGCCAAGAAGAAAAACGAAGCCTGAGAAAATAATTAATAACTTTCTTCCCACCAAGTAATATTAATATAATATGGATTAATAATTCAATTATTTTGCATCTTCAATCTCGTCCCGCTCTCTCTTTATCCTATCGCTTGCGGATTGAATTGGTTGAGTTGAAGTATCGACAACCGGTAAGTTCGTGTTGGCATCAATACCATATCTTCCGGTCACGTGACCTGCACGAACATTGAATTTCTTCTGGGATCTTTTCACTGCTTCGGCGGGATTACTGGGTCGTTTATTAGGATCATAATCTTTGGATTTGGTTCTTTCTGAATCATTTGTCATTAATGTCCACCTCCCTTATTATTTTAATACTCTTCGCATATTTTAACATTTACACTCAATATCTGGTAATTTAGTGTTGACTTTTTTTGAGCTTGTCTGTTAGCATAAGCCAATGGGTATTCTTGATACTTTGAAAAAGCTCCTTAACCCTGGTGCCGTATCTCAACCGCCACCTCCACCTCCAGCGCCACAAGCACCTGTCTCTGATCCTAGCCAAGGAGTTCCGGAAACTCCTGGTGTATCATCTGCCCCTTCTGAAGCTCCAGTTGCCGAACCAACAACGATGCCAGTTCCCACTCAAGCAGCGCCTGAAACTAAAATGCCTTCAACCACTTCGGTAGAGCCTGAGGCTCCGATAAGCCCTGCACCGGAATCCACTGCTTCAACCCCAGAACCCGACATAAAGGGATAAATACTTCACCAAAAATGATATAATATTTCATATTCTTTAAGGAGGTGATGATATCTGTCAGAAGGAGAATCAGGAAAAGAAAAGCCTTTGACTAAAGAGGGAGCGGCGCAAAGGACACTTGAGCGTATTGGCAATGTTAAGGCGCTAGATTTAACCCAAGAAAATCCTTTAAATGAACCCCTAACCAGCCAAGATGTAGCCAGGCCTCAAAAACTAGACCCAGAAACTGTTGGAAAAAAGCAAGTAAAGGTGGCATTTAAACAATCTTTGGAAAAAGGAAAAGCTTTAAGGGATGCAAATCCTCCTAAGGCGCCAGAATCACCGGGGAAAAAACTTGAAAGAATAACCCGAGGAGAAGCTCGTTAAAGCATTAACGCTGCCCCCAGTTGGTAAATAACTTGACCTATTACAATCCTCTTAATATAATAACTGTGTCCTAAGAAAGTATGTCGTTGAGTTTACCTCAACGTAAACCGTACCGAGGAGATCGAGCGAAACTCGTATTTAAGTGACGCACTCCTTGGAGTGCTTTTTTAATGCAATGAAAAAACAAGAAAAATCATTTTTCGTCCAAAACTTAACCGAAGAGCTTAAAAGCTCGAATTCGTGGGTTTTGATTGATTACTCAGGCTTAAATGTCAAAGCCCAGCAAGAACTCAAAAAAAAGCTCAAAGAAGTTGGCGCCCGAATGGCTGTAGTCAAAAATACCCTTTTTAAGCTTGCCGGCGAGAGCGCCAAGGCCCCCAAAGAAATACTTTCTGATTCCGCCTTAGCCGGACCTACTGCACTCATTATTTCCGAAGATGACCCAATTGCTCCTTTGCAAATACTTGGCAAGTTTGCTCTTGAGCATGAGTTCCCCCATCTTAAGGTTGGAATAATCGAAGGTTCGTACCAAGATAAAGATTCATTAATAAGACTCTCTAAGCTTCCAAGTAAGGAAATTCTTGTGGGGCAGGCGGTTGGTGCAATCGGAGCACCATTGTATGGAATCGTTGGCGCACTTCAAGGGAATCTGCAGAAACTAATCTATGTGTTACAAGAAGCAAGTAACAGAAAATTAAGTTAGCCCGTTATTCCGTTTGCGTGTTACGCGTTGTGTGTTTTTTCAATAAACCCGTAACTCGAAACTCGTAACAGAATAGCCCAATAACGAAAGCGGGGTGATATAAATGGCCGCAAAAAGAATTGAAGAACAAAAGAACAAAAAAACTGAAAAATTATCAAAAAGTGTCGAGAAGCTAGTTGATGAAATTAGTAAGCTTTCCGTTATGGAATTGTCTGAGCTGGTAAATGCCTTGCAGGACAAACTCGGAGTTTCCCCGCAGGTAGCACCTGTCGGTACACCAACGGGGCAAGCCGCCGCTGGCTCAGATGCTCCGGCTGGAGGTGAAGCACAAGCAGGAGGAGGTGCCGTTACTCAAACTGTAGTTATCACTGCCTCAGGCGACAATAAAATTTCTGTAATTAAAGCAATAAGAGAAATAAATCAGAATCTTGGACTTAAAGAAGCAAAAGATATGACTGAAAACTTGCCGGCGGAAATATTAAAAGACGCAAAAGCAGATGACGCCAAAGAAGCATCCGAAAAGCTGAAGGCTGCTGGAGCGAGTGTCGAGCTTAAATGAAACGCTCGTGGAAGTCCTGAGTAAAACCGAAGGGCTGGAGCGACAGTCGAATTAAAATAAGTTTACTTATACATCAAGACTGTGAAGTCTTTTGGGTGATAATTTCCCCGATAGATAATTTTTGGGGTGAACTTTAAACAAAAATTAAGAATTTCCAAAGAGTTTGCATAATAAACTCTATTTCTCTTCATATTTTTTGGCTGAGGAAAACTTCCGGCCATATTAAATATAACGGCTTCTTTTGCATGTTCATACATCGTTTTTATCGCTTTTTTCCGATACTTCGTGGCTCCTTTTATATTGGCATTAAGAGTTCCTGATGTAAGAATAATATCGAAATCTCTTTGATAAGGCATGCCGAAATAATCTCTAACAGCAAATTTATGCTTGGGATATTTATTTTTCGCAACCTCAACAAACTCAGGTACTAAATCTACTCCGGAATATTTAAAATTCTTAGCTTTTTTTTCTATATACGGAAGAATATCGGCAAACCCACAACCGACATCTAAAATTGCTTTCTCTTTAAAATCCGCGTCAGCAGTAATTTCTTCGTATCTAAGACGGGCCCACTTTCCCGACCAGTACTGAAGTGCTCTGGCATCAACGCCGTATTTTTTATATGCTTTTTGATAACCTTCAATAACGGCTTTCAATCTTTTGTTTGACATACACGGTGAAATTATATCAAAGAAAGAATAGTTTACAGAAGCTTTTCAAAATATTTTATTATTTCCAGGGCAGCATTGGTTTGGGTGTATTTCTCAAAACCGGTGAATTGCGGTCCGGGATTAACTTCCAAGATGTAATGGTCCCCTGAGTTTTTTTCTAATATCACATCTACACCGGCAATTTCTGTTTTGGTAACTTTCGCCGCTTTTTCGGCCAAATCTTTTACTTTAGGGTATTTATCAAGTTCAAATATTTCCCCTTTTCCACCAACGGAAATGTTTGACCTAAAGTCTCCCTTGGGAGGAATTCTTTTCATTGCCCCAATTGCTCGGTATCCTACCGTAAACACTCGAATATCGCCATCATTTTCAATGAATTCACGGATTATAAAAGCGTGGGACAACTCTTTATTGTCTTTCAATATCTTAATCAGCTCTTCTTTGCTTCCTGCTTTAAAAACCCCCTTGCCCTGATGGCTCGTGGAGGCTTTGACAATAACGGGAAATTCATAGTTTGTAATTACCGAATCGACAGAGCTGGGAGAAAATATTAAGGTAGATTTAGGGAAAGGAAGCTTGTTTTCAACCTGCAATAGGAAGCTTCTGACAGGTGTTGGCGAGTAGTTAAAAGACGGATCGATAGTATTTTTATTAACGATTATAGTCTTTTCCTTCTTGTTCAAGAATTCGGCGGCCAGGTACCACTCCCATCGTCTAACACCTAGTGCCCAAAAATAAATTAAATCATAGTCCTTAAAATGCTTGTTGCGCAATTTTGGTTCAAATATCCCTTCTTCGGCATGAATTGTAAGCTCCGATACATAACACCCATCAACTTGGTGTCCCCTTTTCTCCCCTTCATTCTGCACTCGTTTAAGTTGAGCGTTTTTTACAAGACCAACAATTAGAATTCTCATTTTGCGCTGGAAATAGCGTGATTAAGGTATACTTTGGCGATATTCTTTCCGGTTGCTTTTTCCATTCCCACAAATCCAGCCGTATGGTTAACTTCCAAAACATACTTTTTTTTGTCTTTGGTTATTAAAATATCAACCCCTCCGACGCTCATATCTACAGCGGCAAGTGCATCTAGGGCAAGCTTTTTGCTCTCTTCATCCAAATCATAAAGCTCGACTTTGCCGCCCAGAGAAAAATTTGCCCGGAACTCGCCTTCTGCAGGAATTCTGCGCATGGTAAATACCTCGTCTCCTACAACTAATACTCTCAAATCATATTGGTATGGGATATATTGTTGCAAAAGATAGCTTTTGGCCGACTTACCTTCATTTTGTTTATCACTAACAATTTCTTTAAGTTTATTAACCGACTCGACCAATAAAACATCTGCTCCTTTCCCCATTCTTGAAGATTTCATGACAAAAGGATATCCTAATTTTTGAGCTATTGCCGGATAAGTCTTAAAATCCCTTGAATAATAAGTGTCCGGAACCGAAATACCAGAGCTTGCCAGCTTGACTATATCCGTTACTTTATCAATTGAATAACGGTGTTCCAGAAAGTTATTGTCGAAAATCTTAATTCCTTTAACTTTTAAACTATTAATTATCACCGAGATAGTTTTTATGGCTAAAAATATCCCTCTGACAATAACTATTTCTGCATCAAGATTTTCTAATTGCGTAACTCTCAAATTCCCCTCATTTATCTCAAATCCAAATTCCTGCATATCCACTATGGAGAAGTCATGTCCGAGATTTTGAGCCTCTTTTTTTAACCTGTCGTTCTCGGATAATGTAGGAAGAGTGGTAATAAGAGCTATTTTCATTTTTTCTCTATTTCTTTTACTCGTATTTCCGGTTCAACTAAAAATCCTTTTAAGTTTTTTCTTCCGATTATCATCTGGTATTTTAAAGCCATCCTTTTAGCAACCGATGAAGGGGTAGTAATTTTTCTACCGGCGAGCCAAAAGGTAACGCTAATGACCGGACGCTCTTGCACTCCAAGGGAGCTTCTGAACTTTTTTGTCCATAAAATGTTGTCTTTGGACAAAAGCCCGAGTTCTTCGGCTAAAATTTCCGAAATTGAAGTTCTCCATGCTCCAGTATCAATCTTGGCCATAACTTTCTTTCTTTTGTTGTGAGCCACTTGTCCTTTTATGGTTACCGGCTCTACTGCCGAAATTGTTCTTACTCCTTCCCTTGCTTTTACCCGATCGGCAAATGACGCCATAAAAAGCGCTTTGGCAATCTTCACGCCATGATCTGCATCACGAACCATTAAATCTTCTACCCTATCAAGCCGTTTTCTCAAACCCGATTTATTTGCCAATTGAATCTGCAAACCAGGCCAGGGATTAAGTTCAAGTACTTGTGGTCCTTTTTCAGGATGAAGAACAATATCTACCCCTAAGTAACCCAGATCGGTAATCTCTTGGCATCTGACTGCTGTTCTTAATACTTTGGTCCAGCTGGGAATTTTAATTCCGTGCAGTTTTCTTTTCGTTCCCGGTTTGTTGTGAATATGCTTTCCATGCCAATAAGCGTAGGTTGTTATCCCGGTAGCAATATCAATGCCTACTGCAATTGCACCCTGGTGAAGGTTTGCACGGCCTCCGGATTCTTTGGTAGGCAATCTTAACATCGCCATCACCGGAACTCGGTTAAAAACAATTATCCGAATATCAGGTGTTCCCCGAAAGGCATATTTTTTAAATGCTTTATGCCGAGCGACATATTCTTCAATAAAGGCAATATCGGGTATATTCCTTAAATTGTATGCTCCCTCCAATATATCCATCGCATGTAATTTCAGGTCCTCGACATTAACACTTTCTCTTTGAGTAGTAATCCAAGTATCGCGGGCCAATCCGGATTTATGATCCGAATCTTTTGCCCTATTTTTGACAATGACAATCCCCTCGCCTCCTAAGCTTTTATTGGGTTTTAGCGCAAACGATGAAGGTAATTTTTCCCAGTCGAATTTTATAATATCTCTGGGATGCCTAAATTTTGCATATAGCTCCGGTACCGGAATTTCCTCCTTTTTCAGTACGCGCTTGGTGCGGATCTTGGAAACTGCAATCGCCTTTCCGCGGACTTTATTGTATTTATAGGAATAAAGTTGACTGCGGGCGTTAAGTCCGAGGATTTGTGATACTTTCATAATCAGCCAGAGATGAGCTTTCTAAACCTCCAAAACTCTCTTAGTCTTAGTCCAACATACTTGCCCATGAAAAAGTTAAAAACGGCAACCAGTAAAATTAATATCTCGGGATTTAGGAGGGCAAACTGCTGTACCCGAGGTGAAGTTAAAAATACATAAGAAACCAGCGCCAAAATAAGCGTTTCCGTCGTTAAGCTGACGGCTGTTTTAGCGCTTTTTCCAAGCTGTACTCTAGAAAAATCTTCTGCCAAAAGAACTAGAATTAAGACCGGAAAAATACTGACATCGGCAAGGTCAGGGCGATCAAAAACGGGGGCAGCAAACAAAACTCCCATGACTCCCATGACAACAAATAGTAGAATAAGCGCCATTCTGGGCAAATATTGAAGCTTTATCTTAAGTTTCCTTAAGGTAATTCTTGTCGAGGTCGAAACCGCGACAATCACCAAAAACATTCCAATTCCCACTACCGGCCCGGTAGCGACAAAGGTAACCGCAAGCGCTGCCGGTAAAAAGATTCCGAAACCGCGAATCCCGACTAGATGCCTGGCCGCCGCAATTAGTGCCGCAATTACCGGAAGAAGCAAAAGAAGAACTAAAGTATTGGGTGGAACTCCAGCAGAAATAGCCCCCCGGATAGCATACTTTATCGGATTAGTAGGCCATACCGGACCCAATTCTTGTTCTTCTAAAAGCTTTTCAAACGGTCTTACTAACTCCTCTGTCTTTTCGGTTAAGTCCGGACGCAAAGGCAGTGTAGGAGTAGCAACAATTTCAGCACTCTCCGTCACCGGCTCAACCGTCTCCTCGGTTTGGGCAAAAACCAAGACTGGACTTACTAAAAAAACCGCTAAAAATAAAAAGGATACTAGTTTTCGCATATTTATTACCCTCAGAAGTATTATACAATTTACCCATCTATGGCTTCTACTAAACGAGGAATTTCAATTTCATATCACTATTTTTTACGGGGCGACTTCGCGCCAGATGAGGCGTTTGCGGGTTAAAACTTGAAGGTGATACCAACAAGGTGGGCTAGGAAGCTCTAGTTCGGCCTGCTCACCAGAATTGGGCACTCTCAGTGGCTGAGATTCCTCGAATATCTTGCCGTTAGTTTTATTTTGGATTAATAAAATAACCAATATTAATATTCATTTTTATTTATGTTTTACCCAACATAGTTTAAAATACAAATAAATGCAGAGGGATAATATGTATTTAAGATTCTTAGAGGTTTCAAAAGAAACAGGAGTTCCAGTGAAAAAGGTGCTGGACGTGTTTTTTCTATTATCTACCGGGAAACCAGTGGATAACAATGAACTTCTCCAAAGGGTTGGTGTTTCAAAGAATGCCTTGAATCAAGTAAAAAAGTCTTTATCATCATTCCTAAAATCCACCTCGAAAGATGCTCAACTAAATCCTGAAGGATTAAATAATGCAAAACAATTGTTTCCTGGTGGTTTTGTCAGAGAAGAAGGGTTGTGGACAATATTCGAAGGTGGTCAATTCAGAGAAACTGTCGGTTTACTACAAAGCATCAAGGAAAAAAGGCCGTCATCAAAAAGAGAGTATGACCAATTTACGGCAACCAGAGAAACTACAGCAAGACGTGCAACCCTATTAAGTTTTTTTGGAGATGTAAAAGGTAAGAAACTTCTGTTTCTCGGAGATGATGATTTTACTTCCATAGCGACTGCAAGCCTAAAAGAAGCAGAAAGAATAGTTGCTGTAGATATTGATGAAAGGATCTTAAGAGAAATTCATGATTTGTCAGGTAGTCACGGCTTCGGAATTGAAACTGTAGAGTATGACGCAAGAAAAAAACTACCCAAGGAGCTTAAAGGCAAATTTGATATTGTCTTTACAGATCCTCCTTATACACCAGAAGGTTTTAATCTCTTTGTCTCGAGAGCCATTGAGACTCTGGATCGCAATAATAAAGCTGCAAGAGTTTATGCATGTTACGGTAATAGCGACAGAGCAAAAGAAAGATTCTTGCCAATCTATGAGGTTTTTACGAATTCAGGCCTTATGATGAGGTGGGTATTTGACAAGTTCAATAGATATCAAGGTGCTGAATCTATAGGAAGTTCAAGCTCTTTATTTATTGCTGAAATTACACCGAAAACAAAACCTGTTGTTAAAGGTAACTATGAAAGACCAATCTATACCGATAATTAATCACTACATTGCCATGATTAAACTTGAGATTGCTGATAAGTCATCAGGTTTCATTGAAGAAATCGCTCAAGATTTGATTGCTGATTTAGATCTTAGGGTTGTTAAAAGAATCTCACATACTTTTCATCCTAAAGGTATGACTTTAGCTTACATTCTTTCAGAGTCACATTTGCTGATTCATACCTGGCCCGAATCAGGATTAATTCATATAGATTTAGTTACTTGTAGTTATCGAAGCAAGAAGAAGTTTGAAAGTTCTCTTAAGGCTATATTTTCTGAAAAAAAGATTAAGTCAATCGAGATAAAATCTGTAAATTTTGACTAACTATCGTGGTGCAAAGATTGATAAATTGGATTTACCAACAGAGATTCTAAGTAAACTATTCGCAAGACTGGATAATCAAAATCTTAGGATTTTAACTAGAGCACTTAAAAGACGTTACGGTTAATATTTCAAAATATATCGTCACTGGCCTGAGTCTCTTTTTTATGCTGTCTCATTTGTCTCACTTCGACGGAGTTTATACTGAGTGAAATCGAAGTACTCAGTGTTATAACATTTAGCCTTGAAACGATACAGTGCAGGTGGGAACTAGAAAGTTCTAGGCAACCTGCTCAAGGGACGACTTCGTGTCAGATATGTTATTTGAGGACTTTCTTTTCTATATATCTCAAACAGGATTTATCTAGCGGAACTTTGTAATCGATCAGCGCCTTGGCTGAATTGCTATATTCAGCCTTCCAATTTTTAATAACATAGTTTCTTGCGCATTCCGCATAACCTTTCCCAAAAACCTTTCCTATTATCCCGAATTCGATAGCCTGTATTAAAAAATGAAGGTTGGTACCCCAATCTCCAAGCAAATCCTTATTCATAATTATTTTCCATATTTTGTTCGCGTACTCGCCCTTATCTCTCGTGTACAAAAAATAATGAGCCAATTCGTGAGTGACAGTATAGACTAATCCTCTTTGCTGCTTTTCACTCTCCAGGCGGTCAAGTCTTTTAAAAGAAATGGTCATTGGGTGAGAAAGTGAGTTAGGAATAACAAGCGAGACAAATACTTCGATGGCTTTCTCGTCAATTTTTATTTTGTACATTTCTTCAAAAAGAGAAAGAATTTTCTTTTCATATTTATCCCAGTTCTCCTGAGCTTGTTTTGCTTTCTCGCGACCAATCTCACCATGTTTCGTGCCTGAACTCTTTCCTGCCAGCCTTAAAAGCGCAGCCTCGTATGGAGTTGAATAAACAAACTTCAAAACGGAATTTCTGGGAGTCATGGAGAAATTATATCAAATATCACGGGGCGATTTCTTTCCAGAAAGATCCTTTATCTTCCCCATTAGAAGCTCGCGTCGGATTTTATGGGAACAACAAACTTAGGAGATGAGATTTTTTCTGTGGCCTCGGATACTTCTGTTACTCTTGTAGGGCCATCCACACTTGCAATCGTTAATTCATTTTCAACCATCTTTTTTTCACCCCCTTTCTCTAAAATAATCAGAGAGATTCTTGAAACAGCTTGATAAAAAAGGCTGGGCTTTCCTAGTCTCTTTCCATAAGGGATAAAGTTGGGAGGCCAAAAAGGCTAGGTCTCTGTAAAGAGTGCTTTTGTCTTTAGTAACTTTGACAAAAGCAGGTTCTGCCAAGGCAAAAGTATTAAATACTTCGGAAAGTTGCCAAAGACCCTCTTTTGATACTTTCTCCTTCGAAATATATTTCCCTATGAAATCATAAAAAATAAAGTGCAACATTTCATGGGCAGAAATTGATACTCCTCCCCTAGGATGCTTCCAAAAAACTTGAAAAGTTTTGTTTTCGAGAAAGCGAGGATTGCAGTCAAAGATAGAGACATAGCCAATGTATTCTCCGCTGGGCCAGGGGTGGTTATTAAAAAGCTTGCCCGAAGCTTCAAAAAATGCTTCGGCGGTCTTGTCCCACTGTCTTTGGAATTCCTCCTTTGTTTGCTCCAATCGTTTTTGCTGCTTCCGATAGAACAAATCGACGTAAGGATCAACCAGTCCTTTGCGCTTTTTACTATTAGTGGTTTCTCTTGCTGTTTTTAAACGTGGATGGTCTTTTAAAATTTTATCACCGAAGGAAACTCCTGCCTTGCTATGTGAAAGAAAGGCAATCCCCATCTTTTTATCAAGACTCTTATTGAGCCGAAACCGTACTCTTGGATTTCTCATGACTAAGCTATCAATAAAAACCGCCTCTTAAGGCGGTCAAACTTCTAACCTTTGGTCACAGACTAGAATCGCAAGGCAGTCTAATGAGCCTGGTTTGTTCACATTACTCCCTTTCTGCCCCTCAATTGTACCACCTTCAATCAAGCACAGGCGGCTTTGCATCCAAGAGTATAAAGTCCTTAGTTTATCAGCCAAAAAGCCAAACGAGATATTTCTAAAGAATGACTAAAACAGCGGGAATTATTACGGGGCGACTTCGCGCCAGATGAGGCGCTTTTTTGTTAAGTCTTTGGGAAAAGCCATCACTTGGTCTGCTCCGTATTCAAATATTTCTGCCGGGTCTTGAGAATTATCGAGAAGATTTCGGTTAAGGGAATAACTATTGGCGGCTACAGACCCTCTTAAATGGAGCTGTAAACCCCCTCCTCCTTCAGTAATGAATGAGTTTTGGGCAAAATATACTCCTTCAAGGTTGGGGCCGGAACGCACTGCTCCTCCGGCAGTTTGCGAAGCTGTAATGTCTTGTGATACAACTGCTAAGAAAAGTCCCTGACCAGTGGCATCATTCAATAAGTTAATATTACCTTCAATAACTAAATCTCCATTTACAAACAAAATCACTTTTCTATCAAGAATATTAAATGCATCAGTGATAGTTAGAGTTCCAGTATGTTTAAACCAATAGTAACCATCAACTTCTACCCCTCCGGTTACAAATACAGATCCGTCGGTGAATCCTCCTGGACCTGGATCAGTCGGGGTTATGGTTGACGGAATTCTAGATTCAAAAAAAGCATAATTAGGCGCAGAAGGAGCGACACTTGAAGCTACATTCCAGTCCTTAGATGAAATTGTAGGCGGTATCGGGTTAGGCCCGGGGATAATGACTCCAGTTAATCCGTCATACGTAGACACTCCAGGGTCGCCGGTAATTAGAACCGGGTCGCAACCAAAACCAGGGTCGCAAGAACCCGGAATATTTGACCTAATGCTTCTCCCGGCAACACAATCTCCTTTATCTACTTGCCACCAGCCACCCGGATTGGCAACACTGATATTTGCGGTATCCGGAGTACATACTATACCACCTTCGTCTATCATTAGTCCCGTAACAGTTAACGTTGTGGTGTTAACAATGTGACCTGTTAAATCAACAACAAATGCAGGCGTATCGGTGTGCGGCGGTGCCCCTACTACACATGGGCCAGATAAAACTGCGCATACAGATGCAGTTGACGTGTCGGCAATTGTGTAAGTCACCTCATCAACAGAGCCCCCTCCCGGCGTAGACACACTTGGACCTAGCACCGGACTAAGAGTAGATCCGGCAGCTACACTCTGATCGGCCATAGTCAAACTG
>SDBU01000550.1_pt1 | contig 52158 bp, 111 predicted proteins | sample 2277071 | NCBI WGS metagenome assembly SDBU01 (sample SAMN10397929, study PRJNA504765) | marine sediment metagenome | isolation source: marine sediment core GS08_GC12, 126 cmbsf | place: Arctic Ocean: Gakkel Ridge, Loki's castle | collected 2008
TAAAAAAACTTGTTTAAATGCCCGTAGGCAAGACTTATTGATAAGAGGCATATATAGGTATAGACACAGACAAGCGGACAGACAGGCATAGACAGACACAGACAGACAGGGACAGATAGATAGACACAGACAAAAAAAATTTTACGTTAAAATAGTAAAAAGTCAGAAAAGTTAATAAAAGAGTTTATAAAGTAATTAAATAAATTGTTAGAAACTAACTTTTGGTAAGGGTTTAAAAAGAGATTAAAAAAGAGATTAAAAAAGGCGATGGTTTTTGGTAATATGGCAATATGAAAAATGGCGGAAAGGTCGTTAGAATATGAAAAAGTTAAAAACTCCTGAGATTTTAAGAGATACAAAATGTAGATTTAAGCCCTTGACAATATCAAATAATATGGTATACTTGTATTAGAAAGGATAAAAAATGAGATGTAAATTTTGTGATGGCGAAATAAAAGAGAAAATTTGTAAAAAGTGCCTAATGCCTATTGACGTAAACAAAAAAAAGGGGTAACATGGTATATACAATTACGAGGGAAAATAATAAATATAATAAAAGTTTTAAATGGCATTTAGTAGGTTTATTTGATAATGGCGGTAAACATAGCTATTGGTATAAAACAAAAAAAGAGGCGTTGTATAAAAAAAATTGGTTTGAGAAAGGCGTTGCTGAAAAATATAGAACTGGATAAAAAAAGGGGGTAAAAATGACAAATAAACTTTGTAAAAAATGCGTGGGCAATTGTAAACAAAAAATGGAGATTATAATTATAGCTTGCCCGAATTATCGAAGGGTAAAAAAGGACATAAAAATATGAAAATAGAATACGGAAAATTAAAATTTGAATATCGAATCTGTTGGAATTGCAAGGGCAAAAAAGAAGTTACTCGATATAAACAATGTCCCAATTATAACAAAAAAATGTATGGGAAAATTTGTATACATTGTGGTAGTAAAAATAAACATAGTCATACTACAATTTTAAAAAATCCTGAGTATATTATTACCTGCCCTAATTGTGACGGACAGGGTATAAAATTAGAAAATAGATGTGACGATATGACAAAAACGGAACGGATAAACTGGCTTAAAAATGTTACATTTAAATTTGTAGAAAATCAGATAAAAACTTTTAACGATAGCTATATAGGACATGGTAATTTATGCGGAACGACAGATTATGCAGACCATAGACAGGACAGGGGTATAATTGAAAAAATAAAAAATCGGTTGCTAAACGATACTATGTTACAGTATATCGGAATAATAAAAGAGGGTAAACTTGCCGATATAGTATATTGTAAAGGACAACGGGGCGGTTATACAGCAATAGCAGGGTGGAGTAAATAAAACTTGTTTAAATGCCTTCAGGCAAGACTTATTCAAAATTAGGTATCAGGGTATAGGGACAGACAGACAGGGACATATAAACAAATAAAAAAGGGGGTAACATGGGATTTGATAAAAACACAAAGGAAATAATTCGATTTGTTAGAAAAATGCAAGCGACGGACAGATACAAAAAAAATATCTGGAAGGTCAAAAAAGATAAAGAGGTTAAAATAGTCAATAGGTAGATTTTAACTATTGACTTTTTCTGATAATATGGTATACTTGAAATAACAGGGGGTAACAAAATGGAAAATTATAAAAGACAAGTAAAATTTAAAGACGCAGAAAAAAATCTTGCTGTCATTGATGTTGAGATTAAACAGGGACGATTTTCCATGTCAGGCGAATATAACGGAGGCATGGGACAGGTTGACGGACGCATAAAGCCTAAAAATGAGGCTCAGAGAGATTTTTTGAATCTTTGGGACAAATGGCATTTAAACGATATGCACGCAGGCACAGAAGCACAGGAAAAAGCAATTGAAGACTATCAAAAAAACGGTAATAAATATGACTATACAAAAGCCTGTGAATATTTAAAATCAATCAATTTGTACGAGGTTGAATATAACGGAAAACCTTACGAATACGGTAATGGTTGGCTCGCTGTTTCACTTCCGCAAGATATGACGGAATTGGTTGACAATATCTGTAATAAAATTGAACGGATAGAAGCCGAAGAAAAAAAGGAACTTCCAAAAATAGACTGGACAGACGTAAACGACGATAAAATTATCGCATTAGCGAAATATCTTGACATTACACCTGAAGAAGCACAAGAGGATATAACAGAGGAAAGGGATAATAGATATAATTACGCAGGGAATGATTACCTTGTATGCACAGACGAAGAAGCAAACGAAGAAGCACGGGAGCAATGTGAGCAGTACGTTGACGATTGTATGGATATTCCCGATAACGTCAGACCATACTTTGATATGGACAGATACACCGAGGACGTTATTTGTAGTGACGGGAGAGGTCATCTTTTAAATAGGTATGACGGAGAAGAAGGGGAAGAAAATATCAATGATGTATGGTATTTTATCTATAGGCAATAAAAAGATTTTTGCCCTTGACAATATCAAATAATATGGTATACTTTAGATAACAGAAGGAAAAAAATGAACATTACAGTTAGAACATGGAACGAAAAAGAACTGAACACAATATGGAAAGGGACAAATCCTTTTCTCTCAACAATATTTATGAACGTAAAAACTTTTAGCAATAAAGAAGGGCAATATTACCCTTATCATTTAAGAAAAACTTATAAGATAAAGTTTATAAACGATATTTTTAATCCTATTACAGTATACGCAACAGATGATAAAAGTTTAAGGAAATTTTTAAAAGCGGAATATCACTACAAAATGATAATCAACATTACGGAAACGATAACGGAATATAGAAAAGTAAAATTATAAAAAAAGAAGGATTGACGTATGTTAAATATTAAAAATATTCGAGAAGGTCACTCTTTAGCAGGGGGTAAAAATAAATCCTATTTTAATTGTTATGGGGCAACTCTGTATGGATTGGGTGAAAAAAATATGTTAGTATGGATAAGAAGCGAATTTATGGAAGATTTTTTAAATGAACATACAACTTTACAATCGGGAGAACTTAAAAAAGGAGATATATTAGTTTTAAAAAATGAATATGGAGAATTAGAACATACCGCTTTATATATTAAAAAAGGAACGTGGTGGCATAAAATTGGGGGAAAACATAGCGAATTTAATTCAAAACTTAATATCATAAAATGCTATAAAGATTTTTGCGATTATAATAAAACCACAATTAGAAGAAAAATTTTGTGAGGATTGTCATTCAGAATTTGAAAAATTTATTTTGTAATAAAATAGAAAGGCGGTCAATATGGACATTTTTAAATTAGCGGAGTTACAGTTACAAAGAGAGGGAAAATCATATGCAAAAAATCGAATTGATTTATTTTTCGACAGGGCGGAAACAATAGGGAAATATTTAAGCAAAAGAAAATGGGGTAAAAAATTAGCCCTGAAACGAAAATTAAAAGAGGAAAAAATCAGGTCAAAAAATCTAACTTTTAAGGACAGACCACTCGTTAAGATAGACAATAGATAGTTTTATCGTCGGAAAAAAAATTTAACAAGGGCTTGACAAGTTAGGAGTATTCAGGTATACTTGTATTAGAAAGGAAAAACGAAATGAAAGATTACACTTTTGTAGTAACTGTAAAATGGACACAAATGGGAATAGAAGCAAAAAATATTGAAGAAGCTAAAGACAAATTAAAAGAAATTTTTTATGATGAATTTAATTTAAAACTGAGAAATGGCGAAATAAAAAAAATATAAGAGAGGATAATATGTTTTTTCCTATTTTTAGAAAATATAAATATAGTGTAACAAATAAAGAAGGTCAATTAGAAGAACATTATTATACAATTAAAATAGGTTTATTTGATAAACGAAGTACATACTGTTTTGAAATAGTTAGAGAAGATTATTGCAGAATATTAACATATGCCGAATTTCTGTTCCATAACTAATTTAGGAGAGAAAAAATGATAAACACAAAAGAAACGAAAAGAAAAATCAGAAAACTAAAAAAATTAAAAAAAGATACAAGGGTAGGCACAGAGGCACGAAGGCGAATAAACAAACATATACGGGAGTTACAGGAAAAAATTGACCGCATATACAATTGTGACAATCCTGAAAAATTAGAACTAATAGACAAAATAAACGCTATATATCCTCATGTAAACGACTTACGAAAATTTACAGTAAAACAGTTACAGTTTCATTACGATAAAATAGCAAAAGGGAAAACAAAATGGTATCAAAAATATATACGAGAAGAAGATTATTTGAAAGATTTGATGTAATAGAAAGGAAATAAAATGAATAAAATAACAATAAACCCTCATAATTGTGCAAGAGAAGAATATCAGGAATTAATAGATTATTTAGAAAAAAATTGTTGGGATTATAATATAGAAAAGGAAAAATAAAATGAATTTCGGATTCAAAGATATTAAAATAAATACACAGGAAAGAGATAGAGATAGAATAAAGCGATTAACTTCTCTTAGTCTTAGTAAATTAGATATATTGAGAGCAGGGATAAGAGCATGGGAAATTAGAAAACAACTCCAACCTTTTAGAAAGGAATAAACGAAATGATAGTAAGAAAAATATGGACTACGGGTTATAGATACTCAATACGTGAACCTCAAAAATCTTGGATAGGATATTTTTTATTTGGAATTATACCTTTATATATAAAACAAGTGGAATAGAAAGGAAGAATAAAATGAAAAAGAAATTCACAGTTATTGTCAACGTCAATTTAGAATATATCTTTGACGTGGAAAACGAAGAAGAAGCTATCATAGAAGCCGAAAATGTAGAATTACCAGAGAGATATGTGCCTGACAGTTTTGAAATTGTCAAAGTAATAAAGGAGTAAATTAAAATGAGAAATGCTATTGAAATATTAAAAGACGCGCAAAAGGCAATAGAAAGATTAGGCGGTTTAGATTGTGACGAAAATGGCAATTCTGATTATGAATGGTTAGACGAGGAAATAGATTATTATATCAATAGAAAGGAGAATAAAAAATGAATGTAACAAAAAAAACAGTTTACATGATTGACGATTTTGAAACGACGTTTGAACCGATTGAAGGTAGTATAAAAATAAAAAAGACTAAAGAAGGTTATGAAATAAAATATTTAAAACAGGATAATAATTCAGAAAATCCGAGAAAAGGTTTTTTTGATAATCTTGGCACTATGGTTTGTTTTCATAGACGTTACAATTTAGGAGATAAACATAATTATAAAAAAGACGATTATAATTCATGGGAAGAATTAAAAGACGCAATATGCAGAAGTGAGATTGTGCCAATTATTTTACCATTATATCTATATGACCATAGCGGTATCTCTATGAGGACATATTCTCATGGACACCATGTAGCATGGGATTGTGGACAGGCAGGTTATATTTATGTTACTAAAGAAAAAATAAAAGAAGAATATGGAAAAGTGACAGAGAAAACTATTGAAAGGGCAAAACAGGTATTAATAGGAGAAGTAGAAACTTACGACCAGTATATTCGAGGCGAAGTTTATTGTTGTGTAGTGGACAAATATGACAAAGAAAAAAATCTTTGCGACTATGACGTTGTAGGCGGTTATTTTGGATATGACTATGCTATGGAAGCATTGAAAGAGGAATTTTAAAAACAATTACTAACAAAAGTTGCCTCAGTAGTTTAAAATATGATATACTTTAAATAGAAGGAGAAACAATATGTTAAATGGAATTACAAAAAAAGACAGATTAGAAAGAACGAGAAGCGGAATTTATTATCAGATAGAAGATTTTATGTTTCTCATTGATGACCATATAGAAAAATTATCAGAGAGAGAATTAAAAGACTTATATGAGTTAAACGAAGACATAGCATAAAGGGGGAAACAATATGAGATATTTGGTTGAAGATTTTAGAGAGGATAAAAATAATCCTAAAATCACAATTTTGGATAAAGGCGAAATGTTTGAATTGTTACAAACAAGACCTGATGGAATAGCAATAACTGAAATATCAAATATATGTATTATTGATTGGAGTTAAATAATATGAGAAAAATAAAATTTTATTGCCAAAACTGCGAATGGGAAGTAATGTTAGACGAAGATTATATAGAACAAAATGAACGCTGTTCTATGTGTGGACATATGTTAATATTAGATGAAGGTAGTCTTGACGATTTGATAGCAAATGATATAGAAAAAAGCGAAGAAGAAGATATGAGAGAAAATATAAAAAAACATGGTAATGACGAAATGTGGTATAAAATTGAAAGGGCAATTGATAATCCCTATTTTAGATTAAAATTTAGGAAACGATTTTTTGCGGTTGGCGGAGTTGTGCCAATGAAAGGAATGAAAATATGAGTAAATTTGGCGAAAGTATTTGGGGAAGTAAACCTAATTACAAGGGAAAAAAATGAAAACACTCAAAGAAATAAGAGAATTTTGCAGAAGTTTATATTTTGTGGACGATATTAACGGGAATGAAGAAAAATGGCAACCGTTTAGAAATTATAGCACCGAGCAAGTAGAAGAATATATAGAAAACGATATAGGGTCTTTATGTAGTTTTCTAAACGTAAGATATGAAAAACCAGTTTCCAAAAAATTTAGAGTATGGTATCAATCAGTAAACTATTACTATTTAGATGTTGAAGCGAAAGATGAAACAGAAGCCGAAGAAAAGGCGAAGAAGGCAGACGGAGACGAGTTTTCTGAAAAGCAGGGGTTTGAGGGGGTTGGAAGTTGGGATTATGATAGAGTAGAAAATATGGAACAATCATAAGAAAATGAGGGACTAATATGGCAAAATATAAATTGATGTGGATAGAATGGCATAATCCTTTCAATAGATTTGATGATGATGAATTAGAAAATCTCCCTTTCGATACTGACAAAAGTAGAGAGATAGGCATAAAAAGAATTATCGAGCAATATGAAAATACTGGAAAAAAAGCTAAACATACTGACGATTGTGAAACCGATTATTGGGGAGAATTTGAAATAACTGCTGAATTTGAAGCTGATAATATCGCAAAAGCTAAAGAAAAAGTATATGAAATTTATGACGGAACTAATGAGGTATTTTGTGTATTCGACGGAAAAGGCAAAAGATTATTCACCGAAGAAGATTATAAACGAAAATTAAAAAGAGATAGCGTGGTTAGTGTAGTTAATGGTAAAGACTTGGTAGGGGTTTATTTTGCCGACTTCGGCGGGGCAGAAGTTTTAACAGAATGTAATCCAAAGGAAGCGGATAAAATTATAGAGATTTGGAATAAAGGAATATAATATGAAAAAACACAAAAAGAAATCATGGGTAGGGTGGGTGCATGAAGCAAAAATATACCATGAATTAGATAACGAATATATAGCAACGGGAACGGTTATTTATAAAAAGAAAAGATTTGATACTCCGTATAAAGTCCGAGTAACAACGGAGGTAATAAAATGAAAAAAACTTATAGATTTTTAGGCAATACGTATTCAGAAAAAAAATTATATAAAGAAAATCCAGAATTACATCAATACGAAATGGACATAAACGACCTGAAAATTCAGGAAAGTATAGGGGTCATGCCCCGATATGCTACTAAGGCATATCAAGTAGCCAGAATAAAATAAAGGATAGAAAATGAAAAAAAGAAAAGGACACAAACTGCTACCTTTAAGCAGAAGATTAACACCTGCACAGAAAATAAGACGGGCAAAAAGAATATCGAAACGAGAAGCACAGGATACTTATACGGAGAAATAATGAATAAATGTAAAAAATGTGACAGTAAATTAGTGATAATTCCTCCGAGTTATCAAATGCAATATCCTGAAAAAAAAACCAAAGATTTTTACTGCCCTGAATGTAATAGATATTTTGATAAGGATAAAACAAAAATTGAACCAAATTATGTAACACTTTGTCCTTACTGCAAAGGATATTTAGCAGATTGTGGATATGTTCATTGTTATCATTGTGGAAAAAAATTAAAAAAACAGTTAATCAGGGAGGAAATATAATGATTATTTTAGCTTCGTTCATTAGTTTTTTGACTTTCTTTTTTCTATTCTTTATTTGGACAACAACAAATTGGCTCAATGTTTTTTTAAAATTTCTATTTTTTCTCCTTTCTATTTCCCATTTGATTATACTTTTTAATCAATATGGATATATCGTCAAAATTGGAAGGTAATAAAAAAAGATATGATTAAAGTATTTTTTATATCGTTATTTACCAATTTGAATACAGAAAAAAATCTAAATATAAAAACAATGGAAAGGAATTCAACATGGCTAATTGGAAATATAAATTAGAATTAAAAGATTTATGGGAAGCTTTCGACGAGGGCAAATTAACTATTCAGGAACTTGGGAAAAAGGTTGCCGAAAGAATTGAAAAATTACCCTGTTACAAAAAATACGAAAATGAATTGAGGACAATAGTTATGGATTTTGAAATTGTAAAAGATGTAAAAGAATTTGATTATATTTTAAGGGAATTATATGATTGGGCAGATAGATGTTTACCTACTCGCAGAGGTTTTATGCAGAAAAAACTATGTTGGATTGCGACCTTTTAAAGGAAACAAATGAACAAATATTGGAAATTTAATAAAAAACAAATAAAAAATATAGCAAAATTATATATAGAAGGTTATTCTGCCAATGATTTAGCAATAAAATATAATAGCAATATTCATACAATATTACAATATTTAAAAAGAAATGGGGTAAAAATAAGAACATTTAAACATAGCAATAAAACCAAAGAAAAAATTAGAAAAAAATTATTTAAAAGAAAAACAAAGGTAGATGTATATAATGCTATTCTTTCTGGTGATATATATTCTTGGAAAAGATGGCTTAATTTTAAAAAAATTATTTTACAAAGAGATAATTATACCTGCCAAATCTGTAAAAAAAAGAAAAAGAGGTTATTCGGTCATCACAAGAAATCAAGAATAAAATATCCTAAACTATTTTGGCATAAAAATAATATAACCATAGTTTGTGCGGGTTGTCATATAAGACTTCATGCAGTAAATGTGTTTAATACTTTAAATAAAAAAATAAAAAATCTAGAAAAAAAATTAAAAATTTGGAAATTATTAGCTATGCGTGATTCTTTAACAGGGCTATGGAATGAAAGAAAATTAAAAAAAGATACAAAGCGGTATCTTGAAATTCAAAAAAGGTCAAAAGTAAAATTTATAGTTGCTCTTATAGACATAGATAATTTTAAACAATATAACGATAAACATGGGCATGAATATGGAAATAAAATACTAATACAGACAGCAAAAATATTACAAAATTCTGTAAGAAGATATGAAAAGGTCTATCGTTTAGGGGGTGGGGCTGATGAATTCGTATTGATACTTTCTCACAGCAATAATCCTTTAATTGTAATTGAAAGAGTGATAGGCCGATTATGCGACAAAAATATTAATTGTAGTGCGGGTTTCGGTATTTTAGACAAAAAAATATTAGAAATAATAGACAAAAGAATGTATAACGATAAACGGAGGAAAAAATAAAATGTATAAAATGGACAATGTAAGAAAAGATATTGAAGAAATAGAAAAAATTATGAATAATTTAAACCCTAAATCTTTAGAGTATTGGAATTTTATGTTAATTAGAAGACAATTACAAGTGGCATATAATAGTAATCTAAGAGAAAGCGAAAAATACTTTTATGAAAAAAAATAAAAATTGTAACATTTGCGATTTGGCTATTCACGAAGCGAATTTAAAAAAAGTAGGGGAAAGTTATTTTCATTATCTTTGTTGGGAAAGATTTGATGAAAAAATTACCGATAAAACAAAAAAAGAATTAAAAAAATTTAAAAGAAAAGCTATGATTAAATCAATGGTAATATCGGTTATATTAAACTTCTTTATCTGGTGGATTTTTTTAGAAATAGCGAGAAAAATCATAAACAATTGGAGGTAATATGGGTAGAATAAAAATAACGCATAATGAACGAATGGCAAAGAGAAAAAAGCGTCGAAAACGAAAACGTATACTCAAAAATTCTACTTGCCATAGTAAGTAATAATATGGTATACTATGTATAGGAGATTAAAATGATGTTTTTATTTTTAATAATTACAGTTGTGGTAGTATTTTTTTACGCAGTAGTAAAAGCGTTGGTAAAATTTATTTGCAAACCTCTTGAGAATATGACTATAGCTGATAAGTCTAACGATATTCAAAAAGTTATTATAAAACAAGCCCAAATTGATAGCGACAATATAATAGAATATGAGGGGGAAGGAATAAAACAGTTCGAATTTAGACCGCAGATGTGGGAACAATTTATTGGACAGACAGATGCCAAAGAAAGAGCAAAAACTATTCTCAGAAAAGCAAGGAAAAAAATGAAATGCCATTTTCTCGTAGACGGAATTAAAGGACATGGGAAAACTACTTTTGTAGAACTTATAGCAAAAAGTTTAAATGCCCATATTATAGAGAGAATAGGAAAACAGATAGATGAAGAAAATATTGTGGATATTATCAATGAAATAAATCAAAGTCCAGAGGAATATGTTATGTTATTCGTAGATGAAATTGATACTATGGATTGGAAAATTGTTAAAATTCTAAATCCTATTATAGAAAGTTTCAAAATTAATAATAAAAAAATAAAACCTTTTATTTTCGCAGGGGCAACTATTAATAAACATATCCTCATAAAAAACAATCCAGACACCTTAGATAGAATTCCTACCCATATAAAATTTACTCGCTATAATACTTCCGAAATGGGACAAATTTTAAAACAATATAAACAGCAGATGTATGCAAATGAAATTGTTTCTCAGGAAAATATCGAAAAAATTTCTGAAAACTGTAAATTCAATCCGAGAACTTCAATTGCTTTGTTAGAGGAATATATAGTAGAAAAAAATATGGATAGAGTTTTAAAAAACTGTAGAATAGTTTTAAACGGATTAACTAAAATGGATATAAAATTATTAAAAATATTAGAAAAATCCACAAGACCAATAGGGGCAAATGCTCTCAGCATGAAAGCAGGATTATCACAACAGGAATATTTAAGGGAATATGAACCTTTCTTAGTAGAATATGATTATATCAATCGAGTTCCGAGTAGAGTGATTAGCGATAAAGGAAAAGAATTATTACAGAGGATTTCATGATAACAAAATATAAAAATTGGTTGACAGTAAACGGAATTTCTAATGCTACAATTGTGGCTTATACCCAACGTATAGAAGAATTTTTGAAAGAAGCTTCCGTTGATAATATCAACGAAGAAACAATCGTAAACTATCTTTTAAAATTAAAAGGAAATTTTTCGCCTTCAACTATTAACGGATATAGATGTGCAATCAAATCATTCTTAGAATTTTTAAAGAAAAATATTCCTATTCCTAAACAATTAAAAATAGAAGAAAAACTTCCAGAATTTATTACGAGAAAAATGTTTGAGGAAGAAGTAGTAAAAACAGCAGAATGTTTCTGTCCCAATCCTTTAAGAGCAAGGGCGGTGTTATATTTCCTATTCTTCACAGGAATAAGAGAAAGCGAACTGTTAGCCCTGAAACGAAAAAATATAAACTTAGAAAATAGAACCGCCAAAATTCATAACAAAAAGGGTAAGAGAGAAAAATTAATTATATTTACCGAGAAAGTTAGAGATATAATAAATACTTATTTCTCCGTCGAGCCAGAAAAAAATAACGCATTTAATATCTCCGATAAAGGTATGGAATATATGTTTCAAATATTAAAACCTTTTTTCAAAGATGTCAATATGCACCCTCACTTATTTAGACATAGCTACGCTACTTATTTGAGAAGTAAAGATTTTTCCATTGAAGATATTAAGGAATTATTGGGGCATAAAAGTATTCAATCCACAATGAGATATGCTCATGCAGATGTAAACAAAATTAAAGAAAAATATGACAAAAAAATAAAATAGAAAGAGTGTGACTATGAAAAAATTAAGCAGTAGATTAAAAAATAAAAGCACAGAATATCTCGAAAAATATCTTTTAAAACGGAGAGATAAACCTTTACAAGAATGGAAAGAGAAAGAAATTAAAACTGTCATAATTAAAAAAAATAAAGGTTTGGATAAATTTGCGACTCTAATTTTACAATCACCGCTTTATAAACTTGCGGAAGCAGAAATAATAAGAGAGGGATATAAAATGAGTTACGAAATTCTACCTGATAAAACTTTATTAATGATGTTTAAAATAGTGAAAACTGCAAACGAACAGGGTCAGCAAAAAAGATTAGACGAATATTGCAAAAGGTCTATAATAAAAAAAATAAAATAGGAGTAGGTATGGATAATAAAATGTATTGCCCTAACTGTAAAGGTCATAATGTAAATATGTATCAGACAGACCTTATATTAGGTTTGAATTATTATAAATGTATAGATTGTAGATATATATGGAGAGAACAGCTAAACGCACTACCTTTAATACCTGATAAAAGCAAAGAGCCTGAAAAAGAAAAATTATGGAGAAAAGTTCAAGATATTAAAAAAAATAGAATTAAATATCCTAAATGGAATAAAATAAAAACGAATGATGTTGTAGACGCTCTCTTGGATTTATTTGAACGAGGTGGGAGGAAATTTTCTAAACGTAAAAAAAGGAGAATTGATAATGAACGAACTAAAAGGAATCGTAATAGCAGGTAGTTATCAACAATATAAAGAGTGGTGTCAAAAGAATAAATATAATTATACCGATTATCAATATGTAAATAAAAAGAGGGATATGTGCGGATATAAACATACTGATATTTATTATGTAGGACAATATTGGTTAAGTCCTTTGTGGGGAAGTTCTGATGTTGCGTTAATAGAACTTGAAAATAAGAGGAGAAAAAATATGATAAAAATTAGTTGGAAAGAAGTAACAGCATTATTAATTGCTTTAACATTGGCACTTGGAATAGGTATTTTTGGAATATCTAAAATAGTAAATCTGTTAGAAAAATTAACTCTTACTTATTTTATTAGATAATATAATCTTATATTGATTACTTAATATATTTGTATATATAATCATATATATATAATATAGACGTTACGTATATATAATATATACGTTACGTAATATATAATATAAACGTTACGTTATAGTATTAACTACGTTAATACTAGAAAAGACATAAAATGAAACTGAGTTTTAAGGAGTATCAAAAAAGAACGTTAGACACTTTAGTAATTGACGAAACAAAAGATAAAGACCTATTAATTGCCAGACTTGCTTTAGGGGTAGCAGGGGAAGGTGGTGAGGTTGCTGAAAAGGTCAAAAAATTTTTGAGAGGAGATTATGAAGGAGATAATGAACAAGGTTTATTAACAGAAGCTTTAATAAAAGAAATAGGTGATGTTTTATTTTATTGTGCAACTCTGGCTCATATAATGGGTTTAGATTTAGGAGAAATAGCAAGTGATAATATCGCAAAATTAAAAGACCGAAAGAAAAGAAATAAAATTAAAGGGTCGGGCGATAATAGATGAAAAAATCTAATAATAAAGCTTTAAATTATTTTGTGAAACAAATGAAAGAAGGAAAAATTATTTATGTAAATGGTATATTGTATAGGTGTTTCGAAGCTAGAAGAGGATGGCTTAAACAAAAAGTCAGAGCAGAAAAACTTACTACAAATAAATATTATATATTAAGAACATATCAAAAAAAATTTAAATGTCCTTTGTATGTTATGGCACACAGAGTTATTTGGGTTTATTTTAAAGGAGATATTCCTGAAAATATAGAAATAAATCATAAAAATGGAATAAAAACAGATAATAAAATCGAAAATTTAGAGTTAATGACAAGTTCGCAAAATAAAAAACATGCCTTTAAGATGGGATTATTCAAACCTGCTAAAGGAATTAAACATTACAGAGCAAAACTCAGCGATAAGGATGTTTTAAATATTCGTGAATTATTGAAATCTGGTCAATATAATCAAAGACAAATTGCAACTTTGTATAATGTAAAACCTAATCATATAAGTAGGATTAAAAACGGAAAACGAAGAATTAATAGATAAAAAGGAGATAAAAGATGTTAGACAAAACGAAAAAATATTTATGGTTGCACAGAGAACCTGTTATAGAATTTATTATTGGTCAAGGTTGGCAAGCTTGGAAAACTAAAGAAGTAGATGTTATTGCAGAAACGGCTTCATATGTAAAAATTAGATATAAAAAATGGAGAAATTATATTGAATGGTGGATTAGAAAAGGGTCATATTCTGATATACTTCAAGAAATAAAATAGGTAAAATTATAGAATAACAAAGGAGGTTTGTATGAGTTGGCAAAAATATGCAAAACATAAATGCGGGCATGTGATTGATTTACCTTTTAATAATTATAGATTTCTAGTTGATTTTATAACTTACTGTCCTAAATGTGGAGACCAGTATGAAGTGATAGATTTAGATTTATTTGTTGGTAGATATGTTTATAAAGGAAAATGGTATAATCCTTTTACGTGGTTTAATTTCGAATTAGAAAGAAAAAAAGAAGATTAAAAAACTGTCTCGCTAACCTTGACACGCTAAAAAGTGTGTGGTATACTATAAATAGTAAGGAGAAATGTATGTCACGAAAATTAAGTAAGGGAAGGTCATATAAGACTAATCAAAATAAGCTTCGAACATTAAAGAAGGTTTACCGATTGTCTTATAAACATTCTGAGGAAAATTATAAACGAAACGAGAAGAAGGGTTATAAAAAACCCGACTCCTCGTATTTTTTTATGCGTTATCCTAATGAACAATCGTTTTTAAAAGTGATTAAAATAAAAGAGGTATTATCAAAAAAATGAGTAAAAAAATTTATTGTGGAAATTGTAAATATTATTATTGTCACCCTTTAGTATATGGTTATATACCTCCGAAACACATTTGTAAGAAATTATCTAATTTTTATAGAGATGACCTTTATTGGGCTTTCTGTCAGCTTTATGAAAAATGTAAAAATCCTAGAGAATTTAAAATGGAAGAAAAAGCTAAGAAAAATAAAAGGAGAAGAAGATAATGTCTTGGGATAAACATACAATAAATGTAAGTGCTATAGATGATACAATATCTGCGTTAGAAAATCTTGGAACTCCTTATACAATTACGATACTTGGAAAAGTTCAAGGTCATGGATTGGATGATGAAATATATGAAGAAGCTTATTCAATATGCACAATATATACTATGCGTAAATTAGAATATAAAGATGTTGTTCTTTTGGAAAAACTAAGGCGAAATAGCGATTGTGATGTAGATGATTTTATTTTATCGTTTGAATTTAAAAAAGGTCATGAACCGAGAAATTGGGAGATAGAAGAAAAAAATGATTAATATAAAACGAAGTAAAATAGATAGAGATAGATATATATTAAATATAGGTACTAAATATTATTTCCATCTTAGTGAAAAAGAAACAACCCATTTATTTGGGAGACTTAAAAAATTATTTAAAAATAAAAATAGGAAAATAAAATGATTATTTTATTTATTATTTTAGGTTTTTGTTTTTGGCTAGGTTATAAATCTGGATATTATATTATCGAAATAAGCAAAAAAGATTCTATATCTTTAATTGAATTGCTAGGGTTAATATTTTTTACAATATTTTTTCCTCTTAGTATTTTGATAGCAGTTTGGTCATTTATGGAAAACAATGGAGATAAAATAGTAATCAGAAGAAATAAAAATAGGAAAATAAAATGATTAATATAATTTTAACAGCAATAAGTTTTTTAATTATTGGACTTTTATTTTCATGGTTAAAAGGAAAAATTGTTAAAAAATTCATGAATACTTCTAAAAAAATTATTACTAATGCTCGTATAGGTAATTCTTATAAAAAAGATGGGACAGAAGCCTTTAAATGGGACAAATTTAAAAAGATATTTTATTTAGGGTCTAGAGTAGAATGGGTTAAATCTATTAAAGAAATTATAGACCTAAGAAAATTGTTAATATATATGACTGTTGTGGGTCTTATTTTTGCTTACGGATATTTTAGGGGAAGAAGCGAAACTCCCGTAACCGTAGATTTGGGCTACGGGAAAGAAGTTTATATTAGATTGAACGGAGATTTTTTACACATTGATAAAAATGGTTATATATGGGTCGAAAATAAAAACGGGAAAAAACTTAAACAAATTGCAGTAAAGGACATACCTGCTTTAAAGAAAAAGTTATCCCCCGTAGGACTTGAATTGACACCTATTGGAGTTATTGGAGGAGGTATGAGTGCAGATGGTCGGGGAGCATTAGAAGCAGGTGTAGGTGTGAGTTTTGCAAGATTTTGGAAATGGAGATTAGACGCTTTTGTTACTAGTTATCCTGCGGTTTATTTAGGAACGAGTTATAAATTAGATGGAATAGGTCTTAAAAATTCTAGAATAGGAATTGCTGTTGGTAAAGGATTAAGAGAGTGGCAATTAGACCAATCAGAAACAAGAGCATTAATTTACATTGCTGTGGGGTTTTAATACAAAAGGAGTTTTAATATGTCTTACAAAATTTTTGAAGTAATAAGCGTTAGATTGGAAGGAGAAATAAATAAACGAGTTAATAACAAATTAAGAGAGAGGTTTAAAGAATATGCCGTGAATTTAAATTATGACGGAAAATTGAGAATAGAAGATAAATTTGGAACGCCTATAAAAAATGACGAACTGGAAGCTATATTTAATCTGGAAATATATCAAGAAAGAAATCGTATTATTTCAGATATTATGGCAAAATTAGGTTATCCTATAAAGGAATAAAATATGAAAGATAGCTTATTATTAATGGATATTTATAAACGTTACTTAAACGTTACTCATGATTTAATAAGTATTTTAGAACGGAATTATAAAAAAGAAAGAGAGAACGGGGAATCAGAAGAACTTAAAAGTAAATATAAAGAATTTCGTAAACACGCCCACGGATTAATAGAAGGATTAAATGACGATTTGCATAAACTATTAAAAGTAGATTGGGATTTAAAAGAATTAGAAGATGAAAATGGAGAATAATAATGCCAAAAAAAGTATCAAAAGATGAACAACTAAAAACTATCCGAGGTTTATGTTTGGCGTGGGAAAATACGGGAGAAGATAAAAAAAATACTCAGAAAATAATGGCTGAAATTTATAAATTCTCACATATAAATGGTACTTGTGAAAATCCACATCTTAATTGGCACGAAGAATGTAGAAAAGCACATAAAGAATTAGTCATACATGGACTTGCTCAAGAATAAATAGGAGAATAATATGGAATATTTAATAGGATTATTACAAGTTGTTGGAATATTCGCAGTTTTGTCTACTTGTTTTATTGTTTTACTTATAGTAACTAAAAAAATAATAACTTTTTTAGACAAAAAATAAATTAATAAATGAAGAAAGAGAGGGCAGTAGTTATTCCTTATATCAAAAGTGGAGATAGAAAACATTTCGATTTAATTTTAGATAATTTACCAGAAATAAAAACTAAAGGAGAATTAGAATATATTGTTTTCAAAATTATGAAAAAATTTATGAAAATAAGAAAATACAGATATACTCCTTTACATGCGTGTGTTTATGCTGTAATGCACTGTGCTGATGAGTTTAGAAGAAGATATTTAGATAAAAGAGAAGAGGATGCAAGGAGGAAAAACGGAGATATAAATGCTTAGTCAAAAAGAAATATCTCGTAGATATTATTTAAAACATCGAACGAAAATTTTAAAAAAAGCAAAAATATATTATATTTTACATAGAAAAGAAATTTTAGAAAGGAATACTAAATATAATAAAAATCATTCCAAAAAACTTAAAAAATATAATAGAAAATATAATAAAATATATTATAAAACTCATAAAAAAATTCTTAATTATCAAAGAAATAAATATTTTAAGAAAAGAAAAAAACAAGATATTCAATTTAAATTATTATGTCAATTACGAACACGCATATCTTTAGCTTTAAAAGGAAATCCTAAATTGTCTACAACTATAAAAATAATTGGATGTTCTATATTTAAATTTAAACAACATTTACAGCGTCAATTTAAAAAAGGTATGACTTGGAAAAACTATGGTTTATATGGTTGGCATATTGACCATATTATACCTTGTGCAAAATTTGATTTAAGTAAACCAAGTGAACAAAAGAAATGCTTTCATTATATTAATTTACAACCTTTATGGGCTAAAGAAAATTTAACAAAAAATAAATTTTAACAACTTGAGGGAAATAAAGATGCGGAATAACAACTAGGAGAAAAATATGGCAGTTAGATTAGAAGGATATAAATATATTACCTATTTAATAGGAGCTATGGAAACTACCGCAGAAGGTGACGATGGCGGTAAGAAACGGGAAGATATTGAGAAGGAATTATTGTTGAGAAAAGTTTTTCCAATCAATCCTGTTACATTAGAAAAATTTAAAGTAGAATTTGAGACTACAAAAGTCAAGGGTTTGATGGAACAATGGATAGAGAAAAATGATTGGTCTAAATATGCCGAATTTAGTAAGTTGATTTGGAAAGGAAAAGATTTTTACGATAAGAAAAAAGGACTAGTTCATATCCCTGGAGATTTTGATTATGTAAGAATGTCTACATGGATAACTTGTCTTTATAATGAAGGGGATTCCCCTTGTGGAACTTTTGGAGAAGCTTTTTTAGCTTTTGACCTTGATATACCTGTTTATTTAATAACTAAAGTTCCTATAATCAAATTAAAAAGAAGTTTTTTACAAGCTATTTATGGAAGTGGGGGTATGGTTTTTGGGTCGTTTGGAGAATATTTAAATTTTATTGAGAATAGATTTGGTGTCTATCCTGAAGAAGAAAAAAAATAGGAGAAAAATAATGTCAGGCAAAATAAGGAAATTTAAAAGTGGGGCTACAAGAGACACCAATGAAGGGAAATACGATTTTGAGGGATTTCTTAGTCCAATAGTAATAGAAGCATATGGAAAATACATGCATAAACATAGAAAACAATCTGATGGGAGTTTAAGGGATTCAGATAATTGGCAAAATCATTTTGGAGATAAACACTATAATGTTTGTTTAAAAAGTATATGGAGACATTTTTTAGATTTATGGTTTTTACATAGAGGATACAAAAGATTTGATAAAAAAGATAATCATAAAATTGATAAAGAAGAAGCATTAATGGCTTTGTTATTTAATGTAATGGCATATACTGATAAATTATTAAAGGATAAATATGGTAAAAATAAGGAATGAAAAATGAAACAAAAAAATATAACCGAAAAACAAAAAGAAAGAATTGGCTGTATAATAGACAGTGAAGGATTTTGGTATGCTCTTACGATGGGAGGATATTTAAATCCTGAAGATGTTTTGGATAATGAAACGGACATTATAAAAGTTAATGAAGCAATAAATATTTTAACAGAATTTGAAGATATTTGTCCGAAATTTTAAAAAGGAAGGAGATAAAGAATAAAAATGGGGCAGGAAAAACGTAACGTCATAGGATATTGTGCGTATTGTAAAGAAACCATCTATGAAGACGATGTTTATGTTGTTCGAAGCAATAGTTTTTACCATAAAAAATGCGATAAACTTATTTATATAGATTATGAACCTGATGATGATGACAATGAGGGGGATTTTACGTGGTAAATAAAGAAAAAGTCGTCATAATAGATTGGTCTATTTTTTTAAATATGAGTGCATATGCTTCTAGAAATGTACAAATGCACCCTACCTATTTAGCTATGACAATGATATTAGGTAATTTAAAAAAAATAGGAATAGAGCCTTGTGATGAAATAATAATAGCATGTGACCATATGGGTAGTTGGAGGAAGCAATATATCCCTCAAGCAAAAGCAGATAGGCAAGAAATTAGAGAAAAAAGTGGAATAAACTGGACAGATGTGTATGCTAAATTTGATGACTTATTAGAAAAACTTATGGAAAGCACAACTTGGAACGTAGTAAAAATTCCTCATATCGAAGCTGATGATATTATGAGTATTGCGTCTAGATATTATAATGATAAAGAAGTTATTTTGCTAACGATGGATGGAGATTTAAACCAATGCTGGCATTATGAAAATGTAAAAATATTTAGTCCTCATAGAAAAATGAAACGATATAAAGTTCGTCCCAAAAATTTTAATGTATATACCTTAATAGCAAAAATGGTGAATACTATTGGGCATAATAATTTAGATATAGCGATAGAAAATGAAGATGATTATAATTTAAAAGAAAAATGTATAACTCTTATTAATTTGCCAGAATGGGTAGAACAAGCAGTAATAGAAAAACTTGAAAAATTACAATCGAAAACAGACGATATAGAAAAATTTCCTTTTCATAAATTAAAAGAACGATATGGAAGTTTATATAATAGTAAAAAAGATATTATAACTTATGAACAATGTGTAGCGAGAGAGGAACGTAAGAAGAAACGTAAGAAAAAACAAAAGGTTAAAAAATGAGCAATAAAACGAGAGATATAGAATTGTTAGAACGTGAGATAAGTAGCCTTTCTGATTCTATTAAATATTATAATAAAAAGGAGTAGAAAATGAAAAAAATATTTAAAATCAAAAAAAATGAAAAAGTAAAGACGGTTTATCTTAATGGGGTAAGGCAGTTAGAGGGCGATGATTATGGCATAAAAATAATTCTGTTATATTTGAGAAACCTGTAGGTCAACCTGGATATTATCATGGAGAAGAAATAGTTACTATCGTTAAAGAATCAACAGAAAAAGTAAAATATTAAAAAGGAGAAAACAAATGCAGACAAGTAAAGAAATGCCAGAGGAAGTAAAAAACCAAATTATAGATGGAAAGAAAAGAGTAGTTACTGTTCCTTTGCCAGAAAAAATAAAAAAGGGTATAGATGAAAAAAAGAAACAAAAAGGGCAATTGGCACAGAAGTTTTTTCAGATTAGTCTTAATGTTACAAGAGGTCAGACAGTAATGCTAGATATATCTAAACAGATGAAAGGAATTGACGAATCAATTAATGGTAGAGTAAAAGATGGGTTTAAAAAATTAAGACTTGGAAAACAAAAAGATAGACAGTGGAGATTTGATAATAAAGATTCTTTTATAGGAATTTACAATCCTCCCCCAAAGAAAAAGTAAAGTTATGAAAAAACACTATAATAAAGGTAAAAATAATCCTAGATTTAAAGATGGTAGAACATTAAAAAAATATTATTGTATAATTTGCGATAAAAAAATTTCTTATAATTCTGCTATTTATTCCAATGCTAGATGTGGAAAATGTGCTATATATCCTTCAAGAAAAGGAAAAAATAATAGTCAATATAAAGGACAAATAGTTCATGAAGGATACGTATATATTTATATGCCAGAATATGTAGGAAAAAAATGGCAAAATAAATATGTGAAAAGAGCTAATTTAATAATGGAAAAACATTTAGGAAGGTATTTGAAACCAGAAGAAATTGTCCATCATAAAAATGAAAACAGAAACGAGGATTTTTTTGAAAATTTAAAATTATGTAAAAATCAAAAAGAACATAAAAAAGTAGAGAACCAAAAAAGAAATTTAAAAACTGGAAAATTTATTAAAAATAACAAAGGAGGTAATCTGTGATATTTAGAGTAGCATTTAAAAAGGGAGATAGAACTTCGATTAAGGTAACAGATGATGATGGTAAAGATATTTGGATGGGATGTAGTGATAATGTTTATAGTTGGTGTAAAAAGAATTATAAAGAAGGAGACGTAGTAAATATTGATTTCGTTGCGGAAAATGGACGCTATACTGCAAATAGAGTAACTCGTCCAGGTCAGTCTGCCCCTTCAAATGGGGTTTATAAAAAACCCGAAAGTAAAACGTATACAAAACCAGCAACTCCTACTGGTAGTACGGGTTATCCGAGAGAATATATGAAGTCTAAAAATCCAGAAGAGTCAAAACAGATAAGAGCTTTAAGCATTTTATCATCTGTTTGTAGTGCTATACCTGCAATAGCTGGTCAGGTAGACCCAAATAGTTTAGGAGAGATGATAGAATCATTATATGACCGTTTCGATAAAAAAATTATTTAATCAACTTTGTTAGGAGGTAACGAATGAAGAAAAGTAAGTGGGTAATCTATGCTTTGTTATTAATTATGGCTGTTACTATATTTAATCAAAATTTAATGATAACTGCTAATAATGTTCAGATAGAAGATAATGGAAAAGGAATATTAAAGCAACAGGAACATAGCGATAGAAACACAACGCTTTTATTACGTTTAAGTTTGATTCAACGAAAAATAATAAAGCAAGTTATTGTATTAACAAATCGTACTAAAACGATACAAGAAGAAGCTATAGAAAAAAAGATTCTTCCTAGTTTAAATGAACTTACAAAAGTAATTTCGATTTTAATAAAAAAGCAAAATGAAGTAGCTACCTATGTTAATAAAAATTTAGACCCAAAACCTTCTTTTTTAAAATTAAGATTAGCTACTGTAGAAATAAAAGTTGGAAAAATAGGAGGAGCAGGGACAATAATTAAAATGGATGACGATTATCTTTATGTTTTAACTGCTCAACATATAGTTGATTGTAAAGGAAAAATTACAGTTCAGGCAACTAATATTGAAGCAAAAAAATATATTAAAATTAAGAATATAGATAGAAAGAATGTTTACAAAAATGAAAAATTAGATATGGCACTAATTAAAGTTCCTAGACCCGAAGGAAAATTTGGTTCTTTAGCTTTGTCAAAAAAGAAACCGACAATAGGGGAGAAAATTTATACTATTGGTCACCCTCTCAATTTAACTTATACAGTTAATAGTGGTATCGTATCCAATTATACTAAAAGAATTTTTGGAGGAAGTAAACAAGAATATATGGTAGTTTCTGCACCTGCTTTTAGTGGTAATAGCGGAGGTACATGTATAAATAGTTTTAATGAAATAGTAGGGATAGTAGTAGGTATTGCTTATACAGTAGAAGAAGGGATTTTCGATGATAATTCTATTTATCTTACTCATTTAGTTTTTGTTGTAACCATAGATAAAATAAATAAATTTATGGAGGATTTAGAAATTGAAATATCCAATAGTAACTGATATTAATTTTCTTCGAAAAAGAAGCGAACCAATTGAAAAAAATAAAGTTTCTTCTATAGTTAAAGATTTAGAAGACAGTCTCGATATTAAAAAAGGGTACGGATTAAGTGCTATACAAATTGGTATCCCTTTTCGTGTAGGAATAGTAAGATTGCCAAAGTGTAAATTAAATTTATGGAATCCAAAGATAATTGAAAAGAGTTATAGGTTTCGATTTCAAGGTGAAGGTTGTCTTAGTATTCCAGGTTTATATATAGACACTGCTCGTTACAGAGATATTGTAGTCGAGAATGGAGACGGAAGAAAATATTCTTTAGAAGGGGTAGAAGCTATAATTATTCAACATGAAATTGACCATATGAACGGGAGATTATTTTTAGATGCGAAGTGGAGAAAGAAAAGATGAATAAACTATGGGATATTCTTGCTAAAGCTTTTAATGAAGATGATGAAAAACGTGATAATGTAAATTACGATTTATATTATACCATTGAAAAAACTATAACTAAAATTAAAAAATTAAAGATTAAAGATTTTGAAAATGAAAACTAAACTTAATTATAAAAAAATTCCGTTAATAATAGCTTTGCTTTGTATAGGGCAATATGCAAATCAAGGAATCTCGACATTACCTTCTCAATGTATTTATTATTTAACAAGAGAAACTTGGCATTTATCTGCTACTATGATTGGGTTAATTGGTTGGATAGTTGGGTTAGCTTGGTATTTAAAAATCTTTTTTGCTTATTTCATTGACAATGTATCTATAAAAGGAAAAAGAATAACTTATTATTTAAAAGGAAGTTATATTTTGTTGTTGTTGTCTTATTTGTATGTCATTATTTTTGGTTTAAATTTAATTTCATTAATAATTATAGGAATAATTATAAATATTTGTATCGCTTTCGCTGATGTAAGTGTAGATAGTCAAATGGTTATAGCAGAACATAAATACAATTTAAAAGGGAGATTACAGTCTCTTCAATGGACGAGTTTAGGTATTGCAGGATTAATTGTAGCATTAGGAGGAGCATGGATAGCAAAATATTTTCCAGAACCTATTAATTATAAAATAGCTTATGGACTAGCAGGGATACTTCCTTTGGCGATGTTAATTTATTTCTTCAAAGAATTTAAAGAAAAGATTATTAAAAAAGTTAACAAATCTTCAATTGCTACAACTCTAAAAGATAATTTTAAAAAAATGTTAAATAAAAAATTATTGATAGGATTGGCTTTTGTTGCTTGTTTACAATTTTGCCCTTCGTTTGGAATAGCTCTTATGATAAAAGTAAGGGAAACTTTACATGTAGACAAAATGTTTTTAGGATATTTAGGGGCTGTAGGAACTATGTTAGGAGTAATTGGCTATTTTTTATATTATAAATGGGCTTATAGATTTCCTCTGAAAAAATTATTATGTTTTATGGTATTATTTTCTGCAATAACAACTTTGTTTTATTTATACATACCTAATAAATGGGTTCTTGTTGGTTATAATATAGCATTTGGAGCATTTGGAGGGATTGCGTTTATGACTTTACTTGCTTTTTTTGTAAAAATTATACCTAGTGGCAGTGAAGCGTTTTTTTACGCACTAGTAACATCTGTCAGTAATTTATCTGGTCGTTTAGGAGGAGTTGTAGGAGGAATTATTTACGACCATTGGGGATATTCTATCAATGTAATTATCGCAAGTGTAACAACGTTGGCTTGCCTTGTTTTCATACCACATCTAAAGACGAAGGAGGTCACAAATGTTAATACCTAAAATATTGTATATTGTGAGTGGGACTTTATGGGCATTAGAAACTATACCTCAAATTGTAAGAACTTATAAAAGAAAAACTGTAGGCGATATTTCCTTATTTTTTCCTTTACTTTGTTTTATTTCCTTTCTATGTTTTTTAACTGCTAGTTTTATGGTAAAAAATTGGATATTATTGTATACTCATATTTTTCCTTTTATTTGTAATATAATATTTTTATCACAAGTTTTAATATATGGGAGAAAAAAATGGAATGTAAATGTTGCAAACGAAAAATAGTAAAAATTCTAATTACTAAAAAAGCTTGTCTTTGGTGCGATGCAAAGTACCATCAAGACAAAATAAAATTGTCACTGTAACCTTGACCCGATAGTAGATGATATGATATAATAGAAGAAAGGATAAATATGAAAAAGAGAAAACCTACAAGAAGAACAAGAAAAGAAGCCCCTATATCTCCAAATCTAATTTTAGATAAAAGGAGAATAATTAGTTTAATCGGAGAAGTAGATGAAGAATTCAGTAAAAAAGCGATTAAAGAATTAATTAAGTTAGATTATTTATCAAATAAACCTATCACTCTTTTAATTAATTCTCCTGGCGGAGATTGTACGGAAGGACTTGCTATTATAGACGCTATGAAAATGTCTAGTAGCCCTATTCATACAATAATTACAGGTATGTGTGCTTCAATGGCAGGTATAATATCTGTATGTGGCGATGTTAGGGCAATAACAAAAAATGCTTTCTGGATGGCTCACCCAATGCAAGGCGGAACTTATGATTATAAACAACATCTTATTGATTATGTTGATTTTATAAAAGTCTTAGATGTAAAAATGGACGTTATATTGTCAACTCATACTAAACTTACAAAAGAAGATATAGAAAAATTTAGACATGGACAATTGTGGTTGGACGCTAAACAATGTATTGAAAAAGGAGTTTGTGATGAAATAATTAATGAAGAAAGGTATAATCACAGATTACCACACATGTTTAAGAAGTCCAAACATAAAAGGAAATAATGGATATATTATTAATACAAATCTTAAAACTTACATTATCAGTATTACTAGGTTTGTTTATAGGGTTTGAAAGAACTCAACAAAATAAACCTACAGGAATGAGAGACGTTGCTTTGGTATCTTTAGGAGCTACTTTATTTGCTATAATTGGTTTACAATTTTCTGCTCCTACGAATATGGATATGACAAGACTTCTTTATGCTCCCATTATAGGTATTGGTTTTCTTGGAAGTGGGGCAATATTAAAAACTAAAAATAAAACTGAAGGAATTACTTCAGCGAGTGTATTATGGGCTATGGTAGCTATTGGATTGTTATGTGGCGTTGGTGATTATATTTTAGCTCTCGTTGCTTCTATATTTGTATATTTTGTTCTCAAATTAAAACATATTAGTATTATTATAAAAAGTAAGAGAAAGAAAAAACATGGACGCAATTGTAATAAAAAGAAACGGTCATCTGATAGAGTATGAGCCAATCGTTAAAGATTGTACCTATCATAATTTAGATGAAAATGGAAAATGTAGAAATTGTAATAATACGGGTAAATTTGTTGCAGGATATTATATGATTATAGATAAGAAATTTGGATTTGCAGTAGACACTATAAAGTAGGGGGTAAAATGATTTGGAAAAAACACGGAGAACATCTTGTAGAAGAAGATATTATTTTAATAATGACTAATTCTAAAAATAAAGAAGATAAATTTTTAGTAGAACGAGTTTCTATGTATAAAAAACGGAGATATAAAGTCAATGTCAAATATTTCTAAGCAATTAATTTTAAAATATTTGTTGCAGTATTTAAAGACGAAATCTATCCCTTATAAAAAATGTGGTAAAGTTGCGATGGTTAAATGCCCTTTTTGTAATAAAGACCCATTTACCGCAACTATCCTTCCAAACACTAACATCATAAAATGCTTGCCTTGTGAAAAAACTTACAATCTTCTTGACATTGTTAAAGAAACACAATTCAAAGAAATAGAAAAAACTGAAGACGAAATTATTCAATATGTAAAAGAATTATTAAATTTGGATATAGTCACTAAACAAGATGAAAAAAATATAGATGAACATTTGGATTTTTATGTAGAAAATGGATTTGACCTTGTTCCCATTGTTAAAGGAGAAAAAATCCCATGTGAAAAAGAATGGACAAATAAATTTCATAAAGATAAAGTAGAATGGGTACGATGGATTAATGACGGGCTTAATCTTGGAATAAAAACAGGTAGGAAAAGCAATATTTTGATATTAGACATTGACCAAAAACCTATTCCTGAAAAATTAAAAAAGTTACTTGGGGATACTTTTGTTCAAGAAAGTACAAATGGATTTCATTATTTTTATAAATATGATGAAGAAATTCCAAAGACACGGATAGATGAAGAAGAAATAGATGTTGAATCTGAAGGCGGTCAGGTAGTTATTTTTCCGAGCATTATCAAAGGAATACAACGTAAAATAATTGAATTAAAAAAACCTATAGACTTACCTCCAGATTTAAAAAAATTTATATTAAAAAAAATAACAGCCCCTATCAAAACTCATAGCGAAAAAATTAGAGAAGATATAGAAACCGAATCTTTTAATTTAGGGGTGGATGCTAAAGGTAAACGCAATTCATCTTTGATTAAACTTGGGGGAATTATAAGAAAATTTTTAAATATTACACAAACAGAAAATATACTTAATGTTATAAATAATCACGTATTTAAAAATCCTTTACCTTTTAGAGAAGTATCTGCAATGGCTAGGGAATTAGATAAATATATAACTATTGATAATCAAGAATTAATACATGATATTTTAAAATATTTAAGAGAAGTTGAAGAGTCCAGTAAAAATGATATAGAATTAACGATATTCGGTAAATTTACTTCTGGAGAACAGAAAAAAATATTAAATAAATCTCTATTGTATTTAGAAAAAGAACATAAAGTTTTAAAAAAAGGAAAATATTATCATTTAATTAAAGAAATGGATTGGAAAGAAAGTCTTATAGATATAGGTATTCCTATAGATTTTAAGATGCCTTATTTTCATGATTATGCTAATTTTAATTGGGGCGATATGGTTTTAATTGCAAGTAGAACTAAATTTGGAAAAACACATTTAGCAGTAAATATTATTGAAAGAATTACAAAACAAAATAAAATTCCTTATTATTTATGTTCGGAGGGCGGAGGAAGATTCGCAAAAATTGCTTTAAAATTGGGATTAAAAGAAGGGCAGTTTAAATGGGATTGGGTTACTGACCCTATGAAAATTAAAATTCCTAAAAAAGAATTAGGGAAACATCCTGTAGTTATTTATGATTGGCTTTTACCTAATAGCTATGCTGAGACTGATAAAATATTTAAAAATTTACAAGACAAAATAAACGAAAGACAAGGAATATTAATTATTTTTATGCAATTAAAAGAAGATACTAAATATTTTGCTGAAAATTTAGTTAGACAATTTCCCTCTTTTGCTTGTAAATATCTATATGAAAAAGAAGAAGACGGAACTTATACTAAATTTGATGTTACAGATGTTAGAGATAGTAAAATAAATAGAAAATTTTTCAGTATACCTTGTAAATATGAATGGGATACCAAAAGAGTAAAAACGATAGAAGAAATTAAAGGGGAAGAACCTGTTGAATAATTATATTAAAAAAATAAAGTTAGATTCTGTATCTGCTTTTCTTGGGGTCAATTTAACACCTAATAGAATAAGTATAGGGGCAGATACCGCTTCTTATCACACCGCTTTTGCAATAATGAAAACAACAGATTCTTATCTTATATTGGAAAGTTTAGAAAAAATAGAAGTTCCAAAATTAGCTAAAAAATCTACAATAAAAAGTGTTTTGAATAACATAGATTTATTTACAGAACAATTAGATGATTTAAAAAATAAATGGTCACAACAATACAAATTTGATAATACTAATATCGAGGATTGTTTTTATAGTTTCAGTGTAAAGACAACTAAATTATTGGCTTACAATGGAATATTAACGTATGACCGATTAAAAAGAATATCGAATAATGCTAGTTTAATAATGCCAAATTCAGCACGTAAAAAAATAAAATTTAAAGCTTCTAGACCTAAGTTACCGAGTGGACAATTAAAAAAAGAAATTGTAAACTATATAAACGAAGCCTTAAATTTAAAATTAACTAATCATGATGAAGCAGATTCTTGTGTATTGGCATTAGCAGGGTTGTTGGAGGAATAAAAAATGAAATTAATAACTAGTTATGAGATGAAAAATATTTTAATAAAATTTTTAGAAGGACTAGAAAAAAAATTAAAACAACCTGAATCAACAGATAATTCTATGATAGAATGTTCAGTTGATATTAATCGAGATATATCTGAATTTAATCATAAACTTTGTAAACAAGAAATTATAATTCGATTAAGATATGAGGAAGATGTTAAATGAGCGATAAAAAAAATAGCTTAGAAAGATATGTGGTAGAAAAATTATTGCCTATAGACCCTCATGCTCGTCCTACAAGAGGTTCTGGCTGTGGTAATGAATCGTGTGATATTTCGAATAAATATTTCTATATAGAGTGTATATCTGGAGATACTATTATTCATAAAATAGCAGGTGGTAAGATGCCAAGTCATGATACAATAAAAAATTTGTACAATTATAGTTTAACTAAACATAATGCTAGTCAAACCTATATAAATAAAAAAGGTAAAAAGAAAGTTTACAGATACAAATCGAATAAATCTTGGTGGGAAAGATACCAAATGCCTCAAATTTATTCTCTAGATTTAAAAAAAGATATTATTATTCCAAATAGAATTAAAAATATTTATTATAGTGGAAAAAAATTAACATATAAATTAACGACTAGATTAGGATTTTCAATAAAAGCAACTAAAGAACATAAATTTTGGACTAATAACGGTTGGAAAAAATTAGAAAATTTGGAAATAGGAGATTGTGTAGCAATTAAAGATTGGAATATATATAGCTATAGAAAAAAACTATTACCTAGAAATATAGTAGAACTACATATTAGAATAAAAAAATTAGGGAAATGTAAAAAATGTAACCATAAAAAATGTTTAGAAATTCATCACAAAGATGGTAATTTTCTTAATAACAAAAAAAGTAATTTAGAAATATTATGTTCTGATTGTCATAGAAAATTCAAAAAAGGAAAATATCATAAAAATAAAATCAAAAATTATTATTTTGATAGTATTAAAAAAATCATTAAATATAAAATTGAAGATTGTTATGATATTGAAATGGAAGGTTCGGAAAAAACCGCCAATTACGGTGCTAACGAATTTATTGTCCATAATTGCAAACAGAAACTTACGAAAGATAATATTATAATTGATTATAAAAAGGAATGGCTTAAATCTTTAGCAGATATGCCAGTAAATACTTTTAAACCTTTATTGATTGTGACCGAGAATAAACAGGGAGAAAAGTTTGTGACTTTAAGTGTAGATGATTTTTTTGAATTAGTATATGAGGCAAAAAATGAAAGTTAAAGCAACAGTACACGGAACTGAAACTATGAAAAGTATTAGAAAAGATTATCCTAAATTAGGTAGTCAACAAGCAGTTGCTCAATTATTGTGCGACGCTTTTAAATTTGCCTTTAAAAAAGAAAAAGAAATAAACTATGACAAATGAACAGATACTTAAAAAGGCTATTCTAAAAGCCTACCCTGATAAAAAATTTCAAGACCAAGAAGACCTTGCTGATTATGTTAAAGGTCAGTTGGAAAGAGACGAAGGATATAGATTGATTTTTTGGCACGACTTCGCTGAAAAGTTTTGGGGAGAAGAAAAAGATTGTTGTATAAGATGTTCTCCTATAATTATTAAAAAACGCAATCAATTAAACTATTACAAAAATTGTCCTCAATGTGATAATTGTTGGCAGTTTTTAGTATATAGATGGCAATATCATCTTCAACAAATGGTCTTAGAAAAAGAACCTCTTAAATATTTGGAGAAGTTTTTATGAATGAAAATACTTTTGATAAACAAATGGCAGAATTTGAAAAACGTTATCTCTCTCCGCCAAAAGCCAAAAAAAAGAATCCTTTTTCCACAGGTTTCAACGAATTAGATGATATACTTAGTGGAGGTATTCCTAAAGGATGTATTACTGAAATTTATGGGGCAAGAGATACAGGAAAAACTACATTGGCATTAAATATTATTAAACAGGCTCAAAAAAAAGAGAAGATAAGTTTATATTTTGATTGCGATTATAGTTGGGATAGAGAATATGCCAGAAAAGTTGGAATAGACTTTGAAACTGTTGATGTCATTGTTAGTAAACCAAATGAATATATGTTACAAGCTATAGAAAAATTGATAGATAAAGATTTGATAGACCTGATAGTTATAGATACCATCACTTCACTAGCGATAGGGAGGAAACAATTATTTAATATTTTAAAAAAACTTAGTGGAAAAATTAAAAAGAACAATATAACTGTAATTTTACTTAGTCAAATTAGACATAAATTTAGTAAAGAAGAAACAGTAATATATAAAGAATTAATGGAATTTTACGTGACTTTAAGAATACATATGAAATATATTAGTTCCAAAAAACGAGATGGAAAATTGTTATATAAATGTATAAAAGTAGATATTGTACAAAATAAATTGGATAATGAAAAAAAATCGACTATAATTAATATAGGAATAAATAATGAGTAATAAATGGGCTGAAGAATTTAATAAAGAATATTTTTTTGATTGGGAATTAACAGAAGACGATAATTTTCTTTGCTTAATAAGTAAATATATAGTAAATAACAAAAATACTAAAATAAAAATTAAAGCCCGTAAAGGAGCTATATTAATTGAGAGGACAATATGAAAAAATTATCAAAAACTGAACGCCTTGCTCTTCTTAAAAAAAGCATGCAAGAAATAAATAAGTCAGCTAAAACAGACGTTATTCATTTTGGAAAAGATGAAGAAAGCGTTAAACAGCTATCAGTAGGAGTACCAAAAATTGATGAACTATTAGGTGGTGGTGTTGCTTATGGAAGGGTTACAACTGCATGGGGAAGTCCTGGCTGTGGAAAAACAACCCTTGCTTATTATTTAACAGCTTCAGGACAAAAACAAGGAAAAATAGTTTATTATATAGCATTAGAAGGATTTGACCCTAAAAGAGCAAAAAAATTTGGTGTAGATTTAAACGATTTATTAATAGGACATTTTCCAAAAGCGGAACAATCATTAGACAGTATTATTAAATTTGCAAGAGAAGGACTAGTTGATGTAATCATATTAGATAGTATACAAGGGCTTTCTCCTAAAGCAGAACAAGAAGAAAAAAGCAAGGCATATAAAAGTTTAGAAAAAGAATCTATGGGTTTGCTTGCTCGTAAACTTTCTCAATTTTTCAGAGTAGCAATTGACCCTATAGGACGAAATAAGGTGGCTTTATTTTTGATAGGGCAAACTAGAACTAGTATAGGTTTTATTGCTTTCGACCAGTTATCAGGAGGCAATGCTCTTAAACATTATTCTAAATTGATTTTACATTTACGTCGTGGAAAAAAAGTAGATTCTCCAGTTGAAAAATATAAAGAATATTATATGGAAGATGGTAAACAAAAATTTAAAACTAAACAAAATATAATCGGATTTGATTGTGTAGTAGTTCTAGATAAGACTCAAATTACAGGCACTAAAATAGAAGGTACTAAAATCCATATCCCTTTTTATTCTGAATCAGGATTTACAAAAGTAGATAAATCGAAATGTACAGATTGCAAGAGTGGAATTGGGGAAGATGGATTATGCGAATGTCAGAGAAAAGAAATACAGTATCCTCCGAAAGTAGAAGATTCTAAAGTTAATATAAAAACTCAAAATACTCAATCCCCTGATAAACCTAAAGGAAGTTTAATAAAAGAAAATAAAGACAAAGAAGAAGTTCCTAAAAAACGAAAAAGAGGACGACCTCGTAAGGAAAAATAATGAGAATTTTAGAAATTGAAAAGTATTTCCAATCAGAAGAAACGTTATCGAAAGTTTTAGATGAAATAAAAGAAGATGTTGAAAAAATTGATTATTATATAGGGCTTATGAAACAAGGAATTACAATAAATCCAGAAGAAGCAAAAATGGCTTTACATGAATTGACAGGTATTTATATGGCACTAATGCCTATTGCTAGTATTGCCGATACTGCATTAGAAAATGGAGAACTTAAAAAAAGAAATCAACTGAGAATAGAAACTGAAAAATTAGGGAATAAATATACTACTCCTGTAGAAGCAAAACAAAAAATTCAAGCAAGAGCAGAAGTATCTAGTTATCGTAGAATCAAAAATATGATACAAGCTTATGTAAGAGATTGTCAAGGAGCAATTTCAACTCTTCAAAGTAGTTTAAAATATCTTTCAGAAGAGGCAAAACTTAGGGGAAGGAAAGAATGAACAATATAAAACGCTTTTTTTCGTATAGAAAAACAGAAAAAGCCCGTGAAAAATGGAACAAAGATGTTAATATAATTATAAATTATATTAATTCATCTAAAAAGAAAGATGCTACTTTTTATTGGAGTCAATTAGTGTGGCAAGAAATTACAATGTATATAAAAATAGGAGAACAAGTTCGAAAAGACGACTTTAATTGGCTTGTAAATCGTAGAGGATTTGATAAAGATATGATAAATTATCTTCGTAATATGTTAATATATGTAGGATTGGGAAAAAATATTAAAGGAGAAAAATAATGTCAGAAGGTATATTTAAAATATGGGGAGAACGTAGACGTTTATTGCTAACTCCACAAACAGAAATTGATTTACTTAATGTTAAAAAAGATTGTTTTTGCAGTACACATTCGCACATAAATAAAATTAATCGTTTTGTAGTCATTTCAGGTAAGGTTAAAATTGAAACCGATTATGGTAATAAAATATTATATCCCAATGGAAGTTGGACAGTGTATCCTTCGAGAACACATAGATTTTTTGCTCTTGAAGATAGTGTAATGGTGGAACTGGCGTTTACTGATAGAAAAAAAGAAATATCTTCCGACGATATTAAAAGGAAAAGTCAAGGTGGGCGCATCGTTAACGGAAAAGAGATAACGTTGGACGAGATGAAAGAGAAAGGATTACTTGATTTATGAGAGTAATAATAGCAGGTAGTAGAACAATTACGGATTATAATGTAGTTCGTAAAGCAATTTTTCTAGCTCTTTGGAATTGGCGAAAAGGATATTCCGATGTTACTGAAGTTATTTCTGGCGGTGCAAAAGGAGTAGATAAATTGGGAGAACAATGGGCAATAAAAAATAATAAAACGTATCATATATTTCCCGCATTTTGGGAAGAACAAGGTAAAAGAGCAGGTTATCTTAGAAATTGTGGTATGGCAGAATATGTAGGAAAAAAACAAAGCGGAGAAATAGGAGGATTAATCGCAATTTGGGATGGAAAAAGTAAGGGAACTAAAATGATGATAGATATAGCAAAAAAAGAAGGATTAAAAATTTATGTCTACAAAATCTAAAAATTTAATAATTTTAATTGGTAATATCGGAAGTGGCAAATCAACTTATATTAGTAAGTATCAAAAGAAAGGTTATGTTACAATAGTTAGAGACCAATTACGTTATGCGATTGGCGGAGGACAATATATTTTTAATTACGATTATGAACCTATTGTTTGGAAAACGGAATTATATATGTTTAAGAAATTTATAGATTTAGGTACAGCTGTTATTATAGATGAAGTTGGAGTAACTAAACAGATGAGAAAACGATATATTCCTTATGCTAAAAAAAATGGTTACAAAATTATTGCTATTGAAATGCCGAGATTTGGCATGAACGAAGCGGTAACTCGAAGAATGACAAACCCCCATGGTCAGCCTGATTGGAATTTATGGAATCAAGTGTGGACGAAATTTGAAAGAATGTATGAAGAACCTAACAAAAGAGAAGGTTTTGATAAAATTATAAAGGTGAAAAAAAATGAAGTTACTTAATTTAGATACTATTAAATTATTTTTTAGAAACCCTAATTGGAGGATAGGAAATACAATTAGATTTTGGAGGAAAACATATTATATAAAAGATATTTATAAAAATTATGAATATTCTACTATTCATTATAAATTAGATAGCGATAATATTGAGCCTTCAGAAGGTTTATTAGAATTTTATAATAAATGTAGTGATAGGAGAAGATACTAATGAATCTCGTAAATATATTCAACCATGACCGAGAAATAACTCTTTTTTGTCGTAATGATAATGGAGATTTAGAAATTAAAGTAGTTAAAGATTTCTTTCCGTATTTTTATGAAAAATCATTTCAAGGTAATTTTAAAAGTTATAAGGGAGATAGTCTACAAAAAATGTTTGTATCCCGTCCTAGAGACATTATGAAACAACGTAGTAATGAAGCATGGGAAGCAGACCTGCTTTTTCCGAAACGCTATATTATTGATAAAATTGATAAGTTCGATAAATGCCCAATTAAATATGCCTTTATAGATATTGAAGTTCAATCAGATGAATTGCCGAATGTTCAACTAGCAGAAAAACCAGTAAGTTGTATTACAGTTTATAACTCATTTACAAAAGAATATAAAAGTTTTTATAGCCCTAATTACAACTCAGAATATGAAATGTTAGAATCTTTCATAGAATATTTGCAAAAAGAAAAATTTGATTTATGGTTATCATGGCACGTTGGATTTGATTATAATTATTTATATAATAGAGTTCCCGATTTCGCTAAAAAAATAAGCCCAATTGGTAAAACTAGATATGGAGGGGAAGACATATCTTATCCCGCAGGTATTAGTATTGTTGACTATCTTTCCTGGTTTAAAAAAGTAACGTTAAATAAAGAACAACAATATACTTTAGACTATATTGCCGAAAAACATTTAGGAAAAGGTAAGGAGTATTCCAAAGTTGATTTTTCTAAAATATCGGAAGAGATTCGAAAACGTAATATAGAAGACGTTAAAATAATGGTAGAATTAGAGAAAAAATTTAAACTCATTCCTTATTATGATGAAGTAAGGCGATTAGCAAAGGTAGAATGGGAAGACCTTATCTGGAATTCTAGAACGATAGATATGCTTTTGCTTCAGGAAGCCAAAAATCAAAATGTAGTTCTTCCTATGAAACCTAAAGATAATGAAAAGGAAGATTTTCTTGGGGCATATCGAGAAGCCTATGGTACAGGAGCGTTTTACAATATTGGAAAATATGACTTATCTAGCGCATACCCATTCGCTATAATAAATTTTTGCTTAGACCCTGCAAATATAGTAATAATTGACCATCCTTCAACTTCAGAAATTATAAATCATTTGAATACACAAGAAATTAAAAATATATCAGAATCTGAATTAGACCAAGCCGAAAAAGAATTAACAAAAGGATTAGATATAATAGAAATAAATAAAACCGTATTTCGACAAAACGAAAATGCCTTATTACCTACTGTTGTTAAACGAATGATTATACTTAAAAATAATATTAAAAGTGAACTTAAAAAATATCCTTTAGAATCTCCAGAATATAAAGATACTAAAACTAAATACGATGCTATTAAGAGTATTGTTAATTCTTGTTATGGCGTTATGGGAAATAGATTTTTTAGATTATATGATAAGAGAGTGGCATCAGCTACTACATTTATTGTAAGAGAGTTATTGCATTATGTTAAAGATAATATAGAAGCTAAAGGATATAAAGTTATTTATGTTGATACTGATGCCGTATTTATTGACAGCAAAGAAAATTTAACTGATTTTTTGAATGACCTTATTCAAAAATGGGCGAAAATAAAATATAGTAAAGAACATGTTGATATTGAATTCGAATATAAAGGAAGTTATACAAAATTATTAATTCTTGCAAAATGTAGATATATAGGATACCTTAAAACTGAAAAAGGAACAAAAGAAGAAGTAAAAGGAGTAGAGGCAAAACGCAAAGATTCGACGACGTTTATGAAAAAATTCCAGAGAACATTAATAGATAAAATTTTAGATAAAGAACCTAAAAAGAAAATTATTCAATGGATAAAAAATCAGGTAAAAGAATTTGAAAAAGCTCCAATAGCCGATATAGCGTTTCCATGTAAATTGGCACGTAAACCCGAAGAATATAAAAATGTTCCGATTTTTTTAAAAGCATTACAGTGTACCCCTAATTTTTCTAAAAAGGTAGGTAATGCGTTTTACTATATTTATATGCAACCTTTTGGGTATGAACAAAAAATAATAAATCAAAGAACGATTATGACTTATGATAAAAACGGCAATGAAAAAGGATTTAAAAATTTAACTTTAAATAGATTAAACAAAGCTATAGATGTAATAGACTTAGATTTAAGAAATCCAATAAATGGAAAAGAATTAGATGAAAAAGAAAGATTAGAGAAATTAATGGAAAAAGGATTGTTTAAAATTCAAAAAATTAAAACCAAAGGTAAAATTAAAAATGTACTTGCCTTTGATGATGATGAATTTAAGCATATTGATAGAAGTAAAATTGATTGGGAAATTATGATACAAAGAAATCTAAAAAATAAATATTCTATTATTTTTAAGGCAATGGATTGGGAAGATGAATAAAAAAGTTAAATATTATATGAAAGGTATTTGTATAGATTGTAGTCAAAAATGTACTTATGACGCTAAAAGATGTAAAAAATGTTCTGCTAAAGAAAATGGGAAACAGTTATCGGGAAGGAATAATCCAAATTTCCAATTTGATTTAAAAGAAGAAGATTTAAGGAAAAAGTATTTAAAACAACGACAATCTTTGGGTGTAATTGGTAATTTTTTTAATTGTAGTATCGATACTGTTAGGAGATATTTAATTAAATATCATATCCCTAGACGAAAATTTGGAGAAGGCAAAAAAGGAAAAAAAATTTTAAACCCATATAACCGCAAAGATTTTAAAGGAAAAAATAATCCTTTTTTTGGAAAACATCATACACAAAAAACGAAAAGGATTGTAAGTAAAAAAAATAGAGGAAGAATAAGACCTTTGAAAGAAAGAATTCAACTTAGTTTGAGTCATGGAGGAACTGGAATACCTAGAGAATTTAATAAGTATCCTATTAATTTTTTCCGAATTAGGAAGGTTATTTTAAAAAGAGACAATTATATATGTAAATATTGTCTAAAAAAAGGGAAGGTAGTTCATCACATAGATTACGATAAAACAAATTGCAATGAAGATAATTTAATAAGTTTATGTCAAGGATGTAATATTAGAGCAAATTTTAATAGAGATTATTGGTACTCATATTTTAAATATATGATAGAGGAATTAATTTATGCTTAAATATGACAAAACAAAAGGTGTGTGGAGATGTACTGATTGTAACGAAAAATTGACGAATATGATTAATTTAATAAATCATTTTATTCTTAAACATACGAAAAATCAAAAAGAAAATAAGGAGGAATAATATGGATTGGACATTAGTAGGATGTATTGGAGGTATAGGATTATTGATTTATCTAGTTGGATATTTTACAGGTAAAAATAAGGCGATGAAAGAATGTGTAAAAATGATATTGACTTATGAAATTAAATTTGGGAGAGAAATTGCAAACAAGTCTAAAAAACCGAGTGATTTAGAATACGGGAAAAAATAAAAACAACCAAAAGGAGGAAAAGGTATGATTAGGTCAGAACATGTTCGAGAAGATGTGAAGAAGTTCGAAGATACTAAAGAGATTGGGTTGAGAGAAGTTGTTCATGCTATGTCATTGGTAGCTAAGATTTTGCTTGATATTAGGCAAAATCAGGTTGCGATAATGAAGAACCAGGGTATAAAGTTATTGACAGGCAGAAAAGAAGCCCCTAGAACTGAAGAGGACAAGGGGGAATAATAGAACTTAACTGAGAGGGGATTCATTTCCTCTCTCAGTTTATTCTAATGTCACTGAAACCTTGACACCGTAATTTAAATATGATATACTATAAATAGAGAACGAATAGGCTTAAATAGACTGTAATTAGGCATATTAAGGAGGCTCGACGAATGGCAAAAAATATGAAATGGACAAAAGAGAAAAAGAATATTTTAAAATTATACCTTGAGCAAGGTATGACTTATGTAGATATAGCATCAAAATTTAATATAGGTTACGACGCTATAAAACATGCAGTTGTAAGATATAATCTTAAAGAAGGAATTGAAGATAATAGTTTATTTCAAAAATCTAAAAATAAACTATATAAAAAAGATATATCTAAATTAGCTAAATTGATAGGCGAACAAATATATACTGATTATAAACCTGTCAAATTAACAATACCTAAACTTAGAAAAATAAAAGGGAATAGGGAAGAAATTTCTATCTTAGATTTATCTGATATACATTTAGGAATGGTCAATGAAACTTTTGATAATGACTTAGGTAAAAGAGTAGTGACTTATAATCATGATATTTTTCTTAAAGAGTTACACACTCTTCAAAAAAGCATATTTCAAATTCATGGTATTTTATCTAGTTCGTATAAGTTAAGAAAATTAGTTATTTTTATTATGGGAGATATAATTACAAATGACCGTATTTTTCCTGAACAAACCTTTGAAATAGATAGTTGTGTAGGACAGCAGGTGTGGAAAATCATCCCTGCTTTTACTCAATTTTTTAATAATCTGTTGGCTATTTATAAAAAAATAGAAGTAGTATGTGTAGTTGGAAATCATGGAAGAAGTAATCCCAATCATTATAACGAACCTGTAGAAAACAATTTTGAATATTTTATTTATAAAACTTGGGAAAAACAATTTGAAAATAATAAACGTATAAAAGTTATTGTTCCAACTACTCGTAGATATATTCATACAATTGGAAAATGGAAACATTTGATTGAACATGGAGACCAGTTGAGAGGATATACGGATACTGCAATTGAAAAACAATTAAAAGAAATTTATTTGAATGTGGGAGGATTTGATGTTATGCACTTTGCACATTTACATAAGTTAAAAGAGCGTGAAATTTCAGATAAAGTTTTGGTTAAACAAAATGGATGTTGGATATTTAGAGATAATTATGCTTGGAATAAATTCAAAACATTTAGTATTCCTAAACAGCATTTTTTTGGATGCAATGAAAAGCGACCTGAAACTTGGAATTTTAAACTTGATTTAAGGTCATAAAAAAGGAGAACATATGAATTCAATTACCCCGAAAAAATTTGAAAAAGTGGATGAACACACTCTCAGAGTTATCGCTGAAAAAGTAGATGAAATAGATTTAGGTATATTAATAAGTAATCGAGGAGTTATGACAGACCAGGTAAACCAACTTGAAAGCAAGTTAAAAATATCTAAAGACAGACTTGCTCACATAGATATGCTTATTGCTGAGGCGAAAAAGTTAGGGATAAAAGAGGAGGCAAAAGATGTCGATACACAAAAGTCTAAAGAGTAAACTATTTAAAACTATTCGTACTGTTAGAAAAAGATGGGAACGAATTGAAAAATTAAACAGAACACAAAAATGGGTAGATGGGATGTCTGTTTATGGGCTTCCTAAAGAAAAAGTTATACAGATTAAATTGAAAATAGAAAAGGAAAAACTCACCGAAGAAGAGAAGAGTAAATTAAATCCTGATTTTAGTGCAATTAGTACAAAGAAAAAGAAAACGAGTAAAGATGTAACAGGAATTAGATAATGTGGATTCACCAATTAATTCTAAAAAATTTCCAAAAACACTCTGATTTAACTTTAGATTTTATTTCAGGAGTAAACGTTCTTTATGGAAAAACAGAAGCGGGAAAAAGTTGTATCAGGAGAGCATTTTCTTGGTTATTTTTTGGTATTCCACAAGGAAATGTTATTCGTAAGGAAAACACAAAAAAAACATCCGTTAAAGGTATACTCAATAATGGGATTTCTGTAGAACGTATTAAATCCGCTTCAGTAAATGCCTATATTTTGAACATACCTGGAAAAAAAGAACAAAGATTTGATTCTGTAGGTAGAAAAATTCCAGAAGAAATTCAGCTAGCTCTTAAAACGAGTTTAATTGAAATAGATAAAGAAACTATCAATCTTAATATTGCAGACCAGATAGCCCTTCCTTTCCTTATGGATGAATCGGGTACATTTAGAAGCAAACTTTTTAATAAAATAACGGGTTCAGAAATTACAGATAAAGTGCTTCAAGATTTAAATAAAGATATTTTAAAAATATCGAGAGAAGAGAAAATAATAAAAGAAGATTTAGTTCAAAAGGAAATTCAGCAAGTGAGTATGGATAATAATAAAAATAATTTGGAATATAAATATGATATGGGTAAAGAAAAATATGAAAAAATAGAAAAACGAAATACCTTATATTCTAAATTAAAAAACTTTTCAGATAAACTTGTAAATAATGAATCAGTGAAGTGTATATTAAAAGAAAAATCTTCCAAATTCCAAAAAGACATTCCTTCCATTAATGACCTCAGAAAAAAAGAACAGTCTCTTTGTTTATTAACTACTCTTAAAAATTGTTCGATTGAAAACAAAAATAATTTTAATTCAATAAAAAATAAAATTAAAAATCTTAAACAAATTTCTGCATCTTCGGTAGAAAAATTAAAAAAGATATGGAGTAAAATAGATATGTTTAAAAATTTAAGCAACAAAATATCAATTAGAAAGAAACAACTAAAAGAAAACAAAGTTAAACAGGAGGAGGTAAATCATAAACTTGAAAAATGGATAAAGCGTTATAAAGAAGAATTGCAAAGAAGAGACATATGCCCAACTTGTAAACAAGAAATAACAGAAGAAACAATAAAAGGTATAAAACTATAAGGAGGATAAAATGGCAAAGTACATAGTTCTAATCGGTACTCAACAGGGTCAGTGGTTCGAGGAAGTGTTTGAAGAAATTAGCGGTAAAGGAATTAAGGAAAGAACAGAAGAAATTTACCTTAACGGTTTCAAGCATACAAGTACTACTGGTAGTGTAATAGTAAAACCAGAAGATATAGTTACAGTTCGAACAGATAGGCAATAAAATGCGTTTTCTATATCTTACAGATTCTCATATTCGAGGAATAAATCCTTCTTCTAGAAAGGGAGATTACTATCGTGATATTATGGAAAAAATATCCGAAGTCATTTCTCTTTCTAAGAAGTTAAAAGTTAATTACGTTATTCATGGCGGAGATTTATGGGATTCAAATAATGTAAGTAATATAATGGTAGATGAATTTGTAGATATGGTAGAAAAAGCTAAAATTCCCTGGCACATACTTCCTGGCAATCACGACCTTATCGGACACGATTGGAAAAATTCGGAAGGAACATCGTTAGCTCATATTTTTAGACGCAGTAAATTAATATATATTTTTGATTGGATTCATGATAATAAATGTTGTTTACAGGGATTCAAATATTATCATAATATTGAAAAAGACATTAAAGAAAAAGGTTTAATTTGCCATAAGACAAATGCCAAGTTTAAAATAGCAGTTGTTCATGCTTTAATTACTTTAAAACCGTTACCGTATCAAGCTATGCACGTTGTAATGAAAGATATTAAAACTGATTTTGACGTTGTGCTTTGTGGTCACAACCATCATGGATGGGGTATGGAAATAATTAAAGGTACAAAATTTATTAATATAAGTAGTCTTGGAAGACGTAAAATAGACGAAGCAGATATAAAACCATCGGTATTATATGTAGATACAAAAACGAAAGAATTAAAAATTATAAAACTTAAATCAGCTAAACCAAAAGAAGAAGTATTTGACTTAGCAAGAATAGAAAAAGCAAAAGAATTTAATGCCGATATAGAACTTTTTATAAAGTCGTTAAAAGAAACCGAAATTTCGGGTTTAGACCTAAGAGGAATTATTGAAAATATTGGTTCACAAAAAAATATTGATAGAGTTGTTATTAATGAAGCAATAGAAAGGGTAGGGAAATATGAAATATAAAGAGGAACTAGACAATATCGAAAAACAAGTTAACAATTATAAGGAAGAGAAAATTCGTTTGGAAGAACAACAGAAACAGTTAGAAAAAGAACGTCAAGAAATTTTAACACAACTCAAAGAAGAAGACGTAACTGAGGAAACATTACTGGATAAAATGCACGAATTAGAAATCGAACTTCAAGAAGGAATAGCAGAATGTCAGAATATACTGAAATCGGACAATTAAAAGAGCGACTTAATGAAATCAAATCTGACCTAGACCAACAGACGGGACAACTTGACCTTTTAAATACTCAGATTGATTCTCAAAAAATAAAAATAACAGATTTAGAAGATAGAAAGGAAAGATATAAAAAAGTAATTGAATTACTCAGTTTTGTTCAACAAGTTACCAAACAAAAAACTAAAGATAGCTTTGAACGTTTGGTAACGTATGCGTTAAGATTTATTTATTCAGAAGATTATAAATTTGAATTGGATTTTGGAAGGCGAGGTAATCTTTCTGAAATTAACTTTAATGTTAAAACTCCCGATTTTAAAGAATCTTTTAATCCGTTAGATACAAGCGGAGGGGGAGTATTGGACATATTATCATTAGCATTGAGAATTTGTCTTATCGAACTAACAAGACCAAAAATAGAAGGAACAATAATTTTGGACGAACCATTCAAACATTTAAGTTCAAATTATTTAGGAAGAGCTATAAAATTTTTGGAAGCTATCTCAAAAAAGATAGGAAGACAAATAATTCTAATTACTCACAAACAAGAATTAATAGATAGTGCTTCTTATAAATTGGAAATAAAATAGAGGGAATAATATGGGCAAATTATGTGTCCTTCAAACTAAATGTCCTCAATGTAAACATACATGGTGTTTAATCACAGATGATTCTCTAGGATTTTGGACATATTATACGTGGTTAGTAACAACATTAAAAGAACATATAGAAATTAGAAAAAGAATTAAACATGAAGATTAAAAATTGTCCTAAGTGCAAAGGTAAACCAGTTAAGTTTGTTCGCCATATTGCTATCCCTTGTAAAAAATGTGAAGGGGTTGGATATACAATAATGAATAACAAAATTAAACGAAAAAAGAAACATAAAATATATGAATTTATAATAGGACGTTTCCAATGCCTCTCTCCGCACAAAGGGCATTTGGAGTTAATTAGAGCAGTGTTAAAAGAGGGAAAAAATGTTTGTATAGCTTTAAGAGAAGCAGACGGTAGTGAAAAAAACCCTTACAGTTTTCAAGAAAGACAAAAAGTTTTTGCAAAAATATTTGCCAAAGAAATTAAAAAAGATAAAGTTAAAATTATTAAAATCCCTGATATAGAAAATGTAGTTTATGGTAGAACTCCAGGTTGGGGAATTAGAGAAGTCCGTTTATCTAAAAAACTAGAATCTATTAGTGGAACGAAAATGAGAGAAAAAAATAGAAAAAAAAATATGAGAAAAGATGTATTATTTGCAATAACAAAATAATTCCAACTTCTAATTGTCAAATTACTTGCTCTAAAATATGTAGAATTAAAAGAAGAAAGAAGAGGAAACATTTAATTTATAAGAAATATTATAGAAAATATAAATTAAAATATATAAAAAACGCTAAAAACTATCAGGTATCTAAAAAGAAGAAATATCAAAAGATGCAGTTACAATATCGTAAAAAACATAAAATAACTTTAAAAATATATAATACTAACTATAAACGAAAAAGAAGACGTAAAGATATTGCATTTAAAATACTTTCAAATTTAAGAACACGATTAAATTCGGCATTAAAGAAAAATTTTAAATCACAAAAAACAATAGAATTATTAGGATGTTCAGCAGTATTTTTGAAACAGTATTTAGAAAAGAAATTTAAAAAAAGGATGAATTGGAAAAATTATGGATTTTATGGATGGCATATAGACCATGTAATTCCTTGTTATAGATTTGATTTAAGAAAAAAGAACGAACAATGTAAGTGTTTTCATTATAGTAATCTTCGTCCATTATGGGCTGAAGAAAATTTAAGGAGGTCGAAAGTTGCGTAATTTTCGTCATTTAAAATTAGGTCTTCTTACTTGGAAAGCAATAATATATAGAATAATTTCTTTGACTATTTTTACGTTACTTTTTGGACGTAAATTGGCTCTCATGGCAGGGTTGGTTGCTGTAGTAGTATATTATATTTATGATTGGGTTTTTTATAAATTTTTTAGAATATCTACAGATAAAGGATTTATATTATGGTTTACAGGATTGCCTTGTTCAGGAAAATCTACCATAGCAGATGCTCTTGTACCTTTTTTAATAAAAGAAGGGATTAAAGTTGAGAGGTTAGACGGGGATGTTGTTCGTAAAGGGAAATTAAGCGACGATTTAGGTTTTTCAAAAGAAGACAGAGATAAAAATATAAATAGAATAAGTTTTGTAAGTAGGCTTCTTTCTAGAAACGGAGTGGCGGTATTGGCTTCTTTTGTTTCTCCATATAGAAAAACCCGAAATAAAATTCGAGGAATGACAACAAATTTTATAGAAGTATATGTTAAAGCTTCTGCTAATGAATGTTCTAAAAGAGATGTTAAAGGAATGTGGGCTAAAGCAAAAGCAGGGGAAATAAAAGGATTTACTGGTTATGATGACCTTTACGAACCTCCTAGAGAAGACAAAGTAGAAATACTTTTAAATACTGAAAAAGAAAGTTTAAACGAAAGTGTTAATAAAGTCTTAAATTATCTAAAACAGAAAAAATTAATATGAAAATAACCCTACCAGATTTTATTATTATAGGAGCAATGAAAGCAGGAACTAGTGGTTTATTTTGGACATTGTGTGAAGAACATCCAGATATAAATCCTCCCAAAGTAAAAGAATTAACTTTTTTTGATAATCATTGGAAGAAAAATTTATGTTGGTATACTGACAGATTTGCACATGTTAAAGCTCATCAAATTACAGGAGAAAGTAGTCCGAGTTATATGGTCAGACCATATGCTATTCAAAGAATGAAAAGAATATTACCAAAAGCTAAAATTATAATAATGCTACGGAATCCAGTAGATAGAAGTTTTTCACAATTTAAACATTATTTAAAAAATGGTAAAAGATTTGCAAATTTAGAAACCTTAACAACAAATTTTGAAGAGTTTTTAGAAAAATATGCAGAACCTCCTTATGATGAAAGATTACATTGGATGGGTATAGGATTATTAGAAAGAAGCAAATATTTAAATCAAATAAAAGAAGTATTGAATTATTATCGTACCCGTCAAATTCTTATTATTAAAAGCGAAGAATATTTTAAAAAACCTTTAAAAATATGTAATCGTATTTGTAAATTTTTAAAAATTGAACCATTAAAAAAATTAAGTTCTATAAGAAATTATAATAAATCAATTTTACCATTAAAAATGAAACCAGAAACAAGAGAAAAACTAAAAAAATATTTTGCACCTTATAATGAAAAATTATACAAATTTTTAGATAGAGATTTTAAATGGGAAAAAGAATAACTAAATAATTTTCTAATTTTATAATAATAGGAGCTATTAGAAATAATATGAAACGTAAACTTAAAATAGTATATTTTTATAATAGACCTGGATGGGCTTTTGAATTTGAAGCCCGACATTATAAAAAACACAGTTCATTTGAAGTTATTCCAATGTTAGAAACTAATATTAATAATTTATCGCTTGATATAGATGTAGTAGTTTTACCTAGTTGTTTACATTATGATTTAATTATAAATAAAAACATACTTAGAGATTTTAGAAGGAAAAATATTAAGTTTGTTGTTCAATGTAATAGCAATAAAGAAACGGAATATTACTGTCCAGATGCTGATTTAATTATTGCAAGTTCTCCTAAATTGTACAAAATTTTAAAAAAGAAATATAATTATCCAAATCTTATTTGTCAACCTCATTTTGTAGACACTGCTTTCTTTAAAGATGAAAAAAAATATAATAATTTCACTGTAGGATGGGTTGGAGATGTAAAAAACCCTTTCAAAAGAAGTCATTTATTAGATAAATTAAATCACAAAATAGTAGTAAAATCTGATATGATGAAAAGTCACAGATATAATTTATTACAACAAGATATGCCAGATTTTTATAATAGCATAGATATTTTGTTAATTATGAGCGAAAGCGAAGGAACTCCAATGCCTTTGTTAGAAGCTATGGCAAGTGGAAAAATAGTAATTTCTACAGACGTAGGAATTGCTAGAGATTTACTATTGTCTTTTTGTATAGTTACAGAAACCCAGGATGATAAAATAATTAAAGAGATTAATCAAAAATTATTATATTTAAAACATCATTCATACTTAATTCAAAAAGCAGGTATGAGAAATAAATACTTAGTAGAAAGATATTTCAATTGGAAAACACAAGTTCATAAATTAGATTCGATATATGAAAATTTAGTAAAAAAAGGAAAAAATAAAAAAATATTGCATTTTATTAGTCCAGAATCGGGTCATACATATTTGCGAGAACTTAAAAAACATTTACACATAAGTTTTAATAACGATTTTAGAGATTTAAAAACAACTGAAAAGCCCGTTATATTATGGAATCCTTACGGATATATGGTTGCTCCTAAATTACATTGGAAACGAGACTTATATATATACAGAAAAAATCATAATAAACCTACTTATATTTTAGAAAGAGGAGCATTACCATCTACATTGTTTTTAGATAAAAATGGGTTTTTATCAGATAGCAAATCTTATGATAAATCTTATTGGGATTATCCTTTAATGGAATATCAAGAAAAATTAGTTAACACTTATATACAAAATTTTAAATTTAACGATAGCACTTTAGAACCTCAACAAAGTAAAAGAAAAAATAGCGAAGAATTTTATGAATATTTAAAAATAAACCCTAACAAAAAAATTATTTTCGTTCCAATGCAAGTATATAAAGATACCAGTATTCAGCTTTATAGTGATTGGATAGGACAATATCAAAATTTCGTTCAATTGATTCATCAATTAGCAAATGAAAATAGAGATATTATTTTTTTAATAAAGAATCATCCAGTAGAAAAAGAGAATAAAATTTTAGAAAAAAACAATATAAAAATTGCCGATAATTTACATTATAAAGATTGCATAGCTTATTGCGATATACTTTTAACTGTAAATTCAAGTGTTGGTTTACAAGCTATGATATGGGGGAAACCAGTAATTACATTAGGAAAAACTTTTTACAATTTTGAAAATATTAATTATAGTGCAAAAACTAAAGAACAAATTTCAGAAATTATAAAAATAGCAGAGTCTCCAAATATGGATAAAGTAAGAAGGTTTATATATTATTTAAGATTTGAGTTTTATATTTATTGTGAGATGTTAAAAACGGGAAATAATTCAAGCAAACCTCTTAAAATGAAAAACGTAATTTATCAAGATTGTCATTCTGATGATTTATTAGGAAAATTAGAACCCTATGAAATAATTCCAAAAGACCTTATGCCTGATAACGAAAAAATAAGCGTATTAATTCCAGTATTTAATCGAGAAAAACTAATAGAAGAATCATTAGAATCTATTTTAAAACAAACATATAAAAATATAGAAATAGTTATTTATGATGATGGGTCTACAGATTCTACAATATATAAAATTGAAAATTATATGAAAACAGATAAAAGAATAAGATTAATCAAAGGAGAAAAAAATCAAGGAGTTGCTGTTGCGAGAAATATATTATTAAAAGAATGTCAAACTAAATATGCAATATGGCATGATAGTGATGATATGTCTCATCATCAAAGAATAGATTTACAATATAAAGAAATTAAAAAGAAAGATAGGCTTATTTTTGGGTCTTGGGATAATTTGGCTTATCATATAGGAGAATGGAATTTACCAGTTAAAAAACAACCCACTGGAAAACGTTCTAGGGGATATGCAACCTTGATGTTTCCTGTAAATAAAAATGTAACTTTTGACCCTGATAAAAAATTAGGAGGAGAAGATTGGGATTGGATAGAAAGAATGTCCCAACATTATGATTCTATAGAAATACCAGAAAGAGTTTATTATATAAATTTTCATCAAGATAAAATAGGAAGATGGAAATTAGTCCTAAAAGATTTTAAAGGTATAGATATAACAAAAATGAGTTATAAAGAAATGCAAGATTTTTATAGAAAACAAACAGGAAAGGATTTAAAAGATTAATGATTATTATTTCTTATTATACAAGCAATACTCCTTACGAAAATGTTATGAAAGATTATTTAGAGCCAGGTTTAAAAAAATGGAATCTAATTTATGATATAGAAGGAGTTGACGATTTAGGTTCATGGCAAAAGAACACCCATTACAAAGCAAAATTTATTAAAAAAATGTTGTTGAAACATAAATGTTCTGTAATTTTTATAGATGCAGATGCCACCATAGAAAAATATCCAGAGTTATTTCAGGGGCTAGAAAATTATGACATTGCTTACCATGAATTAGATTGGACGTTACAATGGAAAGGGATTTCTGGAACTAAAAAACATATTTTAAGTGGGACTTTATATTTAAATTATAATAAAAAAGTGCTAACATTTTTAGACAAATGGATAGAAGAAAATAATAAAAATACACAATGGGAACAAAGGAATATGCAAGAAGTTTTAAAAAGAGAAAAAATTAAATTAAAAGTTTTCCCATTACCATATGAATATATAGTAATTCCTAGACAAAATGGAGAATTGCCTCCTAATATAAAAAAAGAAGATATAGTAATATATCATCATCAAAAAAGCCGAGAATATAAACATTGGAAAAGAAAATGAAAAAACAAATTATAATTATAGGTAGCGGAGCAAGCGTTAAAGAAGGAATATCCAAAGGACTTTGGAAAAAAATTAAAAATAAATATGTTGTTGGGCTTAATTATTCATTTTACCATTTCCCAAATCCTACTTTTCAATGCTTTGTTGATGACGATTTTTATGATGAAAATTATAAAAGTATGGGTCATCTTTCTTTAGTTATAGGAAATAAAAAAAAGTTAAAAAAACAATTATTTAATACCTTTTTATTACCTACTATTTCTTCTAAATATTATAGAGATATAAAACATGGTGTTTATAAATCTTCGTTGGTTGGAATATGGGCATTATCATTAACTATATATTTAGCAGAACCTGGAGATGAAATATATTTATTGGGATATGATTACGGAGAAGCACGTAAATCAGACTATACTAAATTTGCAACAACTTCACAAGAACTTAATAAGATTATGATAAAAGACAAAAAAGGAAAAGCACTTACTCACTATTATCAAGGAGAAATTAATCATCGCGGTATTGGAAAAATAAATTATTATAATTCCAAAAATAGAGCCGAAAAAGATTATGGATGTTATAAGAAAATCAAAAATATAAAAATTTATAATGTTTCTTTAATCAGTAAAATACCAAAAGATATTTTTCCTCAAATAAGCTACGACGAATTTTTTAAAAAATTAAATAATAAAACCTATAATCAGAAAGAATTAAAAAAAGAAATTTTAAAGAAACTTAAATGGGCAGAGGAGAAGAGATGAAATTTAGTAAAAATTATTCTAAACTTGACTATCCTGTTTTCACTACGATAAGAAGGAATATAGGTTATTATAAAGAAGGTATGATAATTTCTGTTAAGACATTGGATGAAAACTTTGGGGTAGAGGTTCTTTCTATAAGACGTATAACAAAACGTAATATTACAGAATTAATGGCGGTTAGAGATGCGGATTGTTCGAAAGTAGAATTAATTAAAATGCTAGAACGATGGTATGGAACTACATATAATGATTTTATATTAATAACTTTAGGGAGGATATAATGGGAGATATTAAAAAAGTAGAAAGCATGGAAGAATTTTTTGCAAGAATAGATAAAGAAATAAAAGAACATCCAATTAGAAGTTGGTGTGAAGGAAAATTTTGTAGATTGGTTAGATTACCTAGAGAAATTAAATTAGGGATTAAGACATTTATTCAGAGAGGTAAACGAGGATATGCAGATTCGGATACTTGGGGTTTTTGTGATTATTTAGCAAATGTGATTACAGGCGGATTAAAACAACTTAGAAAATATAAACATGGTACGCCAGCTACACTTAATCCAGAGACAGGTGAATATGATTACGATGAAAAACGATGGGAAAAAATACTTGATAAAATGATTTATACTTTCGAAACTGCAAAAAAAACAATGGATAATTATCCAGAAAATGATTGGTTATATTGCTCTACTGATGAATGGGATAAAATGAAAGATATGAGAGATAAATTTAGTGATGGAAAATTAATGAAAGTAATGACTAAAGAGGAATGTTTAGCTTACGAAGAAGGATGGAAATTATTTGCAAAACATTTCTTTTCATTATGGGATTAAAGGAGTAATATGAAAAAGGGAGATATTTTATTAGTTCATCACAAATTAGACCCTGTTGCTTGGCTTATTCGTAAAGTCACTAAATCTCATTGGAATCATGTAGCTTGGGCAATAGATAGTCATTTTTTAATTGAAGCCAGAGGTTGTGCTATAGATACCTGTTCTATTAAAAAATATTTAAATTGGAAATATAACGTAAAACTTATTCGTTTAAAAAAAGTAACTAAAGAACAATTTAAAGAAGCCATAAGATATATTTCTCAATTTAAAGGTAAACGAAGTTACTACGGGTATATAAAAACTATTTTAAAAATGCTGTGTTTTAAAAACGATGCTTTTATTCGTAATATAACTTGTAGCGGTTTAATATCTAAAGGTTTAGATATGGGAGGATATAATTTTATTCCTCCTCATCGTAAAAAACCTAATTTAATTACTCCAGAAGATATTGCACAAGCTCCCTCTTGTAATGTGACTGACGAATTGGAAAAAGTAGTAGGAGTATAATGGCATCAGAACCAAATATAATTATTAAAATATTAGATTATTGGACATATGACGATTATACGTTAAATAAAGGTATGATGGCATATGGTTTAATAGAAATTGCGGGAAAGTTGAAATTATATGAATGGAAACTATAAATTGTATCCGAAAGGAAAACAATGGAAGAAATAACAGCCTGTTCTCATTGTTATTGTATGACTAAAACAGTAAAAGGAATGTGTGGTAAATGTTATAATAGGAAAGGAAGTAATATGAAAAAATTTAAAATAGAATTTTCAAAAGTTTATTACGTGGTAATAGAAGCCAAAGATGAAAATCATGCAGAAGAAATATTTGACGATGGAGCATATGATTCAAGAGCCGAATATGCAGATACTGTTGTAACTAACGTAGAAGAAGTAGAAGAATAAAATGA